>Ga0181596_10002078_pt1 | contig 19641 bp, 19 predicted proteins | sample 041ome_6_FD_148655 | JGI IMG/M metagenome (GOLD analysis project Ga0181596, IMG submission 148655) | Coastal salt marsh microbial communities from the Groves Creek Marsh, Skidaway Island, Georgia - 041402US metaG (spades assembly) | ecosystem: Environmental > Aquatic > Marine > Intertidal zone... | reverse complement strand
GCTGATTTTCGAACTCACCGCCCCATTCCAGGCTGTAGCCTTCCGGTAAGGCGACATTGTCGGCGATGGCCTGCTTGCCTTCTTCAACAAAGCCCACCAGGTCGCGGCCTTCCACATTGGTTCGTATCACCGCAAAACGTCTGCTGGATTCTCGGGAAATACTCACCGGCCCTTCCACACGTTTGATAGTCGCAATTTCTGCCAGGGGTACGACGTCGCCATCCGGCAGATTTATAAGGTTGTTTCGCATCAACTCCAGACCATCACCCTGCATCGGGGCAAAACGCAGCATCAGGGGCACCCTGGCGCTGCCCTCGATAACGGTACCTACTCGCAGGCCTTCAATTTCAGAACGCAGACGGGTCTGCAGTTCATCGGCGTTGAGTCCGAGTTGTCCTGCCCGATAACGATCCACTTCGACCTGCAGGTACTGGGCGCCTTCATTAATGGTGGCAATGGTATCCACACTGCCGGGAACAGCTTCTATTGCCGCAGCAATTTCCTGTGCCTTCTGATTTAGCATATCCAGGTCAGTACCGAACAGTTTTATGGCCACATCGCCCCTGGAGCCAGTGAGCATTTCCGATACCCGCATGTCGATAGGCTGGGTAAAGCCGTAGTTGACGCCCTTGAATTGCTCAAGCACTACACGCAGTTTTTCTTCCAGCTCCAGTTTCGAACCCACTTCCCAGTCATCGCGCACTTTTAACTGTAAAAACATATCCGTTTCATTCAGTCCCATGGGATCCATACCGATTTCATCGGAACCACTGCGCGATACCACGCGAATCACTTCCGGTACTTCTTCGATAATGGCCTGCTCAACCAATTGCACCATGCGGGTCATGGTATTGAGGTTCACTGAAGGAATGGATTCCAGCTGAATAATAATGTCGCCTTCATCCATGGTTGGCATAAAGGTTTTTCCTACAAAAGGAAAAAGCAGCACCGTGACAACGAGCAAGGCACCCGCCATTCCCAGCACATAGGCGGGATAATCCAGCGCTTTATTGAGCAAGGGCTTATATATTTTTGACAGCGTACGGCTCAGCCAGGGATCACCATGGGCATCAGCTTTAACAGCAAAGCTGGCGATTACCGGAATCAGGGTCAGGGACAGCACCAGAGATCCCAATAGCGCAAAAACAATGGTCAGTGTTACCGGCCCAAACAGTTTCCCTTCCAGTCCTTCCAGGGTCAGCAGAGGCAGGAACACGATGACAATAATAATGATGCCGGCAGTAACAGGTACCGCCACATCTTTTACTGCCCGAAAGACAATGTGTAATCGGGGTAATTTTCCGCCTTTTTCATTTTGTTGATGCAAGGCCGACACAATGTTCTCCACGATCACAATCGAGGAGTCCACCAGCATGCCTATGGCTATCACCAAACCACCCAGGCTCATCAGGTTCGCGGACATATTCATGGCATTCATCATCAGAAAAGTGACCAGCGCCGAAAGGGGTAATACCACGGCAACGGTAAGCGCCGCGCGCACATTGCCCAGAAATAATCCCAGCAGCACAACTACCAGCACAACGGCTTCAATCAACGCCTTGGAAACGGTGCTGACCGCCCCTTCGATCAGGACACTGCGATCATAGAAAATCTGTGTAGTAGTACCTTCAGGATAACTGGCAGTCAGTTCATCAAGTTTATTGCGCACGCCTTCCACCACTTCTCTGGCATTAGCGCCACGTAGCCCGATTACCAGCCCCTGAACCGCTTCCGACTGACCGTCGGCGGTGACAGACCCGTAACGCTCAAGCTGGCCCATGCGAATGTCAGCAATTTCTGACAGCGGGATTGCTTGTCCCAGCGCATTTTCCACCTGAATATTGTCTATTTCATGGAGCCGGGTAATAGCCCCTGCCACTCTTACCAGAATAGCTTCTTCGCCCTGGTCGATACGTCCGGCACCATCATTCTTGTTATTCATTTCCAGCGCATCAATGATATCGACATTGCGCACTTGCAATGCCGCCATCTCGGCGCGCCGCGGAATAACCTCATAGGTTTTTACAAAACCACCCAGTGAATTTACATCAGCCACACCGGGCACCGTGCGCAGGGACGGTCTTATGGTCCAGTCCAGCAGAAAACGTTTTTCTTCCAGAGATAGCGTGTCACTTTCAACAGTAAACATGAACATATCACCCAGCGGAGTACTCATGGGAGCAAGACCACCACTGATATCGCCGGGCAGAACATCCCAGACATTATTGATTCGTTCAGTCACCTGCTGGCGTGCCCAATAGATATCTGTGCCTTCCTCAAAGTCCAGAGTGATTGAGCTCAGGGCATATTTCGAAATGGAGCGCAGGATATCCTGGCGTGGAATACCCAGCAGTTCCACTTCGATGGGTTGCGTGATCAGCGATTCCACTTCTTCAGGCGTCATACCGGGCGCCTTGATAATTATTTTTACCTGGGTGGGCGAAATATCAGGAAAGGCATCGATGGGCAGAGTGACCAATGCCCTGGTGCCAAAACCAACCAGCAGCAATGCCAACAGGCACACCATCAGACGCTGGCTAAGAGAAAACTGGATTAGCTGAGTGAACATGGATTTTTGGAAACTCCTGTATTACTGGCACGCTTTGTATTTCGTGCCTTTGCAGTATTGGGCTTATTCAATAGTGATGGCTTAAACAACAATGGCTTATTCGCCACCAAGCCCCAGTTGGATACCCTTGAGTTGAGCGGCACCCTGGGTGACTACTTCACTACCGGGTTCAATGCCATTTTGTGCCAGGTAGGCATTTCCTACTGCAATGAGCTCCAGCGTTCTTACTTCTACCCCGTCAGAATGGCGTACAAAGACCTGGGTAAGATCGCCACTGTGGACCACTGCTTCACCGGGTATCAGAACACCGCCTCCCCGAGGCGTTAACACCAGACTGACTACCTGCCCGGGAAGTCGCGCCACGGGCTGATCAAACTCGGCATAGACATCGATCATCTGGGAATTTTCATCGGCGGCAAAATCCTGTTGGCGCAGAGTCAGACTATGATTACTGTCTGCCAGGCTGGCCTGTTGCCCGGATTGCAACTGTTGCGCAAGTCGAGCGGGTAACTGGGCTCTTAGCCAGAGATTACCGCTATTAAAGGAAACCAGCTCGCTGTTATCGGCAACATAGGCACCAGCATTTTGTGCCAGATGACTGACCGTGCCGGCAACTGGTGAACGCACATAATACAGTCCCAGTCCTTCACCAGTTGCCAGTAAGGCCTGCATCTGATCATCAGTGAAGCCGGCCAGTTGCAGTCTCTGTCTTGCGGCCTGATCATTAATACGGGCCTGTTGAAAATCACGCCGGGTCTGGATCATGCGCTGCTCTGAAATCACGCCTTCAGCCAGCAACATTTCATCCTTGCCCAGATTAAATTGCGCTTCTTTCAATGCACTATCCGCCATAATCCAGGCCTGCTGAATGCCCAGTAACTCCTGACTGTTAATAATGCCAAGCAATTGGTTTTGCGCTACGCTGTCTCCCGGCGCCACTTCCCAGCCATTGAGAATACCCTCGTAGCGAGCAGTAATAGCCGATACCGAGAGCGGTGAATTGATAACCGTAGCAGGAACCCGCATACCGGTATTTCCATCCATGTTGCGCACCGGAGTAAATTGAATCCCAAAGCGAGCCACTTCATCATTGCTCAAGGTAATCTGTTCCTGGGCATGCAACCCCATGGAAAGCAGGAAACTGACGAAAATCATTCCCATTTCCAAAAACTTCTTCATGGTAATACCCCTATAATCTGATTAAATTCTGTAATGAGTCGTTGTTTTTCCAGTAGCAACAAACGGAGAGTTCGGTCACTTTCCTGCGCCTGTTGCTGGGCAATGACGACTTCGGCCAGTGTGGTTTCTCCGACCCCGAAAGCGGTCAGTGCCATGTCATAGCGCTGGCGACTGAGATCCATCTGGGACTGTCTCAGTGGTTCTTCTTCCCCCACTATAAACAAGTCATGCTCGACTTCGTGGAGAGCCGCATTGAGCTGAATAAAACTGTTCTGGAAAGAAACTTCGGCATCTACCTTGGCACGTCTGGCACTGCTGCTTTGTGCCGAGACAAATGAGCCGCCACCAAAAGGAATGCTGAGCTGAATACCAATACTGCTGAGCGAGCTCTGAAAGCGATCGGCTCGTTCACGGCGACTGCCGATAGTGATAGTTGGATTACCCTTGGCTGAGTTTTCACTTTGCCTGACGTTGGCATCCGCCAGATTGACGCTGCTTCTCAGATACTGCAATTGGGGATGTGAATTCTCTATCTCTTGCCGGGACGTCAGCACTTCCGAGTAAGCTTTTGCAGGACGTATATCGAGTCCGGTCAAGGTCTCATAAGTTCTTTCCGCATCAACCAGGGCGGCTTCTGCCTGCAGTAGATCCGCCTGACTTTCCACCAATAAGGTTTCTGCCTGCATCAGTTCCAGACGGGCAACTTCCCCTGCCTCAAACAGCGTCAGGGTCACATCGCGCAAGCGCATGGCATCTGCAACTACCTGATTCTGTAGCGTTATGCCTAATTCGGCTTCGGCTAACGCTGCCAATACCGCTCTGACTCTACCGGCAATAACCCATGACAATAACTGTTTCCATTGCTCGACCTGGCTAACATAGCCTTCGCCAAGAGCCCGCGTGTCACGACGCTGTCCCGGACGCCACAATGGCATTTGTACGCCATATTCAAATTCCGACAGGCCCACGTTATCCAGGCGACTGTCGTCGTAATAATTCATTTGCAGGCTGGGTCTACCGGCTATCCAGCTCTTGCCGGTAGCGCTATAACTATCTGCCTGATCTTCCCGTACCGGCGTTTCCATGTACTCCGGACTGTTTTCAATGGCACTGGTAAATATTTCAGCAATAGCAAGACTGTCACTGGTTGCCAGGTGTTCATGAGCCATCTGGGCTGCAAAAACAGGAACTGGTATCAGTAATAACGGATACACAATGAATCCCCAGAAGCATTTCGGGAGAGTGAATGTTTCTTTCCAAAGGGAGAAATATTTCAACATTAGTAATACTCGGTTTCTTCGAATGTCCATTTCAGCGAACAGAGCCCACTTTAATGACTTAACCTTACAGGAAGCTTACATACTATGATTTGCAGAAAGAGTTGAACAAGATATAGAGCAACTGAGGCGGTAAAATGCTGAAAACTGACACTTTATTTGAGATGGATCAAAAATAAATCCGGGGGAACAGGCGCGTGATCAGGGGTTAAAATCAGGCCAGGAGCCTGGCGCTTGATGGCGCTTTATCAAAACTCATATTCAATCAGAAAACGATAGCTGGTATTGGGACTGTCATTGCCCAGTCCAAAAATAACACCAGTCTCCCAGTGCAGGGTTTTTCGCAAACTCAAGCTGATATTGCCCTGAATCACAGGGCCAATACCACGGGCGTTCTGTCCGGCATAAAACTCTATTCCAGGCTCGAATGCCTGGGATTGTCGGTAGCGGATTTGTGTAGCCAGTACGGTTTCATATTCGTTAACAATATCTTCTCCCCACTCATTGATCAGCATGAGATTGGCGGTACCACTGAAACGTCCAAATTCCTTTTCTGCCAGAATACCTACAGTAATTTCATTTTTATCCAGTTCCACTTCATTTTCATATTCAAACAACAAACCCCAGTCAGCGAAATATTCACCCTGCTCTGTCAGTTGCCACTTGAGTTCAGCTTCCCAGGCACCAAGATGGAAATTCCCCTGCCGGTTTTTTGTGCCTATGGCATAAACTTCAGCGAATAACTTATCACCAACAGAGGTTCCAATAGCAAACTGATGAATCTCGGCTGGCGTAACCAGTCCTTTCTGTTCATTCTGAATCACCGTGCGATATTCCATTTCCTTTTCCAGGGCATCTACATAAGGATGATAGACCTTGTCTACCACGATGCCATCTGCCTGTGCATATAGTGATGGCAGACAAAGCAAAACGAAGAATATTACTGCTTTCAGATTTTCAGTCACGCGTTCTCCTGCAAATCATGATCATTAGTATCCTTGCTATTTCTCCAGGCCAGCAAAAAAAGTGGACTAAAGGCTATCAGCAGTGCACTTGAAAAATAAAATATTACCTGGAGTATTGAAGGATTGGCTTCATAACCCACCAGCGCATAAAGCAACTGACCGGTCACTGAATATTCAGGAATTAAAGCGGAGCTATTCCACAATTCGGGGGTATAGGGCAGCCAATCTGCCTGCGTCAGCAACAAAATAGCCTGGGAAGACATATTGCCGGCAAACAATGCCAACAGCAGCATGCAGACTCTATAGCTCCAGATAACCGGCATGCTCAAAATCAGGAAATACAAAACAATACCACTGCTTACCCCTATTCCTGCTGCCATGATGGCGCCAAGAATAGCCGGTGAAACATTCACCGGATTTGACATCACCCCGTTCATGTAAAGGATTATTTCTGATACTTCCCGGGTTATGCCCAGCACAACAATAATACACATCAGCACAGGAGCCAGAGTATTGAGCATGGTAGCCCTGTTTCTCCGGTTAACGCTGCTGAACATAAAACAAAAAACCACCAGAGCCATCAGCGTAAAAAACTGAATCGACGCATTGACCACTTCCAGCCCCACATAATCAAACCATTGGGAAACCGTTGGCGTCATTGCCGCATAAAACCAGGCGCCCCCCAGTCCAAAAAATACCGAAAAAGGTAACCAGCCAAGTGGAATCACCAGATTCTCACGACTTTTTCGGGTCAACAAACGACTCAGCACCAGCAGCAAGCTGATCAGCAATGCAGCCTCGAGGATTTCCTGTAACACCAAGATAACGGTACTCAGGAACATAAGACGCCTCTGGCGTAGTCACAAGTTACAAGTTGCAAGTCGCAAGGATGACTTTTCAAACTCAGTAATTTTTTTTCTTGAAATAGTTGCAGCAAACAAACAGTTAAAACACGCAACTCCTCCTGCCACCATAGCGTGGCTACCTTGAGACTTGAGACTTGTAACTTGCGACTGTTTCTCATCTTGTGACTTGCAACTTGTAACTTGTGACTATCTTTCATTTAGCCACCACCTTGCCCTGTGCTGTCTTCGGGAAAAACTCGCCAAAAAAAGGATATTCACCAGGGGGTAGTGGTCCGATAAATATTACTGTCTTGCCGTTCCCGGGGATTACTTTTTCACGGTTCAACTCATAACTTTCAAATTCTTCCGGCGTCGGATCATTATTAATAATAAACAGCCGAACTTTCTGATTGGCGGGGACTTCAACCGTTGACGGGTAGAAAAGATGGTCACGTATTTCAATTTGAATTTCAGGTGTGGCTGCCAGCACTGAAGGGGCAACAAGAAAATTTACCAATAGCAACAAGGTGCCTGATAGGAAACCAACTTTCATATCTCTTTTCCTGGAAAGCTTACCTTGAATGCAGTGCCCTGACCAAACGAGGAATCAGTAACACTCACCTGTACACCGTGCAGATTGGCAACATGACTGACAATGGTAAGACCCAGGCCACAACCAGTAAGTGTTTTATCATTCGGGTTTTTTTCATTATGGTAAAAACGCTCGAATATTCTTTCTCTTTCAACTGCAGGAATCCCTTCGCCATTATCTTCCACCCGCAACTCCACACGATCACCCTGTTTTTCCACAACCACACGAATACTGCCTTCATCTGGCGTATATTTACTGGCATTACTGAGAAGATTGGATACCAGTGTCTCAAGGGCAAACTCTTCACCGGTAATAGAGCAATGGTCTCCCAGCAATTCCAGCTGCTGATTTTTATTTTCAACCAGCGTGTATTGCTGAGCAATGACATTTTCACAAACCTGATAGAGGTCAACTTGCTGACTGTTTTCAGCAAAGGTGTCAGGCGTCATTCGATACAGGGTTAACAGCTGCTCCACCAGATGCTGCATGCGTTCCACGCCGCCTTCCAATTGGCGCCAGGAATCATTGTCCATATCCATTTCCTGGGACAGGTTATGCAACTGAACTTTCAGGGCACTGATGGGCGTTCTTAATTCATGGGCCGCATCAGCAGAGAAACGTTTTTCTCTTTCTACAGACTGATTCAAACGCGCCATAAAACTGTTGATTGACTGGATTACCTGTTCCAATTCGCGACGGGTATTGGACGCATCAATGGCGCTTAAATCATTCACATATTTGTTTTTAAGCTGAGTAGAAAGTCTTGTCAACGGCTTCAGGCCCTGACTCACAATGAACCAGATAATCAGACCTATCAGGGGAATACTCAAGAGAATCGGCATAATGGATTCAAGTACTACGTTTTCAGCCAGCACATAACGTAGATCTGTTCGCTCCGCCACAATAACCCAGCGCCCGTCTGTGCTTTCCTGGCGACTGAAGGTGCGCCAGCGATAGCCATCAAAATTACTGAAATTGAAACCGTTACTAAACTCTGCCAGCGGTTCCTGCGGCGCATGATATGACTGAGCGACTATTTCGCCATCTTGCCAGAGCTGAAATGCCAGATTATTTCCCAGCCGCAGCTCATCATGATTATAGGTAACATCAAGGCGACCGACGAGACGGGCAAAATCCAGTAGTTGGCTGTCCAGCAAGAGATCAGCTTCCTCCATACTGGACTGATAGCCGCGCAGGGCTGCAACAAAATTGAACAGGGTTAACGTGGCCAGAATTCCCGCCACGAGAAAAAAACGAATGGAGCTCAAGACCGACCCTCGGCGTGAACTTTATAGCCGACGCCGCGTATGGTTTTTATAAAATCATTATCCAGTTTTTTTCGCAGACGATGAATATGAACTTCAACAGCATTACTGGAGACTTCCTCACCCCATGAATAAAGTCGGGTTTCCAGGGTGCTGCGGGTTTGCACCCTGCCAGCATTCTCCATCAGGCTTTTCAGCAGCATGTATTCCTTGCGCGCGAGTTCTATTTCCTTGCCATCGACACTGACCAGTTGAGCAACAGTGTCCAGACACACATGACCAATGACAATTTCGTTAGTTTTGACAGCAGCGATACGCCTTTCCAGAACGCGTAACCGCGCCAGCAATTCGGTCATCTCAAAAGGTTTAACCAGGTAATCATCAGCCCCACTGTCCAACCCGGCGACCTTGTCATCGACATCGTCACGGGCCGTGAGCATCAAAACCGGAAGCTCTTTATCCTTCTTGCGCGCTTTTTTGAGAACAGTAATGCCATCAATATCAGGCAAGCCAATATCCAGAATCACAATGTCGGGTTTGTCGAATTCAATGACATGAAGCGCAGCCTCACCGGTGCCCATATGATTGACCACATAACCTTGCTGACCCAGTGCTTTTTGCAGGCCTTTGGCAAGGGGTTGATCATCTTCTACGAGGAGTATTTGCATGGGCGAATGTTACCTTAATTCACCATGGGCGTATTGGATATGCATCAATTGATTGCGTCACAAGTCACAAGTTACAAAAAAGGCGATCACAGATCGCCTCGTCGGATGCTTCCCTGCGGTCCTTATCTGACCACCAGAAAACCATTGAAACCTGGAAGAGTGGTTGCTTGTCTCTTGAGACTTGTGACTTGTAACTTGTGACTAGTAACTACTTCTTCCCGTCTATTCCCGCCAGTGCTTCCAGAATCTCCTTCTGCCGACCTGAATCCGCCAGTGGACGATCCGGTCTTGCTTTAGCCTGCTGGGCTTTTTCCAGATAACGGCGGGCTTGATCATAGCGTTTCTCTGAAATAAGGTAATTGCCATAAAAATAATTGCTGTCAATGCCGTCAGGATTTAGAGACAGTGCCTTGGTTAAAAATTCCTCGGCTTTTTTATCATCACCAAAGCCTACCGGCCATCCCGGGACATTGTAATATAGGGTTCCCAGACTGGTGTAGGCAGAACCATCAAGCGCATCAGCATTCAGGGACAAGGCTTTTTCAAGGTCAGCCCTGGATTCCTTGGCCAGGGAAAGTGCACCCAGGCCGCCTTTGGCACCGGCATAGGTTGACTTGATAATGCCACTCCATATCCAGCTTTCGGCCGCTTGTGGATAGCTACTGGTGGCCTGGGTTGCTTCAGCCACCAGCTTTTCAAATTCAGATAACCGGGTTTTTCCTTCCAGCTGATAATTCACTTCTGCCCAGCGTTGCTGGAGATGGCTAATATCACTGTCAAGATCAGCCCTGGCTTGCAGCGATACCATAGCTACAAGCACAAGCACTGTAATTTTGAGTAATCGGAACATGTTTCTCTCCTCAGGATCTTGCGTACTGTTTAATTAAGCCCAGATTTTTTATCAGGGCCTTGTGTACCACAGAAGGTAATAGTGCATTTAACCTTACAAAAAATTTTTCTGGCCAACCGATATAGCTCAGGGCTTTATCCCGTTGCAGATGACTAATTATCTGGCTGGCAACGTAATCCGGCGTATCAGTGTTATTGCCCAATGCCTTGTTCATTTCGTTAACCCGGTCAGAATTCAGTGCTGTCGCGGTAGCGCGAGGCGCAATGTAGGAAACAGAAATATTGCTATCAGCAAGTTCCCGGGACAGCGCTTCAGTAAAGGTTTTCATGCCTGCCTTGCTAGCACAATAAGCAACGAAACCTGGATGCCCGATACTGCCAAAAATAGACCCCACATTTAAAACTTTGGCTTTTTCCTTTAGTTTTAACTGAGGCAATAATTCATGGCACAGCAACATCGGTGACAGCAGATTTATTCGGATAGTGCGCTCAATCATTTCCGGGCTTTGCTCTTCAAATAAATTAAAATCGAGGACACCGGCCAGGTTAATCAGGACATCAATACCTCCAAGCGCTTCGCATTCGCTGGCAATGCGATGTCGATCTTCGCTGCTACTGATATCTGCCGCAATTATGGAATGGGAATTGGTATTCCCGGAGGCAGCCAGATCCCTTTCAAGCTTTTCCAGAGACTCTCTGCTCAAACTGCATAAAACCAGCTTGCATCCCTGTTCGGCGAGAAGTTTACCCAGTGCAGTACCAATACCTCCATTAGCCCCAGTAAGCAGGATTGTCTTGCCTTTTAAATCCATGTCACGTCCTTAACTTGCTGCGCTTGCACTATGAAGTTCTTATGCCGCTGAGGCTTGAGAAATCGGGCACACCCCTTCATCCTGTTCTGTCAGGCTGCGGAAAATATCACCGTAGAGTTTGTAAAACATTTTTGCGCAATGAATTATCTGTTCCTGTTCGGCCGGATCAGAAATCCGGTTCATCAGGCTTTCGAAAAATTGAATATGATCCTGATCCAGCGCGCCATGTGAATACAAATAGGTGAATGCCTTGCGTTTCAGGCAAAGCTTTTCACGAATAATATCGGCGGCTTTTTCAGCAATACTGATACTGGTGCCTTCCAGCACCTGAACCATGCCAAAAAAACCAAGCGGATTGACACGATTAATCATGTCCCAGGCATAGGACACCATCAGTTCAGTGCTACCATTGGGTCTGGATCTGCGCACGGCTTCCTTGTCATAGCCACATGCGGCAATATCATTAAGTATCCATTCCTGGTGACCCATTTCTTCCTCAATATATTCACCGACGGCTTCGCGCAGCCATTCTTTTTCCTCCGGCAGCCTGGCGCCTACCGCCATCAATAGGGGGACCGTGTGTTTTACATGATGGTAAGCCTGGGTAAGAAAGGCCACATAGTCGTCCAGGCTTATCTCGCACTGGAAACAGCGGATAAAAATTGGCGCAGACAATAAAGTGTTTCGTTCCTGTTCTGTCTCTGCAAGCAGTCTCTGATAAAAACTCATAACATTATTTCCTTTTCAGCCGATACACCGGCATAGCTGACTGCACCTTTTGACTGATCTGCATAAAGGGCAGAGATTTCATTATTAAATTGCTCCGCAATCACCTCACGGCAAGGGCGACCATTAGCGGTCAATAGTCCCGGGATAGCTCCCAGGTTCTGTGACAGGCGATGCCAGGCCTTGATCTGGGCATAATCCGGCAAACTGTTATTGACCTGATCAATCCATTGCTGGATCAATAAATTATTTAACTGGGGATTCCTGCAGCTAATCAGAGCGACGCAATAGGGTCTGGCATCGCCATAAACAACAACATCCTGCAACATGGGGTTGGCAAGTAATTCACTTTCCGGCCATTCAGGAGAAATATTGCGTCCATAACTGGAAATAAGAATATTTTTATTACGACCTTCAAGATGGACAAAGCCGTTTTCATCCAGATGACCAAGATCACCGGTTTTGATACTTTCCTGATACCAGGTTTCAGGTTGGTTAACGTAACCCAGCATGGCATTGCCTGTGACCTGGATCTCTCCATCAACCACGGCTACTAAAACATTGGCCAAAGGTTTGCCACAACTGCCATCGCGTCGCTCAGCGGAGTTATTAAGACTGACTACGGAAGCGCATTCTGAAAGTCCGTAACCTTCATATACCGGCAAGCCAAGTGACCACGCCTCTTTGAGAAGGGCTTTACCAACCTTGCTGCCACCAACGGCAATAAATTTAAAGCTCGACGGTACCTGCCAGCCGGTTTTGGCTGCAGAAACCAGCAACTTCAACAGTTCAGGAATCAGGATCAGAGTGTCGGGTTGTATCTGTTGTATCAATCCCAGCATTTTTCCGGGCTCGATAAGGCGGCTGCCCCGATACCCCATCTCTGTAAGCGTTGGCAGAATGACTTCGCCACCTGCCAGTAATGGCGCATAGACTCCAGCGACGTTTTCCAGCAAGGTACTTAAGGGCAGAAGGCAAAGATGACGCGGGGCTTTTAAGCCAACTGTTGCGGCCAAAGTTTCAGCCTGGGACAACAATTGCTGGTTACTCAGACAAACGCCTTTGGCATTGCCGGTGGAACCCGAGGTAAAGGTGATCTTGCCGGTCTCTTTCGGATAAACAGCAGAGTCAGCCAGCTGATGTTGTACCCGGCATAACTGCAATCCGGTGCCAAGGTGTTCCGGTGAAACTTTACTGGCGATAAGCACCTGCAGTGCTTCAGGGTTGTCGGTGAGCAAATAGTCGACCTGACAAAGCTCAATAACTGACTTCAACTGTAACGGTGAAAAAAAAGTGGGTAGTGGCACCAGAGAAATATTCAAGCGCTGGCAAACAAGATCCGCCACTACCCAGGAGGGGCCGTTTTCCGCATGCAGGGCTAACAACGTGGTGTTTTCCTGCTGCAATATTTTTTCAAGAGAACGACACTGGCTGTCGATCTCATCAAGTGTGTAGCTTTTTCCTGGACTGCCCAGAAGCGGTTTGGAACCGGCACTGGAAGTCCTGATTTTAGCCAGCAGATCTATTTTCATGGCTTAGTTTCCGGCTAACTCTTTCGCCAGACGTCTGATTTTTCGGCGATACAAGACCAGGGCCTTTCTTAACAAAGGGCGTTTACGTGCAAGCGCTGCAGCGGCATCAAGACTGCCGGCAAAAACCTGGGGTTTGGTATCGTAATAAGCACCCCACTCGCTGGCTTCATTACCTGGCAGACGATCACTGGTGGCATCAGCCAGCTTCACCAGAGGAAAACCAAGTTTGTTCAGGTTGTTAGCCAGTGCCTGCGTTGCAGTAAAAGTAATCCATTTGTAGCCGGCAAGATGCAGGAGTGACGTGGCGATGAGGAAGACAAATTGACTGGGGCCTTTGCGGCCGGCTACCAAATTGCCAATTTCCATAATATCTTTTCGCGCAACTTTTTCCTCGACCGCATTACTCAGACAATCTTCTATCGGACTATCCAGATACTGTTCCAGAAAAAGTGATGATGAGCCGGCTCTGCGCATGCCGATGGCACCGGAAAAATTATTCTGACAGCGCATGGAAAGCAGGATGGGCATGAATTCATGGATTTGCGCACCGTAACTGCTGCGGAATTTTCCGGCGATATAATCTTCTATTTTCTGCCTTTCCTCGCAATGGCGACCATGCAAGGTAAACACCGGTGCGGGGGTCAGTACTCTGCTTAAAAGGGCTTCGCGTACCTGGCTTTCATGGTTGTGATAATTAGTATCTGATTCAAGGTAATACATAATCTTTCACCTATATGTTTTTTCTATGTTGTGCACATTAGCAAGCGTTTCTTAAGGAATTCTTACGAAATGTAATTATTTTTAATACGCCTGAAGCCTTTAAACAAAAGGGGGGTAATTCAAATAAACAGTTATATATGGGATAAATTGTGAAAGCGTTTAGCAGGCATGGACATGTAAATATTTTGTGATAACCTGATCACTCAAGACTTATTCAATTACTGATTTCTTATTAAAAATCAGTTTGTTAGGGGAAACCAGGTAATGACTTTTCGTTCTGCTACAGCTATTTTTTTGTTGGCAAGTACTTTATTGGGCAGTCAGGCCGCTCTCTCGCATCATGCGTTTACCGCGCAATACGATGCTGATGCCCGTAAAGAAATCACTGGCGTAGTGGTTAAAGTGGAGTGGTTGAATCCACACGCCTACTTTTATATTGATGTGGAAGATCCGGAAACCGGTGAGGTGTCCACCTGGGCCTGTGAACTGGGCTCTCCGGTTTCCATGGCGCGACAAGGCTGGAATCGGGAATCACTGGTGTTGGGCGATTTCCTGATTGTAGAAGGCGCTCTCGCCCGTGACGGCAGCTCTTCAATGAGTGCCAGTTCGGTAGTTATCGAAGAGACCGGTAAACGGCTGTTCTCCCGACAGGAAAATTAAAAACAAATATACAATTAGAATAAAAATAATAATTAGAAAAGAGTAACAAGACAAACATCATGAGAAAACTGACTTCGCGCTTACTGCTTTTAACCAGCTTGCTGGCTGCCGCTGTTTCAGCTGCCGACTATAACCCCCAGGGTCCAACTCCCCGCCTGGCTGATGGCACGCCTAATCTGGGCCCCCAGGAAGACGGACTGGGTCTGTGGGGGCGCGGCCCCGGCCCGATGGTTGCAGGCGCAGATTACCCGCCACCTGATGAAGTCCCTTTCAAACCCTGGTCACGTGCGCTCTATGATTACCGCCAGGCCACACTGGCAAAAGACGATCCCCATGTACGCTGTGCACCGCCCGGTGGTCCACGCCAGTTTGCTGTACCTTTCGGCTTGCAACTGGTTCAGGTTCCACACATGAGCAAGATTTTCATTCATTCCGGCGGCTCAACGCGGCCCTGGCGTGAAATCCACATGGATGGCCGCGGTCATCCCGACTATATCAATCCTTCCTACTTTGGTCATTCCATCGGACGCTGGGAAGGCGATACCCTGATTATCGATACCATTGGTTTCAATGAACGCTTCTGGCTGCATCGGGAAGGCTATCCGCATACGGAAAGCCTGCATCTAGTTGAGCGTATTTCACGCCCGCAGAGAGATACCCTGCGTTATGAAATCACTATCGATGATCCCGAGGCCTACACGGCACCCTGGTCAACGGTCTGGACCAAAACCTGGGAGCCGGATCAGGAGTTCATCGAATACTTCTGCCAGGATAATAATATTGATCAGTTCCACATGATGGGCAGTGAAAGCCTGGTGCAGTAAGCAGTTTTACTTTAAGCAAAACATAAGCAAAAAAAAGAGGCCTTCAGGCCTCTTTTTTTTTGCTGATTTAATGCTCAGTAAATCATTAAGTCAGGTAGTGGCAGGTTGCATTGACGCCGTGCCGGGATCTTCCTGTTTGCGTTTGCTCGGTGGTGTCCAGTAACGCGGCTTCAGTGGCAGCAGACATATCCCGGCAAGTATGGCGACTGCAGAATACAGCACAAAGCCAAAGGTATAGTTACCATTAAGATCGTACAGATAGCCAAGCAAGGGCGGGCCTGCGGCAAAACCCAGGTTCACAAAGACAGACACTACCCCGATAGTCATGCCCAGATTACGGGGCCCGAGATAATGTTTGGTGATAACCGGCGCCTCCACAATCATCCCGCCATGGGCAACATTTCGCACGATGAGAAAAATCGCCATGGTGCCGAGGCCAGTGACTGGCAATGCCAGTATCACCGAGGCGCCAAGCATAAAATAGAAAAAGCGAATACCGGGAATGGAAAAACGGTCATAGAACCAGCCCGAACCAACTTTGGAGGCAATGGCCAGCACGCTGACCAGGCTCACCAGCCAGGCAAAATCACGATGATTAAGCCCGCGGTCTGAACGCAAGAATGTAACGTAGTTTTGCATCAACGCCTGATCTACCGCCGACACCAGGAAGATGGCAATGGCAAGCAGCCAGAAGCCTTTTTCCTGACAGACTTCCTTGAAATGCCCCCACATGGTCAGGCCATCCTTATGGGCGGCTGAACTGGCATTGATGATGTCCTGGGCCTTGCCGGTTTTCGCCATGAAAATAATCCATAAGGGCGTGGAGATGAGAAATGAACCCAGGCTCAGCATGGCAAAAATTTCACGCCAGTTAATTCCGGCATCAAGCAGTGGCGACCAGATCAATGGCATTACCAGCTGTCCGGCACTGGTGCCACCCAAAACTATACCGATAGCGATGCCCTGATTAATATCGAACAGTCGTGACACGATTACTTTCATGGCGGCCACTATAGAGGAAGCAGAAAGTCCCAGCATGCCACCAGCCAGATAATAAATGGGGAGATTGGTTGCTACAAGAAACAACAACATGGCAAAACCGCCACTCAGGGCACCCAGTAATACAGACACCTTACCCCCCACCCGATCAATCATGATCCCCATACCCAGGGCTGCCAGTGCACCGACCAGAAACTTCGCGGTAGACAACAGGTTTACCTGGGCATTAGTCCAGCCAAATTCGTCCATGGCTGGTCGATAGATCCAGGGCAGTGAAAAATTGGGTACACCGAAGGAAAAAAATACCAGTGAGAAGGCAATGACAAGTACCACCCAGTTTTCTTTCAATTCCTGCATGGTTGTCATGACTCTATTCCCCTCTCTTATTGACCTGTGGAAGTCTCGTCTATTCGCGAGTTACTTTAAAAGGATAGCTGCTGCCCGCCTGGGTCCAGGTACCTTCAAGGTATCTGTTGCGGGCGCCGATCTCATGAAGTGTTGCGGTGAACTGAACAGCAATATCATCGCGAGTCATGGCGCTGGCGCTAACAGTCCAGTTTGGCGCATCCAGCGTGGCATCGGAAAAACGGAAGGAACTGCGACCGGGATTGATAAGACCGCTGATGTTATCTTCCGCATAATCCATGATGATCACCAGGGCCTGACTGTCACCATCAACATTAACTTCGCCGCGCCAGGTGCCTTTCAGTGGGTGACCTTCCTGGGCATTTAACTGAGCGCCAGAAAGCGCAGTTAAGATGACGCTCAAAGATAGAATTATGGTCTTTAATTTCAAAGCCTTTCCCCCGGACACAACTACTAGAAATAGTTTTTTTAGTAATATTTCAGCGATCTTATCACAACGGTTATGACTGTCATCAATATCATCACGCATGCACAGTTTTTTCTAATTCTGTGCTGGCACTTCAGCTCCAGCTAACAAAACCCTGGGCAGTTCCAGTTCCTGCCTCACTGCGGTAGCAGGGAATATAATCGATGGTATCGCCCTTGAGGTTCGTATCAAAAAGCGCACCAGCTGCGGCAATCCAGTTACGGTACTCAGAGGTTCCCTGCATCAGGATATTCTGGGGGACAGAGGTAAGAAAGTCTTTATCCCGGGTTTGCAGGGATTTCAGAAACTGCTGATCCAGATTTTCATCAATAGTGAAATGACTCATACCACCGGAGCCAAAAACAGCAACCTTCAGGTCGCTGTTCCATTCCCTGATACATTCACCGACAAGCTGGCCCATCTCAAAACAGCGCCTGGACGTGGGCTGATTCGGTGGAAAAAAAGTATTGCTGATGATGGGCAAAATGGGCACAGCAGCATCTTCCATGACCCTGCGAATCACCCAGCTGAAGGCATGAGGAGTGCCCACATGATGGTGACTATCACCCATGTCGGGCCATTCACTGGATGCGGCAAAATCAAAACCCTGTACCTGGCCTTTTTCAATTACCTTATGGGCCAGTTCCGGCAGTCCTGGCCAGATTACTTCCTGTTCGGGTCGGTATGCCCATTCACTTTCCTTGATCCCGATTGGCAGTTTTGCCGACTTTTCTTCCGGTAGAGGTTGTTGCCAGAAAGTATCACCATGATAAACGGTAAACATTGGTTGCAGACTTGGCATCACCAGCTCACGCTGATCATTGCCCATGATAACGGCGACATCCGGTTTTACCTGTTTCCAAATTTCAGCAAGTTTCGCGACACCAGCCTGACAGCGGACATGGCGGCGGGTGCGCTCTTCCAGGGTAAATTGGGCGGCAAAGTTTTCGTCTTTACGTAAGTCTGTCAACTCTTCAAAGGAATACTGCTCGCCGCGGAACCAGTGTGGAATGCGTTTGTCATTGATGACACGAAGCATCCACTCTTCCGGCGTAGTATTAAGGATAGGACCATGGGTGGTCCACATGCCCAGGACTATTTCAGCCATTCAATTGATTCCATTTTCAAACGATTAAAACCCGTACAGTTATCGACGCATTCATGCCTTCATTCAGTAATGAAAAACATCAACAGCTTCATATATCAAGGTTGAATACTTTTTTGGCATTACCGGAAAATATTTTTTCCTTGTCCACATCACTTAACCAGTCAATGCTGTCAATCACGGGAACCGTTTTGTCATAGCATTCCCCAGTATCATCATTCAACGAGGATCCAACTCCAGGACATTCAGAGCCATAAAGTACTCTATCAACACCCACTACCTTGATCAGAAGCTCAAGGGCATCCTTGCTGTAGAGCACGGTATCAAAATACATATTACGCATGCGATCAACGAACAGGCCCTTGCTATCAGAACCCTGGGCACCGGAGCGCACTGAGCCGGCATTGAAACGGCCTATCTGGTAAGGCATGGCACCGCCACCATGGGAAACGACAATTTTCAATTCAGGAAAATCTTCAAATACGGTAGAGTTTACAAAGCCATAAACTGCCGTGGTTTCCTCATTAACGAAATACAGGCTGTAAGGTTCGCGCTGCGGGTTACGTGAACCGGCGGTATGAATATGTAATGGCACATCAAATTCACAGGCCTTTTCATACAAGGGATACCAGTAACGATCACCCATTGGAGGGGCCTTGTTACCATCATTTTCATAGGGATCGGGATTTAACAGAAAACCCTTGAAACCATATTCCTTGACGCAGTGTTCCATTTCCTCAAACACCACGTCGACCGGTTCTCCCCCCTGCTGTGGCAAACCACCAACACCAAAAAATTTGTCCGGCATCAGGCGCACACTGTCGGCAATAATTTTGTTTACTTCATGGATATACCATTCCACCAGATAACCAGGCTTTTCGGAATGCATGGTCTGGAATGGGCGCGGCGAAATCAGCTGCATATCAAGGCCGTTGTTGGTCATATGCTCCAGATGACCACAAGGTGCCATCTCTTTCTTATTCCAGGCCGCCATTAGCTGCTCATCGGTATACCTGACAGCACCACGGCCATGGGAGCCACGATGACTAACCAGCCCCGCTTTATAAATCGCTAACTGTGGTGGTGATGAAACATGTGCATGACAATCTATAATCAATGGTTTTCCCCTTTCTTTTGTCTTTTGTCTTTTGTCTTTTGTCTTTTGTCTTTTGTCTTTTGTCTTTTGTCTTTTGTCTTTTGTTTTTTGTTTTTTAAAACTTCA
>Ga0181596_10002043_pt1 | contig 19856 bp, 19 predicted proteins | sample 041ome_6_FD_148655 | JGI IMG/M metagenome (GOLD analysis project Ga0181596, IMG submission 148655) | Coastal salt marsh microbial communities from the Groves Creek Marsh, Skidaway Island, Georgia - 041402US metaG (spades assembly) | ecosystem: Environmental > Aquatic > Marine > Intertidal zone... | reverse complement strand
TCGTTGAGTGCCTCGTCCCAAGTGATGCGTTCCCATTCACCGGACCCGCGCTCACCGACACGCCGGAGCGGATACAGAATTCGTTCGGGGTCGGTGACCTGGTTGATCGTTGCCGGCCCTTTAGCGCAGTTACGACCACGGCTTGCGGGGTGTTCCGGGTTGCCCTCGAATTTCACCACCTCGCCGGTTTCTTTGTCGATGAATGCGACAAGACCACAGGCGGCTTCACAGTTAAAGCAGGTTGTTGGAACAAGCGTGTAATTGCGCTCAACACGCTTTGGCCACGCTTTGGCGTCAAGTTCGGTCCAGTTGTGCCACTGATCGTGGGGAGGATGGTTAGTGAGTGTCATCTTGTTTCTCCGATACTTCGATTCAGGACAGTGGGACGGATTGGCCGGCGCGAACGAATGCATCCTCGTAAGAGAACAATCCGACCAGTGCGCAAATGGATGCGATTGCGCCGAGGCCTTGCGGGGAGTTCCCGTTGAGGGCTAGAGCAATTAACACGACTGGTGCAATGAGACCAGTAACGACTCCTCCGAGCCAGAATCGGCGGGCATAGGCACCCTTTGTCATTTCTAGGGTTGCAAGTTCAACCGTTCGTGACCCGTGCGAGACCACCTCAGTAGCGATCAGCAACGAAAGAGCACCGAGGGCTGCGAGAGTGGTGATCCGGATCGCTTTGAGCTCTGGAACATCGATGAAGAGATCGAGCAACAGATAGGTCGAGCCGCCAGCTACAACGGCCTGAGCGAGGAGCGTTGGCAACAGCAGAGGGGTCTGCCAGAGGTCACGTCCCTCACACTGACCAAACAAAAATGCGGTGTAGCCCGCCACCCCTGCTGACAGCAGCACAATTGGGAGCGATAGCCAGGGAAGTGCTGAGTTGCTGCCGATGAGGTCGAGAAGACCCCAGAGGCCGACGAGTGCAGCAAATGCTCCAAGGATCCATGCCCCTCGCACCAACCATGATTCAGTGTTCGACTTAGTCAAGATGTAGAGGAATCTCGACGGTTGCTTCAAGTCGGCTACGAGAAGTGCGCCAGTAATAGCGGTGAAGACTCCAGCGATCACTGCGGGAAGTAGACCGGCCGCCGATGATGAGTCACCGTGACCAAGAAGTACGAGAAGTGCCGCAATAGCCATCACGCCTGCAGCGATCGCCTTCGTCACGAGGTAGCCAGACACTTTCGACTTCCACGTCATCGGGTGGGTCGTTGTGTACGCGGTTCGTCCAGTCACCTGGTTCCCGCTGTGCTCCGCCATGACATGGGTGAGTGTGGGGTGGTCTTTTGTTGTATCCGCCCAAATCATGCCGTCATCTGCGATTTTGGTTCGGGTGGGATCGAGTGCTGCTTGATCAACGCCGCGGTAATACACCTTTGGCGATGTTCCTTGCTCTGGCGCACGAACCGAAACCTTGTCACGGGCAACGATCTTGCTGATTTCTGAGTTCGGGTCATCGAGGTCGCCGCTGACGATCGCATGTGTTGGGCACACCACCACGCATGCGGGTTCGAGCCCAACTTCGACACGGTGGTTGCAGAAGTTGCACTTATTCGCGACGTTTGTTTCTGGGTTGATATAGATCGCGTCATACGGGCATGCGTTCATGCACGCCTTGCAGCCGATACAGATGTCGTCATCGAAGTCAACGACGCCATTGCCCGTGCGGTGAAGAGCACTTGTGGGGCAAATTTTCATGCACGGGGCGTCATCACAATGGTTGCACCGCATGACCGTGAACGATCGGCCCGTATTCGGGAACGAACCGGTCTCGACGTACTTCAGCCAAGTGCGGTTCACCCCGATCGGGACATCGTGTTCGCTCTTGCAAGCAACGGTGCATGCATGGCAACCGATGCAAGAGTCGCTTTCGAGTACAAATCCAAGGCGTGTCATTGGTCCTCCCGGTGTGGGTAACTCGTTCGTGGTGGTTGCAGGCGATCAGGCCTGATCAGAAAGTGTGAGAAGTAGAGCGAGGTCACTAGTTGCTACGCCGACTGGGTTGTTTCAATCCAGGCCGTGTAGCCACCGATCACGTCGCTGACATCGTTGAAGCCCTTTTGACGAAGGAGGCTCGCAGCGACCGAAGAGCGATATCCGCCCGCACAGAACACGACCGTGGGCTTGGATGAATCGAGTTCATCCAGCCGAGCAGGAATCTGCCCGACCGGAATGGTTTGTGCATCGTGGGCAGTGCCGTCTGCTACTTCACCAGGGTTGCGCACATCAACAATCTGGAGATTGGGAATATCGCGAACTCGGGCATTGAATTCATCAGCGGTCAGGCGGCTTGCCACCTGAGTGTTCTCTGCCTGTGAGGTGAGCATGTCATATGGCTGTGCCGCGACACCGATGACTCGGTCGAAACCAATCCTGGCGAGCCGGTTTTTTGCCTCAAGTTCTTGACCAGGATCGGTGAACAGCACAATGTCAACATCTGATGGAACAATTGATCCCGCAAACTCTGCGTAGCGGCCTGCCATACCGACATTTATCGCACCCTTCAGGTGACCTCGAGAGAACTCTTCCGGGTCGCGTCCATCGACAAGCAATGCTCCGTTGGCGAGCGCACTTTGGATCTGTGCGTAATCCATTGATGGGGGAAGGGCCGATTCGTCGAGCAGGTCACGTTCTTTGCGGTTCAGCACGGCGTCATAGACGAAATAGCTCGGTGCCGGAGGCTGGCCCTCGGTCACCATTGCCAAAAACGCTTCTTTCGAACTTGCACGGATTGCGTAATTTGCTTGCCGCTGTTCACCAATCGTCGAGGTGAGTTCAGTGGAAAGGTTCTTTCCGCAGGCCGATCCCGCGCCGTGGGCAGGGAAGACGATGGTTTCGTCCGGAAGGGTCATGAGTTGCTGGTGGAGTGAGTCGTACAGCTTTTCGGCGAGCTCTTCGCGGGTGAAGCCGATCGAAGCGAGAAGGTCAGGGCGACCGACATCGCCGATGAAGAGCGTGTCACCCGTGAGGACACCATAAGGAGCACTGTCGGCGGTCTCGTAGACCACGATGCTCATCGACTCTGGAGTGTGACCGGGGGTGTGCCGGAACTCAAGAACAACCTCGCCGAGCGAGATCCGCTCACCATTTTCGATCTTCCGGTGCGCAAACTCGGGATCTGCAACTGAGGAGTAGCAAATCTCTGCTCCGGTTGCTGCAGCCAGTTCGAGATGACCCGACAAGAAGTCTGCATGGAAATGAGTTTCGATCACCATCACGATCTCGAGCCCCGCATCGCTTGCAGCTGTGAGGTAACCCGAAATATCACGTTGAGGATCAACGACCACAGCCTTCTTTGATGATTCGTCACCAATGAGATACGAAGCATGGGACAGACAGTCAAGGTAGTACTGGTCGAATTTCACAGGTCCTCCAATTCGTGATTACGTGAATCCTAGATGTCCGTACATTTCAGGTCAAGGAATTTTTGAACCGTCCCTTACCAACCGCTCACGCCGTGTCCGAACCGAAGAGATCAAGTTGTTCCCATGTCGTTGCAACCTCAGCCACAGCCCGCCAGGTCAGTCGCCCACGCCGATTCGGACGTTCCACTTCAAGAGCCTCAGGGCGCAACGAACGCGCTGCGCCGTCGGCATCGTGCACAAGGATGCTTCCATCAGCGCCAACCGATGCAATTCGTCCGAGTGTCCAGCGCGAACGGTTCTGGCGTCTAAAGCGAACCCGTTCACCTTGGCGAAGGCCGATGCTTCGCAGTTCGGCCGCTGACATCGAACTCAGTAGCCCAAAGTGCGACGCTGAAGTCGCTGCATTCCCGTGATCCATTTCTTGGGTTCGCTGCCTTTGAACTTCAGATAGTCGCCAACTTCGGGGTGAGGAAGAATCAGAAAGTCCTCATCAAGGATTGATTGGTATACCACCTCGGCGACATCGGCTGGTTCGAGCACTTGCCCAACAGAGCGGACAACATCACCGCCGGTGCCAATGGGGGAGTCAGAATTCAGCATCGCCGTGTTGACACCCTGTGGGCAGAGGCAACTCACTTTTAGCCCACGCTCCCCGTAGGTAATTGACATCCACTCTGCAAACGCAACCGCGGCATGCTTGGTGAGTGAATACGGTGCGGAGCCGATCTGGGCGAGCAGCCCTGCCGCCGAGGCCGTTGAACAAAAATAGCCCTCACCGCGATCGAGCCACGTTGGCAGGAGCCTTCGCGCAGCCCAACGATGTGCGTGGGTGTTAATTGCAAATGCGAGATCCCAAATTTCCTCGTCGTCCATCGGGTCGGTCCCGATCGCTACACCTGCGTTGGCAAAGAAAAGGTCAACAACGCCGAAGTGGCTCTCTGCCGTATCAATCAGTTCAATATTCCCTGCCTCAGTCGAGAGGTCGACCGCAAGAGCAATCGAACCCGGAAGTTCGGCGGCGACAGACTCAGGCGACCTTTGATCGGCAAGTACAAGCCGAGCACCGGCGGCGTGAAAGCGCCGAGCAAGAGCGGATCCGATTCCACCGGCAGCCCCGGTAACAACGACATGACGATCTGTAAGTTCCATATCCACACATTAGATGGCAGATGATGCGCGCACGATGCCCGCAAGAGCGATACGGTGATACCGATGACTGAAATCAGCGCAATTAGCACAGCAGTACTTGACGAAGAGGTTGCCGTGGTACACGAGTCGCAAGGCATCGACACCGCGTCAGCAATTTCAGTAATCGATGAGGCGCTCGTTCGCTTGCTGCAACGTGAACTCGTTTCGGCAAACGAAGTGACCGACGTCTTGCTCGATGTTCGTCGCCTTATCGCAGGCTGAATTACAGCACCGGCAACATCGCTAAGGCGAGGGCAATGCCGACAAACGCCCCTGCGACGACGTCAGTGGCATGGTGAATTCGAACGTGAAATCGACTTGTCGACACTGTCATTGCAAGGACAACCCATAGGGCTATCCACCATCCGCCTGTCATCGACGTCAGCATCACCGCCGAAAATCCCGCTGCTGAGGCGTGACCGCTTGGAAATGATGAAGTGCGAGGTTTGCGCACTCTTAACCCTTCGGCTCCATGTTCCGTAGGGCGCTCGCGGCGGAATAGTCGCTTGAGGCCTTGATTGACAAAGAGGCTCTCAACTCCCAGAAGAACCGATAGCAACACAATTTCCCGAAATTGGGCAGTTACGGCGCCACGGATGAGACCAGTGAGATGCCAAATCAAACTCCAGTCCCCAAGGGTGCTTGCTGCAACCATGATGACGTTGAGACCCGAGATGTTGCGTAATGGTTGGTAGAGAGCATCAGCGCGTGCATCAATCATGTCAGCGACCCGGGCGATGGATGATCGACTCATGTGAATCAGGACTCGCTTGGGCGACGAGGCGCTTCGACTAGAGCTACCTGTGGATCACCACCGAACTCTGGACACCACGTTCTGAACGAGCAGAAATTACACAGAGCGCTTTTACGAGTGGCAAATTGTCCGCTCTCACAGGCCTGAGAAATGGCCTTGTGGACTGCGGTAAGACGTTGCTCAACGAATGAGATTGTCTTGTTCGTAGGCCGGGCTGAGATCGTTTGGGATGACTTCACGTACATCAAACGGAGTTCAGCTGCATCCTCAGAAAATTCTCGTTGGCAAAGCAATGCGTAAAAGTGCACTCCCGCCAGCGCCTTCTTTTCGAAGGACGGTCCTGGAGCGCGACCGGTCTTGTAATCGGTAATGACAAGTTTGCCGTCGGTATTTCGTTCGAGCCGATCGATGATGCCTCGCAACGTCACATCACCAAATGTTGCTTCAATTCTGACTTCTAGACCGACAGGGTTCACCGATATCGGATCCTCCATGTCGAGAGCATTGAATGCAAGCTTGCTGCACTCGCTGCCAAGGCGCTCAAATTTTTCGCCAGTGAGGTCGAGGTAGAGCACATCGGCGTCGTCTGAGAATTCTTCGAGCATCTGGTCCACCGACGAATGCAACGCGTCTTCAGTTCGATCAGTGTTCGGGTTGGCGTAAAAGTGTTCAAGCGCTCGGTGAACCATCGTGCCCCGCACGGTCGCCTCGGTTGGCGGATCGAACAGACCGTCGAGACTCGAAAATCTGAATGCGAGCGGGCACGAGAGAAACGAGTCGATTCGCGAGGGTGACAGCGTTGTTGGAGGCGCGTACACACTCATGATGAACAGCCTGCCAGATGACAGCTAGTCGATTGAACTATCGAGTAGCTGATCGACCAACTCAGCAACCTCGGCCGGCACCACGAAGGGGCCGAAGTGATTCCAGTTGGGATTCAGGTGATACGAACCATTGGGAAGGCGATCGGCGACACCTTCTGCAAAATTCGACGGTTGATGCTCCTCAACAACTCCAGCAATGATGTCAACCCGAAGGTCAATCTCAAGCAGTGATTCCCAGAGATGGTTTCTGTGAGCGGCGCGAAAGACAGATGCCTCAAAGGTCGGTGTGCAGGACAGCGCCACTGTTCCATCGTCTTGCTGGTGAACCCCGTAGTTGACGTAATCGCTTAGCGATCGCCGGGTGAAGATGCCAAGCGGTGGTTTTGAGGCGTAATTTTCAATTGCTGCCTCTGCGCTGTCAAACATCGGCCGACGGCGCTCTGCGCCAACCGCGATTGGAAGGTTTGCCACATCGAATTGGTCGTTTGGCGGTGGAGCGATCGGCTCGAATGCAACGAGTTGTGCAAAAGCATCGGGATCGCGGAGGTGCGCCATCAATACTGCGGCTCCGCCCATCGAATGACCGAATGCATGCAGTCCTCCATTCGGGGCAAGGTGCCGCGCTGCAATGAGAGCATCCTCGCCGAAGCAATTCCACGTCTCGACGTCGGGACCAGATGCAGTTGTTTCTCCATGCCCTGAGTAATCGAGCGCCCATACCGTCCAAGTTGGCGAGAGGTGCTCAGCCAACTCGAGATAACAGCGACCATGGAAGCCTGTCGCGTGGGAAATGAGAAGGGGACGATCTCCTGATCCACCTAAATGGTGAAGGACGAGAGATGTTCCATCAGAGCGAGGAAGAAGGACCGGATTGCTCACCGGAGAGCGTCCACGAACATCTTTGTCTCCTCTGCAATCTGCGCAGGTACTGCGTACCCCTCGCGGTCACAGATGGTTGACCAGTTGTCGCGAACTGATTCTGGCGACAGGTTGGAGTCGGTGAAGCCTTGGCACTCACCAATGAACACCTCAGCAACGCGTCCGCCACCGACAGAGAAGACTCGGCCGGTCGCATCGCAAGACTCGTGAGCCAAAAATGTCACGAGTGGAGCGACATAATCGGGCTGCAGTTTTTGACCGAGATCGCCTAGGAGGTCTTCCGTCATGCGAGTGAGAGCAATTGGTGCGATCGCGTTTGCGGCAATGTTGAATCGAGCGCCTTCAACTGCGAGCACGCGGGTAAATCCGACGAGACCCATTTTTGCGGCTCCGTAATTTGCCTGCCCGAAGTTACCGAATATTCCAGCAGCAGATGATGTAGAGATGATTCGGCCGTAGCCCTTCTCCCGCATGACACGAAATGCAGGCCCTGTCACGTTGAAGGCACCTTTGAGGTGAACATCAAGAACCGGATCGACAAGCGACTCATCCATGTTGTGGAACGCCTTGTCACGGAGAATGCCTGCATTGTTGATCACGATGTCGACCGTGCCGAATGCATCAAGAGCAGTCTTTACAATCGCTTCGCCACCCTCGGCAGTCGCAACGGAGTTGGTGTCGGCAACAGCCTCGCCGCCGAGAGCAACGATCTCGTCAACAACCTTTGCTGCTGCGCCCTTATCGGAGCCTGATCCATCGACGGATCCACCGAGATCATTCACTACGACGAGAGCGCCACGAGAGGCCATGAGGAGTGCATGTTGGCGACCAAGGCCTCCGCCCGCTCCGGTGATTACCGCTACTTTGCCATCGAATCCAAGTGCTTCAGTCATGTCCGCACGTTACCTATGTTGAGGGGTTGAAGGAAAAACCGCAGGAATAAAAATTGGAGTTGCATCAATAGCAGTGCTGCGGTCGTTTGTGATCAGTGCAATTGGTTCGCCATCTTTCAATTCGATGGTTGTTCCTTCGGGGCGGATGGTGAGTTGTAGGAGCGACTCTCGAATGTGCACGAGGGCTGAAACTTGGTCTCCGATACACCAACCTGTCGGTGCTAACTCAACACCGTCTGCTCGTAGTGTCAGCCCGGCCATTCCAGTGATCACAGCAGACCAGATACCGCCCGAGTTAGCGAGATGCACTCCGTCTCCGGTGTTGCCATGGGTATTCGCAAGGTCCAGGAATAAGGCCTGGTCGAAGTGGTGATCTGCAACGTCAATCTGATTGACGGTTGCTGCGGCCGTCGCCTGAATAGCGGCCGAGAGCGATGAATCTCCGGTGGTGACAGCCTCGTAATATCGAAACGTTTCGCTGCGCGCCTCCTGTCCGAATGCTTCCGGAGCGAGCAGCATCGCCAGCACAACATCTGCCTGTTTGATGAGTTGATGGCGATAGATGACCAAGGGGTGAAGGTGGAGAAGGAGTGGAAATTTCTCCTGAGGAATATCTGACAGTTCCCATCGGCGGCGAGAGAGAAATTGGTCATCTTGAGCGTAGATACCGAGCGATTCGTCAAAAGGAATCACGAGGCCATCGGCGATGCCGACCCAGGTTTCAGTCTCCCCATCGGAGACATCAACAATGTGGTGAAACGCATCATCCTTCGCAAGTTGCGCTGCGAGCCGGAGGTTACGGGCGGCCATCGCATTTGTGTAGGCATTGTCGTTGACAATGGCCGAATACTCATCTGGTCCGGTCACGCCGTGAATGTGCCACTGGCCATCACCACCTTCAAATGCCAAATCAGCCCACATTCGAGCCGTCTCGACGACGATTTCTGACCCGCCCTGCGCCAAGAAGTTGTGGTCGCCGGTTGCAAGGACGTACCGATCGATAGCCCAAGCAATATCGGCATTGATGTGGTACTGGGCTGTACCTGCCGGGTAGTACGACGACGCTTCCTCGCCGTTGAGAGTCCTCCACGGATAAAGAGCCCCCGCTTGAGAAAGAGTTGTTGCCCTGTTCTGTGCTTGAGGAAGCATCGAGTGTCGAAGAACCAGAAGGTTTCGCGCCCTCTCAGGGAGCGAGTGTGCAAGGAACGGAAGCATGAAGACTTCGGTATCCCAGAAATAATGCCCGTCATATCCAAGTGCAGTCTGACCCTTTGCCGAGATACCGAGACTGTCAGTCGAAGGGGAGGCTTGTAACAACTGAAAGAGGTGCCACCTGAGCGCCTGCTGCGCTTCAGTGTTGCCATCGAGACGGATGTCCGAGTGCGACCAGAACCTGTGCACGAGTTCTTGGTGCGCGTGGAAGGCCGCGTCGAAATCGATCCACTGCGTGGCCGTCAGATTCTCGTCGCAATCACTCTTGTTCGCAGCGGCCAGCGACACTGAAATATTTAGCGAGGTTTCAAATTGCTCTGATGTTGACAGCAAGCCACTAATCACCATCGATGCGGCGTGCGGATGAAGCACGGCAGTTGTGACATCTTCGTGAGATGCATCGGTCACTAACACTGTTGTGAGTTGCAACCCGGAGGATCGTGTCTTCAGCGTCGATACAAGTTCGTTTGGATTGGCAGTGATGATGCCGATTGGGGCACTGTCTGCAGAGAATTGGTGTCCTTTGCGGGGATCTTCATCAGATGTCGTCGAAATTGGACTGTCATGCCGGCAATGGAAGGTCAGCGAGATCTCATGCGCCAATTCGCTATCTGTGATCTCTGCTGCCCAGCGTTGGAATGCATGTTGAGGTAAGTGCTGTGAGACGAACGTGGTGTTCGTCAGCGAGACGAGACCCCCAGAGGGCAATCTGATTTGGAATGTTCTCCTTAAACAACCAGACCGCATGTCAAGCGTTCGAGTCCAAGGCTTCGAGGAGAGCAAATACAGCTCACCGTCGATAGTGATATCGACCTGTGAGATCTCGGGGCCCGGAACAAGCGATTGGCCGATGCGAGCAAGCCCGTAGGCATCTTCGGGATACACGATGTCGTAGGTCTCAAAAAACCGGTTGACGATGGTTGTTGCGTGCACATCAACCGATGTGTCGCGAAGTGGTGTCCGCAGTCCGAATACGCCGTTACTGACAGCGAAAAGAGTGTCATCGGCATCAGACGTTGGACCCGCTCCAACCTCGATGAGCGACCATTCATCGACGGGAAATCTATTTCGGTCAATAGATGTCGAGCGGGTGCCCATCGCGCAATTGTGTCAGTGGAGACGAGGGAATCGTCACTTAGGGAAGGGTTTCTTGAAGGTCGTCGACTACCAGATCGGCACCAGCGGCGATGAGGGCATCACGTCCTGCTCCGCGATTAACCCCGATTACTGTTCCGAAGCCGCCAGCGTGACCTGCCATCACCCCGCTCACTGCGTCCTCGACAACCGCGCAATCAATTGGCGCTACTCCAAGCAACGAAGCGGCGCGGAGATAAGTATCGGGAGCGGGCTTGCCACGTAACGATTCTTCCTCCGCCCGGATTCCATCAACGATGATGCTGAAGCGCTCACGCAATCCACTTGCCCGCAGCACGGGCTCGGCGTTTTTTGATGATGTGACAAGAGCGAATGGTGTCAGCCGCTGTTCTAAGTCAGAAAGCACCGCGAGGGACCCCGGGTAGCCAGAGAACGGCTCGTGTTCGAGAATGTGCAGAAAGATGGAGTTTTTTAGCGCAGCAATTCCGTGCACCGACGACGTGGAGGCCGCATCGCTGGGAGAACCCTCTGGCAAGGTCATGGAGCGCCCATGAAGAAACCCCCGCACCCCATCGAGTCGCGGACGGCCATCGATGTAGTTGTGGTAGTCGGTTTCATCAGCATCGAAGTTGCTGAGTGCCTGAAGCCATGCTCGCTGATGAATGTCCGCAGTTGGGGTGATGACCCCATCAAGGTCAAATAGAACTGCTGTTACTTGTGACCAGACAGAGTCCATCTCGGAATCAAGTTTCGGTGCGTGTTAGTTGCTCGTGACAGTTTCGATGGCCATCGCAGTCAACGTTTTGTAGTCGAGTTTGCCGTTCACGGCTCGTCCGACAGTTTCGACGCGTATGACATGTTTAGGTGCTTTGTAGCGAGCAATCTTCGATCGAACATGATCGACAAGCACATCGTTTTCAACGGACGAATCAAAGAGCTCAACAATTGCGCAGATCGCCTGCCCAAAACGCTCGTCTGGAACTCCGACAACCGCACAGTCAGCGACAGCAGAATGCGTCTTCATCGTCTCCTCAACCTCTTCGGGATACACCTTCTCGCCGCCGGTGTTAATGCACTGGCTTCCGCGGCCGAGGAGAGCAACTGACCCATCACTTCGGACTTCTGCCCAGTCACCGGGAATCGAATACCGCACCCCGTCGATGACTTGGAACGTTGCGGCTGATTTCTCCTCATCCTTGTAGTAGCCGATAGGTGTTCGGCCTCGTAATGCGACTCTGCCTCGTTCGCCAGAACCTGGCTTGACATCGCGGCCATCTTCTGTGACGACTCGGGTATTCGGACCTAGCGAGAAGCTTCCGGTTCCCGATTCTGCTGAGTCTTTTGTTGAAACATTGCTTGCCATGCCGATTGCTTCACTTGATCCAAGTGAATCGACCATGATCAGCCGGTCGTTGTGGCGGAGAAGCCCATCTTTCGTTTCTCGCGACCACATCACGCCTGAGGAAATGATGACCCGAAGGCTTGACAGGTCCCACCTACCTGGCTCGGCATCCAGGGCTCGTAACATTGGTTTTGCAAAAGCGTCGCCGACAATTGAAATCGAGTTGACCTTGGCCGTTTCGATGGTGGTGAGCAATTCTTCGACATCGAAGTTGCGGCCCGTGAGCGTCGTAGTTGATCCCCCGAGCAGCATCGTTGACAGAGAGTTAAAGAATCCGGTGCCATGCATCAGTGGCGCCCCCGGAAGTCCTTTAGGGCCGGCACCGTTCAAGCGGGCAGCAACAACCCCTTCAGTGGGCTGCTCCGGAAGCTTGTTGCGGTTACTGGCCTCGAGCGCACCGACGAGGTCGTCTTGACGCCACATGACACCCTTGGGCATCCCTGTCGTGCCGCCGGTATAGAGCAACATGAGATGATCACCGCTTCTGCCCCAAGGACCTTCAACGTTCGTCTCGACTGGCGAGGCTGTCAGCGATTCGTAATTGACTGCCCAATCGGGGCAGGGAAGCGATCCGTCGTCCACCCAGAGCCAAGCACGAATACGTGGAAGACGATCTTTGATTTCCTCAATTTGAGGAATGAACGTTGCGTGAAATACCACAGCGCAGACATCTGCGTTATCCCACAGGTACACCAATTCGTCGGCGGCATATCGGTAGTTCGTGTTGACAATCGCCATTCCTGCTTTGAATGACGCCAGCACGCTCTCCATGTAGTGGGGTGAGTTGTAGAGGTATTGGGCGACTTTGTCTTGTTCGACTAGTCCGGAGTCAAGAAGATGTTGTGCCACGCCGTTCGCACGGCTGTTCATGGCTCCCCACGAGATCGTCTCGTCGCCATGAGCGAGAGCAGTCGCCTCAGGAATTGTGGCTGCGATCTCTTCGAAGATGTTTGCGATATTCCAACCGTTCACCGTGAAGACGGTAGCGGTCAGAGGCTCTTCGCGCGAAGTTTCCGAGAGCGTGGAGTCTGGCAGTATTCATCTACTCTCTGCATGTGGGCCCGGCATCGTTCGTTTCATGGCTGTCTAGCGATCTGTTAGATGCGACGACTCGCGTTGCCCCTGTGATACGTGCTCTTGCCGATTCTGCAGAGGAGCAACGGTCGCTGCCCCAAGAGTTAGTTAATGCGGTCAGCGATGAGGGTTTCTTCAAGTTGTTGTTGCCGCCAGAAGTCGGTGGAACTGGCCATTCACCAACTGAGTCACTGGCAGCGATGGGTGCAATTGCATTCGCCGATGGTGCTACAGGGTGGTGCTCAATGATTTCGTCCACCACTTGCCTCCTTGCTGGATTTCTTGAGCCTGAGACAGCAAAGAACACATTTGGGTCTGCCACCGCAGTTGGCGGGGTATTCGCTCCCAACGGCAAGGGTCGACGCACCGAGGACGGAGTAGTGGTCTCTGGTCGTTGGCAGTGGGGTAGCGGCTTAGGTCACTGTGATTGGGTCGTCGCGGGTGTTGTTCTCGACGACGGGGACCGAGTGACTGTCGTCCTCCCGCAGTCTGAAGTTGAGATTGTTGACACTTGGCAGACCGTTGGCATGCGCGGCACAGGTTCGGTCGACTTCACGATCAGCGATGCATTTGTCCCGAGTAATCGCATCATTTCTCAGATCGGGGCAAAGCCAACAATCGATGACCCCATTGCACACTTTCCGAACTTCTCGGTCCTCGGTGCAGGCGTTGCAGCGGTCGCACTCGGAATTGCCGAGAGGGCATGGTCAGAGACAGTTGCGTTGGCAAACGAGCGCTCCCCACAATTTTCTTCTCGTCTTCTTTCCCAGCAAGCGGCGGTTCAGTCCGCCATTGCTCGCTCAAGAACTCGTCTTGATGCGGCCGGAAACGAACTGCTCAGCAGCGTCGACGCGGCATATCAGGTGGTGCTCGAAGGGAAGAAGGTCTCACTCGATGAACGGGTTCGAATCCGAGGTGCGGCGGCCCTTGTCGCAGAGGAATCATCTGCAACTGCGCAGGAGATGTTTCGGCTTGCCGGCGGAGCTGCGGTGTACGACACGAGCATTCTCGGACGGTGCCTCCGAAATCTTTCCGTGATTCCCCAGCACATCATGGTGGCACCGCGTTTGTTTGAGACCCTTGGGCGACACCATCTGGGCCTCGAATTTGAATCGTCAATGATCTAAGGAGTTCACAATGGATGCGATGGAAGCGATTTTGACGACACGCGCGATGCGTCGGTATTCGTCCGAGCCAGTTGATGATGAACTCGTCATGCAGTGTCTTGAGGCAGCTCAACAGGCTCCATCAGGAGGAAATGTTCAACCCCAGCAGTACGTCGTGGTTCGGTCGCCGGAAGTGCGGAATCAGCTAGCTGAGATCTATCGGCGTGCGTTTGACCGCTATGAACGTTGCTTACCAACTCCGGAATTTAGATCTGACAGGGATCGAGCCACATACGAGAGAACTCGGGCCGCATCGCAAGACCTTGCAGCCACGATCGGTGACGTCCCGGTTCATGTCCTCTTCTTGCAGCCGATCATCCCCTGGGGATTTCACGATGATGAGGGGCCAGTGGATATCGGGAGGCTTGATGGAAGCGTGTATCCGGCGGTGCAGAACTTTTGCATCGCAGCTCGTTCGTTTGGTCTGGGCACAGCGTTCACGACTGTTATTCGCGTCTATCAAGCTGAGGCATTAGAGGCGATTGGTGCCGACCCTCAACGATTCGAGATTGCGGCACATATCCCGCTTGGATACCCCACTGGTAAATTTGGTCGTGCTCCCCGCAAGGATGTTCGTCGATCAATTCATCTCGATCGCTACGGTGAACGCCCAACGCTCGACTAATTCGATAGCGTCCTCTCCTTGTGCCCCCCACCTCGAGGAGAGAAGATCTCCGTAACATCGCCATTGTCGCTCACGTAGACCACGGCAAGACCACTCTTGTCGATTCAATGCTCCAGCAGTCTGGAGCATTTCGTTCGAATGAGACTGTTGCCGAACGAGTGATGGACTCGATGGATCTTGAGCGTGAGAAGGGCATCACGATCCTTGCGAAGAACACTTCGTTGGTGTGGAATGGCACAACGCTCAACATTGTTGACACGCCTGGGCACGCCGACTTTGGTGGCGAAGTTGAGCGGGCGTTGACCATGGTGGACGGCATCATTTTGCTCGTTGACGCTGCAGAAGGCCCTCTCCCGCAGACTCGTTTTGTTCTTCGAAAAGCACTAGCACAGCAACTTCCCGTCATCCTCGTCATTAACAAGGTCGACCGTCCAGATGCTCGGATTGCGGCAGTTGTTGACGAGGTGTACGAGCTCTTCTTAGATCTTGACGCTGATGCCGATCAGCTCGACTTTCCGATCGTGTACTCGTCGGGTAGAGCTGGGTGGGCGGTAACCGTTGAGGGTGAGGTGGGTACCGACCTCACCCCACTGTTTGAAGTCATCTTGTCCACGGTTCGTGCGCCGGCGTTCACGCCAGGTGCACCTTTGCAGGCGTGGGTGACCAACCTTGACGCAAGTCCGTACCTGGGTCGTCTCGCATTGTGTCGAGTCGTTGAGGGCGAAATTCGCCGGAACCAGCAAGTCGCGTGGTGTCGCGCTGACGGAACGATTGAGCGGGCGAAGGTTGCAGAGCTGTTCCTTACTCAACATCTTGAGCGTGTCTCGGTTGAATCGGCATCCGCAGGAGATCTGGTCGCAGTTGCAGGTATTGACGACATCACGATTGGTGAAACGCTGGCGGATTTTGAGAACCCGGTGCCGCTTCCGAGAATTACGGTGGATGAACCGGCTCTGTCGATGACGATTGGAATTAACACGTCACCATTGGCCGGCAGAGATGGCGATCGCCTCACTGCTCGGTTAGTAAAGAGTCGGCTTGATCAAGAACTCATTGGCAACGTGTCGTTGCGAGTCAACCAAACTGACCGCCCTGATGCTTGGGAAGTGCTTGCTCGAGGTGAGCTGCAGCTTGCTGTTCTCATCGAAACGATGCGCCGTGAAGGATTTGAACTCACCGTCGGCAAACCAGAAGTGGTCACCCGAATAGTTGATGACAAGCGCCATGAGCCGGTTGAGCGGGTCACGATTGACGTTCCTGAGGAACACCTGGGAACGGTCACTCAGTTGCTTGCAGTGCGGAAGGGCCGTATGGAAAATATGGCCAATCACGGTTTGGGCTGGGTGCGGTTGGAGTATCTAGTTCCTGCGCGAGGACTTATTGGTTTTCGAACTGAGTTCTTAACTGAAACTCGAGGTACGGGCGTGATTAGCCATGTGTTCGAGGGTTATGAGCCGTGGGCAGGGGAGATCCGGTCCCGTGAACGCGGTTCGCTCGTTGCCGATCGTTCCGGACCTGCGACGACCTATGCGATGATCAATCTCCAGGAGCGATCAACGATGTTGGTGCCTCCAGGCACTGAGGTCTACGAGGGAATGATCATCGGAGAAAACTCGCGCGCCGGCGATATGGAAGTGAATATCTGCCGTGAGAAAAAACTCACGAATATGAGAGCCTCGTCAGCAGATGAGACTGTGAAACTCACTCCATATCGGCAGATGTCGCTTGAGCAGGCACTTGAGTTCATCGCAGGTGACGAATGTGTAGAGGTAACCCCCTCCCATGTGCGTCTTCGCAAGGTCTATCTCGACCCTCAAGAGCGCATTCGTCATGCGCGGGCTCGCGCAACGTCATAACTCACCCTGACTGATCTGGCAGGATGGAGTCGTGGGTCCAACCGCTGCACATCCTCTGATGACTGGTGCTCTGTCAGCGAAATTTGACGCGTTGCAGCACGCATTTCGGGAGATGGGGCAGGTCGTGGTTGCCTTCAGTGGGGGTGCGGACTCTGCTCTCCTTGCCTACGTCGCTTCGTCAACCGAGGATGTGTCGGCAACAGCGGTGACAGCGGTGTCGCCGTCGCTCGCTGGCGCGGAATTCGACGATTGCTCTCGTTTGGCTGAATCCTGGAACTTGGAGTGGGTAGCAGTCACCACAAACGAGATGGAGCAAGCTGCCTATCGGCGCAATGATGTTGACCGCTGTTTCCACTGCAAATCAGCTCTAATGGATGCGTTGCAGCCGTTCGTGGATGACGGTGCAACTGTGGTTTTGGGAGTGAACCTCGACGATCTCAATGATCATCGTCCTGGGCAGCAGGCGGCGGAGGAAGCAGGGGCACGCTTCCCATTTGTGGAGGTCGGACTCACCAAAGCAGAAATTCGCGAGATGTCGCGCACCTTCGGTCTAGAAACCTGGGATAAGCCTGCCGCTGCTTGTCTTGCGAGTCGGATTCCCTTTGGTACTGAGGTGACCGTGGAAATTCTGTCGAAGGTCGAACGGGCCGAGCAGGTGCTTCGAGACCTTGGAATCCGGTCCTGTCGTGTTCGCCACCATGGTGAGGTCGCCCGTATTGAAGTTGAAGCTCCTGACCTCCAACGGGTGTTTGACGCTCGTGCGGTTGTTGAGGAACGCCTTCTCGCGCTCGGATTTCGTTATGTGACACTTGATCTTGGCGGCTTCAGGTCTGGATCGTTGAATCCAAATGGAACAACTCAAACCTGACTACGCCTCGTTGACAGCGCGACTAAAACGTCGTTCTCTCAGCGTCGCACTCCTTGTAGTGCTTTCAGCGGTTGTCACAGCGAGTGCACCGGCATGGATCCCTTTAGCGATATGCATCGATTTGTTGCGGCGGCAGCGTTCGCTACCGCTTGTTCGATTGCTGCTCTTCGGGTGGTACTGGTCGGTGATCGAATGTGCCGGTGTTGCAATCTCTTTTGTGTTGTGGGTGATTGGCCAGTCATCGAATCAACGCCTTCATTACCGGCTGATGGCTTGGTGGGCAGGAAAGCTGATGACAGGCCTCCGGGTGGCGATGCGAGCATCAATTGAGGTCGATGACGAACATTCCTTCGATACCGGCAACGCCGTGCTGCTGTGTCGGCATGCCAGCCTTGCCGACTCCCTTCTTTCGGCATGGGTGGTATGCACTCGACGCGGTTTGAATCCGAGATATGTCTTAAAGCGAGAGTTGTTGTGGGACCCGTGTCTCGACATTGTTGGCTTGCGAGTTCCGAACTACTTCGTTGATCGGGGCTCTCATCAATCTGATCGTGAACTTGAATCAGTTCGCCATCTCGTCGAGGCTCTTGTTTCAAACGATGTTGCGGTCATATTTCCGGAGGGAACACGGTCAAGCCCTGCGAAGAGGAAGCGCGCGATCGAGCGAATTCGCGAGCAATCTCCAAACCGACTTCCCGATGTTGAGAATCTTCAACATCTCATCCCGGTCCGACCGAGTGGAACAGTTGCTCTGCTCGAAGGTGCACCAAATGCAGACGTGATCACTGCTTGGCACACCGGATTTGACGGGCTTTCAACATTCGGTGGTGTGTATCGAGCACTTGGAGAAGGACGCGTTCATATCAAGTTCAGCGCTCGGCGTATACCGCGATCATCGATTGACTCGATCGATGTCACATGGCTTGATCAAATATGGGCAAAGATGGATAGAGAAGTTGCCGAAGAACTAAGGATGTCGCAATGAACGAACTCTTACTTGCAGCAATCACGATTGCTGTCCTCATGGTGACTACGTGGTTGATCAGCGTTGCCATGAAGGACGCATCGATTGTTGACATCACCTGGGGACTCGGATTTGCCACTGTCGCCACAGTGCTTTGGATTGCCGACGACTCTAAATCAGGACTCGACACGTTGCTGTGGTTGATGGCATTGCTGTGGGGGCTACGTCTCTGTGTCTACCTCGCACGTCGAAACCTTGGACACGGCGAGGACTATCGCTACAAGGCAATGCGAAAGCGATGGGGTCCTGCGTTCCCAATCATCAGTTTCCTTACGGTGTATACGTTGCAGGGAACCTTGATGTGGGTGGTATCACTCCCACTGCAACTCTCTCATCGAGCAGAGGGATCCATTGGTGTGTTTGCCATCATCGGTGTCATTCTCTGGATGGTGGGCCTCTATTTCGAGGCCGTCGGAGACCTGCAGTTATCGCGTTTCAAAGCCGACCCATCGAACGAAGGCAAAGTTCTCGACACTGGACTCTGGCGTCTCACTCGACACCCAAACTATTTTGGCGATGCTTGTGTGTGGTGGGGAATTGCTCTTGCGGCGTGTTCGGTATCTGTGGGCCGGTGGGGACTGATCGGCGCAGTAGTGATGAACATTCTTTTGCTGAAAGTGTCAGGAGTAGCGCTGCTCGAGCGATCGCTCGTTCGACGTAAGCCCGAATATCAGGCGTATATCGACCGCACAAGCGCGTTTATCCCGCGTCCACCGAAATCGTCATAGCCGAAATTGGTTCCTCGCATTCCGCTCACTCCAATTGGGCGGTGAATGGACGAAGGGCGTAGCGTCATCGGGATGAAACTTTCGATGATGATCAACTATTCAGGTGACTTTCATGCCGATGTGCAGAAGGTCTGCGATCTTGAAAATGCTGGTCTCGACTTGGTGTGGGTGCCAGAGGCATACAGCTTCGATGCAATCAGCCAACTGGGATATCTCGCCGCGAAAACCTCAAAGATCGAAATCGGCACAGGGATCATCAACGTGTACTCACGGACCGCAACCTGTGTCGCTCAAACAGCCGCCGGTCTTGACTTTGTCAGCGGTGGACGTTTCGTGCTTGGTCTCGGAGCTTCAGGCCCGCAGGTGATTGAAGGATTCCACGGTGTTCCGTACGAGAAGCCGATGGCTCGAATTCGCGACTACATCAACGTCTGTCGGATGACCTGGAAGCGTGAACCAGTCGTCTATGACGGTGCGACTGTTCAGGTTCCTCTGCCCGAAGGGCAAGGCACTGGTCTAGCGAAGCCGCTCAAGATCATTAACCACCCAGTTCGCGATGACATCCCAATTTTCTGGGCATCGCTGATGGGTCTGTCTGTCACTGCGACGGCGCAATACGCCGATGGTTGGCTTCCGATTTTCTTTGATCCCGAGAAATTCCATCAGGTCTGGGGCGATGAGTTGAAAGCTGGCACAGCAAAGCGTGATGCTGACAGAGGTCAGCTACAGATTTCTGCTGGTGGAATGGTTGCAATTGGCGACGAGTTCGTCGGTGAGAAGAAGCAGCAGATTCTCGATATGGCCCGCCCAAATATTGCGCTATACGTGGGCGGCATGGGAGCGCGTGACAAGAACTTCTACAACACGATTTGCCAGAAGTATGGATATGTCGATGAG
>Ga0181596_10002028_pt1 | contig 19971 bp, 6 predicted proteins | sample 041ome_6_FD_148655 | JGI IMG/M metagenome (GOLD analysis project Ga0181596, IMG submission 148655) | Coastal salt marsh microbial communities from the Groves Creek Marsh, Skidaway Island, Georgia - 041402US metaG (spades assembly) | ecosystem: Environmental > Aquatic > Marine > Intertidal zone >... | reverse complement strand
CGCGTCGTCGTCGTTGTCGTCGTCGTCGTCCACATCGTCGTGCGTCTCGACGATGTCGATGTCGACGCACTTAATGCGCGGCGGTAGTGCGTGCGTTGTTGCGTCGTCAACGTTCTCGTCGTCGACGCGGTCATCGTCATCGTGCTCAAGGTCATCGTCGCGAGGGCGCGTCGACGTCTCACGCGTCGGTCGATGGTCGTGCGCTCGTGTTTTTGACTTTGACCCACGCACGCGTGCCTTTCGTTCGCGTCGTCGTCGCTTTGGCGAGCGCTTTCGACCGCGATGGGTGATCGATCGATCGATCGCTCGGCGAGGGCGGGGGTTCCTATTCATGATTGGCCCATGGAGTCCCCCCCTGGGCTATTAAAAAAGGGTTTCAGCGCACCCATCGGGGCGACACACACACGAGAGCGCCGCGCGCGTGGAGGGGGCGATGTTGGCGATGTTTCACACCAGTGGACGCGTGGTTCTAGGTAAAGGATTGCGTATCGCGCGACCGAGAGCGGGTGAACATGGGAATTACGTCAACTACATCCCACGACGGGGCGTGCGAGTCGTCGCCCAGTCGCAGTCGCAGTCGCAGTCGCAGTCACAGTCGCAGTCGCAGTCGCAGTCCTCAGACTCGACTCGACGATTGATTCGCGTGGACGCCCCGACGATGATTCGTTCTCGTGCGGTTACTGGAGTGCCACGCACGGTGTTTAGTGCGGCGGTGAGTGGTGCGGGCGTGGACGGCGAGTCTTCTCCCACGTCCGAAGGAAGGGATTTGAGCAGGCTTTGGCTCCAAAATACCATGACGAGGAAAAAGGAGGTGTTTGTGCCGCGCGACCCGGCGGGGAAAAAGGTTCAGATGTATGTGTGTGGCGTCACCGTGTACGATTATTCTCACATCGGTCACGCGCGGGTTTACGTAGCGTTTGATGTTTTGTATCGGCAACTGATGCGGTTAGGCTATGACGTAACGTATTGCCGAAACTTTACCGACATTGACGACAAAATCATCAAACGCGCAAACGAAAATGGTGAATCGTGCGATGCGCTTACCGATAGATTTATTGAGGCATTTCACGAAGATATGACTGCGCTTGGATGTCTTCGACCTACGCTCGAACCGCGCGCTACCGAGTGTGTGGATGATATCATCAATTTTATCGAGCGTCTGGTTGCCAAAGGAAACGCGTACGAGGCGAATGGCGACGTATACTTCTCTGTGGACACTTTACCTGCGTACGGTGCGCTTTCGGGGCGAAAGCAAGAAGATAACCGCGCAGGCGAACGTGTTGCTGTGGACGATCGCAAGAAAAATCCTGCTGATTTCGCGCTTTGGAAAACAGCAAAGCCCGGTGAGCCGACGTGGTCGAGTCCGTGGGGCGACGGGCGACCAGGTTGGCACATCGAATGCAGCGCGATGATTGAGAAGATGTTAGGACCAACGATTGATATCCACGGTGGTGGACAAGATTTGGTGTTCCCTCACCACGAAAATGAGCTCGCGCAATCATCAGCGGCGTGCGGATGTGGGGCACACAGCGACGACGAGAACCCATTCGTGCGCTACTGGGTGCATAACGGCTTCGTCAAGGTGGACTCTGAGAAAATGTCTAAGTCACTTGGCAACTTTTTCACGATCCGTGAAGTCTTAGATAAGTATCATCCCTACGTGCTTCGTTTCATGCTTCTCGGAGCGCACTATAGAGCGCCAATTAATTACACGCAGCGCGCTTTAGAAGAAGCGTCTGATAGAGTGTACTACTTGTACCAGACCGTTCAAGATGTCAGAGACGTCCTTCGAGATGCAGCCGTGGAGAAAAATGCGAAAAAACCAGCGCCTCTTGTTTTAGACGCATTGAAGCTGGCGGGTGAAACCGAAACTTTAGTGTTCGAAGCGTTAAACGATGACTTGAATACGCCAGCTGTCATGGCGACGCTCTCCGCTCCGCTCAAGATGATGAATGATTTTATGACAACTAAAGCGGGTAAGAAAGCTGTTGGACGGGTTGATGCGTTGCAGTCGTTGTTGTCGTCCGTCGAAGGTCTCATGAATGCCGTTGGTTTACCTAAAGATGATGAAAATGTTATTCTGCCACAACTTCGCGCCGTGGCGTTGAGTCGCGCGGGTATAACTGAGGCTGACCTTTCAGCTAAAATAGAAGAACGCAAGAGCGCAAGAGACGCTAAAGACTTTGCCGAATCAGATCGCTTGCGCGATGAGCTTTCCGCTCGCGGTATCGCTCTCATGGACGGAGCGAAAGATGCGTGGCGGCCCGTTCCGGTGGTAACCGATTAGCTGAATATTTATCCATTCTGTGCGGTTGCTGATGCCAAAACTAAAAGATTGTAAAATAATTTGATTGCAACGTAGTAGTGCATTTTGTTTTCGCTCGTTCGAGTATTTTGCCATCGTCGCTCGCGATAAAGCCCGTCGCGCGCGCGACGCGCGACGTGTCTAGGGTACAAGTGCTCGACCACAATGACGGCGTTTGTTGTTTCCGTCGTTTTCGTGCGACTTGTGCCGGCGGCGGCGGTGTGACCATGCGAGCGCGCGTCACAGCGACGCGTTTTAGAAACGCGGACGTTGCGAACGTACGAAAGGTACACACTCGCGATATTCTTTCGCCCGTCATGGCGAAGAAGAAGAAATCCAAAGCTAATCCCGGCGGTGGTCGACGCAAGTTTTTCCAAAACGCCAACGATGGGCCGGTGCAGACGAAGACGAAGAGCGCGTTCGAGACGATTTCGACGCGTAAAAAGTTTGACATTATGGGTAGAAAGATTAAAGGTGAGCGTGGTAACGTGTTGAAATCACGCACCGAGGCTGTGGAGAAGCGTCGGCGAACTTTGTTGCGCGAACATGAAGAGAATGGCAAGGCGAATGCTTTCGTGGACAGACGCTTTGGCGAGCACGACGGCGAGATGAGCGTCGAAGAGAAGAATATTGGTCGTCTCGCGAAAGCCAGATTACGCCAATTGAAAAAGACGAAAACGTTTGCATTGAATGACGACGACGACGACGGTGATGACGATGGATTCAAAACGCTCACGCACCTGGGAAAACCACTCGCTGAACGCGACTTTACGACAAAGCCCGCGCACGGTGAAGATGACGATGATAATCTGGACGATGAAATCACGCGTAACTTTCACTTTGGCGGCGGTGATATGAATAATACCAACGACGAAGATCCCGAGCGAAGAAAGAGCAAGAAGGATGTCATGGAGGAACTCATCGCGAAGAGCAAGTTTTACAAGGCTGAAAAGCAAAAGCAGCGAGACGACGACGAAGAGATACTTGACAAACTTGATTCCGATTTCAAAGCTATTAGTTCAGGTGGGCTTTTATCTGGCGCGTTGAGGAAAGCGGTCGGCCATATGAAGCCAACGGGTCCGGAAAAAAAGATTCAAGTACCCGAGAAGGATGAGTATGACGTTTGGGCACGAACATTAGCATTTGAGAAACGTGGTCAGGCTGGTGATAGAGCAAAGACGCAAGAAGAAATCGAAACCCAAGAAAAGTTAGCTCTAGAGCAAGCTGAACGAAAACGATTGAAACGCATGCGTACTGGTGGGTCCGATGATGAAAGTTCTGACGATGATGACGGTCCTCAAGGTGGTTATGCGGCTCGGCGACGTAAACTGCGCAAGGGTGAGGATGAGGACGACAACTCCTTGCGCAAGTCTGATCGTAAGCAGGATCACGTTGGTGGTGAAGATTTAGAGGAAGCGCTGGAGAGCGATGAGGAGAATTCTGACGAAGAATCGGACAGAGAAGACTCAGATAACGAATCTGATAGCGATGATAATGATGAGGATGAGGATGAGGACGACGAAGACGAAGACTTGGATGATGCCGCTCGCCTGCGTAAATCGCTTAAATCAGAGATGAAACACGTGGATAAAGAGTTAGAACAAGGTAAAAATCGTCTCAGAAAGTTGGGTATCTTACAAGATGGGGTCGAGGCGCGTGCTTCAGACGAGGATGAGGACGAGGATGAGGACGATGAGGACGATGAGGACGATGACGATGACGTCGAGGACGACGAGCACGCTGGTCTCCTTCGAGAAATAGAACAAGAGGTGGATGCTAAAGCGCCACCTGATGCGAGCGCGGCCATCACGAAGTCGTCCGATAAGGGTCTTTTGAAAGGTAAAAGTAAAAAGGATGCTGACGCCGTCGAACGCGTTGACATACCTTTTACGTTTACTATGCCCGAAACCGCTGCGGCGCTCGATTCCATGATTGGTAGCCATAACGCAGAAGATGCATATACGATTATCTCAAGAATACGAAAGTGCAACGCGCCGTCACTGGCAGAAGACAACAGGAAACGCATTCAAACTTTGCTCGGTCTTCTTTTACAGCGCTTTGAAGTCCTCGCCGGTCAAGCGCCTTTACCAATAGATCATTTGGATGTTCTATCAAGACACATCGTGGATCTGAGCGCTCAAGTTCCTTTCTTTGCAGCAACTGCAGTGAAGGCGCGTGTTGAAAAAATGAGCTCCAGGCTTAGACAAGCTTTGCGTGACGGTGAGACTGGCTGGCCACCCGCGCGTACGATTCTACTACTGTCTTTGTTTGCTGCAATTTTCCCTACCACGGATAAGTCGCACCCAGTCACGACTCCAGCGTCGCTTTACATCGGAAATTTACTTGCGCACTGCGCGATTCGATCAACAAGGGATGCCACCTTGGCTGTGATTGTCGCCACAATGGCAAGTTTATATTCGTCAAGTGCCGAAAGAATATTTCCCGAGGCGTTGGCTTTGATGAGTGCCCTTCTTCAAAGTGCTACTCGCTCAAAAACTGACTGGCAAAATGGATTACCTACTCACTTAGCGGAGCAGATTGGAGGACCGTGGTTGTCACAAGGTATCGCCGCCAAAGCGACAGCGGTCTCTTTACCAGAGGCATTGAATGGCATTTATTCGGGTCAAATGAATGATGGCGAATTAGCGGCAATAGCCCTCAAAGCCGCGATTTCATGCTTGCGTCAATTGTCACGACCGGTGATGAAAACGCCTTCGGCTGCAGAATTATTGGCACCTGTTCGCGAGATCGTACATGTTCTTGCACAGGCGAGCAATAAAAAGTCCAAACGTTCTGAACTCTCTGATTCTTGCGCTGATTTCGTCAAGGAATTGGATGACGCTCTAGCTGGTGCTGTTAAAACGCCGCTTGCATACCACACCAAGGCTGTTGAAGCAATCCAAACATACTTGCCTCGTTTCGAAGAGGATGGATACGTGCTTGGTCGCGACTACGATCCCAATCGTGAGCGTGCAGAGAAGAAGAAGCTCAAGAAGCAACTCAAACAAGAAACTCGTGGAGCTGTTCGCGAACTTCGCAAGGATAATCGCTTTATGGCGGATGCCCGTTCGAAGGAACAAGCCGCGGCGGCTGATGAACGTGGTGCGAGACAACGTGAGGTGCTATCCTTCCTTGAGAAGCAGGAAAGCGATCTCAAATCCGGTGGCCAAGGTGGCCAGTTAGTGAAAAACAGGCGTCGCGTGAGCAAAGGTTCCAGACGAGCGTTTTGATGCCGATAGATTTGTAAAGTACAATACAATAATTTCTAAACTACGAAAGGTCACTAATTGGTGGTCTGTTTACTATATCGTTAGCCTTCTTGGCCGCTGCTTTCATACTCTCTGGTAGGTGTGGCGCGCGCGGAATTTGGGCAAGAAGTTCCGCCGTGCGTCTGAGAATTCGCGCAAGGTCTCCTTCATCAAGCGTTGTATCGCGCCTAATTTGCTCCCATGATGTACCTGACGCCCAAGATTCCACAAGTGCTGCAATTTCAAAGCTTAAACCGACTGGAACATCGATGCGAGAAGACATTTGAAGGTACAAAAGGTCATTCATCTTTGGTTCAAGGTCTTGAAGAATTGTAGAAAGTTCTTCTGAAGGACCATAGAAGCATGTTGTTGGGCGATTATCCATGCAAAGAGCTCCTGCAAACCCAGCTAAAGATATCGCGTCAAGGTTTGTGATTTGAGGTGAGCTCAATGCCATTCCCAACCATAATTCGTTTTCACCTCTCAAATCCGCACAAATTTCGCCAAATTCAAGCAGTTTCAACGTCTCAGATTCAAGCGCTCCAGTTTCGACAAGAATATCAACGACGCGCAAGAACTCATCCCAACCAGCCGCGGAGTATTCTTTGATACGTTGTTCAATCTTTGCTCGCTGTTCCTTTAGCGCTTTGAGCTTTGACTCTCGCTTCTTTTGCTGTTTCGCCGTTCGGCGAAGTGCCGCGATTCCCTCCATGTCGTAAATTTCCTCCTGTGTTTTCAGAATTTGCATCTTTTGCGCATTGATGTATTCCGCCGATTCAGGCGCATCTTCAAATGGAACAAAACTTTCTATACTGCTCGGCAAAGCTTGCGCTGCTGAAAACGCGCGCTTCGAGGTGTCTGATTTCCACACGCCCCCGCCCGACGCTCGTACCCATCGGAGAGAACTTGACGATGGTGGCGCCCCAGCATCCTTTAAGCTCGTTAAACTCATGTCACTCCCGCCAAGACCGATAGATTTGATTCGATCAGAATAAATTCGATACCAGACGCCATCACTACCCAAGGCGGTAAACTCGCCCATTGGATATGGTTTGCTGATGACGTTACCCTCAAGTTGTTTCGCTGGCGGGATCGCTTCAAATATGGCAGCAGCGATCACTCCTCTGGAAAATCTCGCCGTAGAATCATTTTCAAATCCATCTTCATCAAACGACTGCATAAAATCACCTTCTGAAGAATCGTCATCTGAATAACCAAATAAGTCGTCTAAGCTTGGTGCATTGTCGCCATTCACATCCTCCAAACGCCATTCACCGGCCAAATCTTGCCCTTCCATCTTCAGTGTGTCATTTTCAAAAAGTGCGATGGTCGTCGATTTTCGCTCTTCTCGGAGTTTTCGCACATTATTTCCAATATCAATCGCGACAATTACGGGACTGTCTGAACGTTCTATCGCCGATTGAACGGTTTCTCGAATTTCTGACGCCTGCAATTCGGCGATTTGCCGCTTCAAGATTTTTAGCAAGCGTTTTTCTTCTTTTAGACGCTCGTCTAATTTCATAAACTTCTTCCATTCAGCCGCGCCTTCGTCATCACCATCATCCTGCTCAATCTGCGCCTTCAGCTTCTTGATTTGATCGTCACAACGCCTCAGCTCTCGCTCTCGTACCGCTCGCGCCTTACCACCCAGGTAGTTTCCGAAACTTCTTTCAACAATCCCTTGTACCTGTTCAAGCGTACGGCCTTGAAGTAAATTTAATACCATACCATAAGAAATTGAGAATTGAGATTTTAAATTCTCAGGAGGTGCAAGCACGAGCTCAAAAGCTTCATCTGGTCCTTCAAAAGGAGACTGACAGCAAACGACGTGACCAACTTTGTCAAATCCACGTCGGCCCGCTCTGCCAGCCATTTGCATGAATTCGTTTGAAGTTAGCAGGCGCGGCCCTTGGTCGTCACGTTTTGATAATGCGCTTAACACAGAACAGCGCGCGGGCATATTTACTCCAGCAGCAAGCGTTTCCGTGGCGAAAACAACTTTGATCAACCCTCTCTGGAAGAGCTTTTCAACCAATCCTTTCCAAGCGGGGAGTAAGCCTGCGTGGTGGGACGCGATGCCTCGGCGCAAGGGCTCTACCATGCTTGACCTGACTGCAGATTTATTTTTCTCGGAAAATTCATTCAATGCGATGTCGATTTCATTTTGTTCGGCGCGCGTGACGAGATTCGCACCAGCTTGTACGAGGAATTCCACAGATTGGTCACATCCTTTGCGACTGAAAATAAACCACACCGCTGGAATCATATCGCTCGCAATGAGTTGCTGAACTGTCGTTTCCACATGAGGAACGAATCTCCTACGCGCAACACGCTCAGACTCTTTTGCGTAGTTTCTAGACTGCCCACCATTTCCTGTGTCCCATTCGCTTCGTTCTTTGATGCCTTCACGTGTGAAAGGATACAGGTCATGGTGGAGCTTTGTGCCTTTGAAATTCATCAAGGGTCCCATACCAGGGTACATTCTCGATGGTTTCATGCTATATTGCCACGTCAAAGGCACTGGTCGATAGTTTGAAATGACCGTTTTGCATGGCCCGTGAACTTCCTCAATCCATCCCGTCAAATCCTCTGGGTTACCGACTGTGGCAGACAAGCAAAGGAGCTGAATCCGCGAAGGACAATAAATAATGGTTTCTTCCCACACAGTACCTCTCGAGCGATCGGCGAGGTAGTGCACCTCGTCGAGAACAACCACACTCACGTCCTGTAAGCGCTCATCGTCTCGTCCTCCAGCCGCCGAAGAGTATAACATATTCCGCAAGATCTCTGTCGTCATAATCATCACGTCCGCGTCGCCGTTGATATCTACATCACCCGTTTTCAATCCACATCTGCGCTTGCCAAATATTTGCTGAAATTCGCGGAGCTTTTGATTCGACAACGCTTTGAGTGGGGTCGTGTAAATAGCTTTCTTGCCTCGCGCGAGCGCAGTTAAGATTGCTGTCTCGCCAACTAATGTTTTCCCACTACCAGTTGGTGCCGAGACGACGACCGAAGAGCCATTGATGAGTAAATCTGTGGCTTCTATTTGAAATTCGTCCAGGTCGTACGGATAAAAGCGAACAATATCCTTGACGTCCACCGGAGACGTGGAGGCTTTGGTCAGGAGCGTCTCCAGACGTTCGAGCTTTGACGCCTCCTGAGTGACCTCAGCGCTATCACTTTCGTCTTCAACAACAGCCGAGTGTCGCACTAGTAGCCTGGCCGAACGCAACGGCGCGCGAAGGCTAACGCGAGCACGCAAGCGACCCACACCTTTTGCATGCCCATGCCCACGCACACCTTCGTGACGGGCGCCTTCGAACGCAACTGTTGCCGAACGCGAGAGCATCACGAGAGAAAGCGCGCCTGAGTTCGTCGAGAGCAGCGCTTAATTCGTTCTAGCGTGTGTTTCGGTGCGCCAACACGAGGTCACGCCCTTTAGGCGCGAGCGGTCGTGTGACGTTTCGACATCGACACTTGTCGTTTTTGAAAAAATTGTTCCTTCGAGGCTTGCAAAAGGAATATTTGTCTCGGTATACTTCCCACGGCCTTGCGCACTCCGCTCAATCTAACGCCAACTAAAATTAAAAATTACACGACTACCGCTGCAGCTTAACCACTAGGACTAAGATGAGCACTAAAATCAACAAGACGAGAACGACCCACGCCAAAGCGCGGCAGTTTGACTCGCGGGCGCGGCTCATCATGCGTTTAATGGCGCGCGTCGCCACGTTTAATTTTGCTCGCGTATCCTCCATGTCGTCTTCTAAACCATCCAAGAGCTTTGCGTGCAAATCAAGCTCGTCATTCACCGCCAGTGAGATGTGATGCGCGGTTTGAGCCGCGCTCGACAAGTCGTCCAAGGCGTCGTCTTGTTCGACGAGCATATCGCGTTGAAGTTGCAGCACTTCTCTCGCATCCATTGGGACTCGCGTGCGCTCATTAACGCCATCTCGCTCTATGTATACACTAGCAACACTCGTGCTTGGCTCCTTTTCCTTTGGCTTGTCGCGTACTGAAACTCTTTTCACGAGCGCATCCAAGCGAGCATTCACGGCATCCAACGCGTCTCGTCGTCTCTCGTACTCCGTCTCCAACATATCATCCTTCTTCGCGGTTTCAAGCATAATACGTAGTCTAGACACTTTCGCTCTCGCACCCGAGATGTTCCTTCGCGCCTCCACCGTAAGTCGCGCGTCGTCTGCGCTCACATTGTCGTCACCATCATCATTCGTCCTCGTCTTTCCACGTCCACGTCCTCGTTGCCCTCGTGCGTCGTCTCTCGTGCGCACTTTGAGTTCACCCTCTGCGGTTAACTCTCTGGCATCGTCTAATTCATCGTTCCATCGCTCCATGGCGACGGAACGTGTCGGGAAATGCACGCGAGCGCGCACGCGAGCGCGCACCAAGGCACCATGGCGTGGCACGTTCGGACATTTGGCATTTCACACGCCTCGAGCACGCGCGCACGACGTCGTGGCGCGCGACACTGCGCACGGCGCGTGGCGATAGGGTGGCGTCGCGCGACGACGAACAGGCGTGCATAGTTAAAACGCGCGTTCTATTTCTATCATGGCTAAACGCGCGCGAGAACGCGAGGCAAACCGCGCCAACGATAGCGATGGCGACGATGAGCAAGGCGCATTTCCACGAGGCGGCGGCGGCGATGACGGTGCGTTCCCGAGAGGTGGACGACGCGACCGAGACGACGACGACGACGACGATGGACGCGGTAGAGAAGGCGGCTCACGTGACCGGCATAAGAAACGTTCGATAAAGTCAAACGATGACGGAGACGATCTGTTTGCGTCGCTCGCGCGCGCGGGGAAGTCTGCCTCGGGGAGCGGCAAGAGCGGGGCCAAGTACGTGGAGACACTCAAGTTTAAAAATCTGCGGAATGGGGCGAAGATGTTAGGTGTGGTGAGTGAAATTACTCCAAAAGGATTAGTGGTGAGTCTGCCGAATGGCTTGCGAGGGACGGTGGCGCGCTCAGAGGTTTCAGATGTCTTCACAAAGGCGTCAGGGAAAGCGGCGCGCGCGAGCGACGGCTCGAGCTCAGAGTCAGACTCGGACGAGTACAGCGATGATGATGATGGAGCTAACGACACATTGAACTTGGATGAGTTATTTGAGACTGGCCAAGTCGTGCGATGTGCGGTTATTAGCTTGGATAAAGGTAAAACTGGCGGAAAACGCATCGAACTTACGCTGAAACTGTCAGCGGTGTGCGAGGGAGTGTCAAAGGAGTGCCTCGTTGAAGGATCAGTGACTCCCGCCGTAGTGCAAAGTGTCGAAGATCATGGTTATATCTTAGGATTCGGAGTTGCCGATACGAGTGGATTTTTACCGAAGAAAAACGTTTCAAGTGATTTGACGGTGTACAAAGGGAAAATTATTGACGTCGTCATCACTGGCGTTCCATCCGGCAATAAAGGATACTTTACCGTAACGAGCGATCGTAAACGCGCAACGAGTGCAGTGGCACATGAGACATCAGCGACATCAGTTTCGACGCTGCTCCCGGGTATGCTCGTCAACTCGCGTGTGAAGCAAGTTTTAGAAGACGGTATCAATGTCTCATTCATGACATACTTTTCTGGTACGGTCGATTGCTTTCATACTGGTGCGGCTGCGACGGCGAAGGGCGTAGCGACGGTATTTAAAACAGGAGAACGCATGCGTGCACGAATTTTGTTCGTCGACACCGCTTCAAAGCGTATTTGCTTGACGCTTTTGCCTCATTTGCTTGACTACAAGCCAATCGAGCTTCCAAAGCTGGGCCAGGTGTTTTCGACGGCTAAAGTCGAGCGCATAGATTCTGGTCAGGGTGTGGCATTGAGCATCCTTGACAATAAACATGCAGTTGCCGGTTATGCGCACGTTTCGCAGCTATCTGATGAGCGCATAGAAAAAGTTGAGAAAAAGTTCAAAGTTGGGCGTAGCGTAAACGTGCGCGTCATCGGTCATCGGTTGCTTGATGGTTTGGTGAGTGTCAGTTTGAAATCTTCAGTCATGGCGCAGCCCTTCTTTTCTCTGGATGAACTCACTCCAGGCATGCTCGTGAATGGTGAAGTCTTAGCGGTTGAACACTATGGAGCAATCATAAAATTGGCTGAAGGCATCAAGGCTCTTTGCCCACCGCTGCATGTTTCCGATATTGTTGGTAGAACTACATCGTCAAAGGTGAGCCCTGGAGCGAAGCTGAAATTCAGAGTGTTGAATGTTGATAGAAACAGTCGAAGAGTAACAGTTTCGCATAAGCGGACATTGATCAAATCTGAGCTCCCAGTCATTGCGTCTCTTGAAGAGGCGCTCACCGGGGCAGTTACGCATGGTGTAGTAACTGGTGTAAACGAATACGGGGTGTTTGTCTCGCTGTATGGCGATTTGAAAGGGTTGGCTAGTATAAATGAATTAGGATTGATTGGTGATCAAAAGCCTTCCGATGCTTTTGGCGTTGGTCAAGTCGTTCGAGTTTCTATTGTTTCTGCTGATTCGTCAGGACGACTCCGACTGTCGCTCTCCGCAAGTGGAGGCGACGTCCAAGCTCGGTCATCAACGATGATTGTCAACGCATCGGCTATTGATTTACAACCCGGATTGATTGTCGATACGGCTGTCGTCACTCACGTTAATCCTCACACAGGTAACGTCGAGGTCGTGTTTTCGACGGAAAAGGGCAACGTGCCAGGTATCGTTGCCGCCGCGCATTTGTCTGATCATCCCTTGACTGCACAAGGATTGAGCTCTACTTTGAATCCTGGAGATGAAATTGGCCCATTAGTTGTTCTTGAAGGAAAACCTACTCGGGCAGTCATGTCACGCAAGATTTCTCTCGTTGAAAGCGTTCGCGACTCAAAGCTTCCGGCACTGGCGAGCGATGCTGTGCCGGGTTCAGTCTACCCAGGTTACGTTGCGTCAGCGACGTCTTCGGGCGTTTTTGTGAGGTTTCTCGGCAAACTAACTGGACTTGCACCACCGTCCCAACTGACTGACGGCGTCGCCGCGGATCCGTCTGAGATTTACACGGTTGGTCAAACTGTAAACGCGCTTGTGCTTTCCGTTGACTCGACGTCATCGCCTCCGCGTCTATCACTTTCACTCAAAATGAATGCCACGTCTTCGCCTTTGAGCGATGGTCCTTTAGTTCGTGCATTCTTTGAAGATCTTCGAGTACTTGATGAAAGAGATGTGGATGCAGAGGAAGTCGGTATATCTCCGGACACAGCAAAGTTGCTCAAGCCCGGAACTTGGATGGATGGCACGGTGAATGAGACAAAAGATTACGGTGTTCTCGTTGACGTGCCTATTGATTCAAATGTCGTCGGTTTAGTTACTCCCCATCAAGTATCAGATGACGCAAAGTTGAAATCTGGCGACGACGTCAAGGGCTACATTCTAGATATCAGTAGACGAGAGGGCGTTGTTGACATTGGCTTGCGCGAGGGATTGGATGCGTTTAAGCGCAACAAGACGGCTGCGAGCAAGTATTTGAAGAAACTTAAGATTGGCGATGAAGTCGCGGCAGATGTTGAACTCGTTAAAGCTGAGTATGCGGCTTTGACCCTACCAGATCACGGTGGTTTAGTTGGATTTGCGCCGGTGCATCATTTCAACATGCGCTATGAAGATCCATCGCAGCGATTTGCGCCCATGCAGCGGGTGAAAGCTGTTGTGGTTCAGCTTCCTAAAGATGAAGGAGAGCGCTTGCTCCTTACTGTACCGCTTGCGTCAAGCTCATCGGGTGGGCGGATTGCTGCTGGCACGGTCGTGAAAGGCGTCGTCTCTGAAATCCAAGCGCTTCAAGCATTGGTCGCGTTACCAAATAATGCTCGTGGGCGCATCTACATCAGCGAGTTCAGTGCTGAAGATGACAAGCCTCTTGAATCTATTAAAGTCGGTTCAACAATTGAAGCGACCGTTCTTGGGCTCGCGGGTGATCGCGGTGGATTATTAGACCTTTCAATGCGACGCGAGAGCGCCTACTCATTGGACGCCGCAGCTGACGGTGACTCGATTGACGCATATATTACAACTGTCACGAACGAAGGGTTGAAAGTGACGATTGCTCCGGGAATAACAACATTTATTCCGGCGATTGAAACTTCCGATAGCCCTGCAGAGCTCAAGAAGTTGTTATCTTCCCGATTTACCGTTGGCGAGCGCGTTTCAGCTGTCATTACGAGCGTCAAGGCGAATAAGAAAAAAGTTGATTTGACGCTTCGCGGTGAAAGTGCAGCTCAGTCTTCACGTGTATGCGCCGGGGCGAAACTTCAGGGTATTGTTACTCGCATCATTGACAATGTGGGCCTCATGGTGCAACTTGGCTCGCATTCAAGTGGGCGCGTGCACATAACCGATATTGCCGACAAGTATGAAAGTAACCCGTGCGCTGGTTACCGTACTGGTCAAGTAGTGCAAGTGCGGGTCATCAACGTCTCACCTGGTGGTGAAATTGATTTATCTATGCGTGATTCTCAACTGAGTACCAAATCTGGTAAGGTGACGGATTCAGAAGTTCACGACATTGCGAGTTTGGTACCCGGTCAATCTGTTAGAGGCTACGTCAAGGCTACGTCAAAGAAAGGATGCTTCATAACTCTTTCTCGCAATATTGACGCTATGTGTAAATTGTCGAATCTTGCGGATGAATTTGTTGCAGATCCGGCGATATCTTTCCCACCTGGCAAGCTTGTGAGTGGCCGCATTGTTGGCGCTGATGCCGCTAAGGGACGTGTCGAAATATCTTTCCGCGAGCGTGAAGCGAATCAAGGGAACACGGATGTTTCCGCTGTTGAAGTTGGGTCCGTCATTATGGGCACCGTTCGCCGCGTTCAGCCGTATGGTGTTTTTGTTACTCTTGATGGCACTGGTGGCTTGTCTGGGCTTTGTCACATCTCCATGTTTGCCGATGCGCGCATCCCAGATGATTTGTCGGCACACGTACGCCAAGGTGAGAGAGTGCGAACTAAAGTTTTGGAGATTGACACCAAAACAAACCGCATCTCTCTTGGCATTAAACCGTCGTTGTTCAAAGACGACGATGAGAACGACATCGACAACGATGGAGATGCGAATACGAGTGGCGACGACGAAGATATGCAGCAAGCAGATCCCTTGATGGACGTCGACGATTCAAGCGACAGCGAGATGGACGAGGATGACGAGGATGATGACGAGGATGACAAAGATGACGAGGATGATGACGAGGATGATGACGAGGAGGATGACAGTGTCAGCGAAGATGGCGAAGATGGCGATGACCAACGCATTGAACGCGAAGACAGTGACAGCGACGACGATGGTGGAGATGACTCGGAGCAATCCGAAGCTAGCGATAGCGATGGTTCGGATGCGATGGACGATGATTCACAATCTGAAGACAAATCCATCGGAGAAGACTTGGATTTTGACTGGGATGCAGAGAAGAACAATGATGATTCAAAAGACGCTGATGATGCGCAAAAATCAGACGGGGATCAAAAGTTGTCCAAGCGCGAGAAAAAACGATTGAAGGAGGCGCGCGAAATGGAAATTCTTGCCAAAGAACAAGCGTTGAAAGACGAAGACCATGTTCCAGAATCTGCGATGGAGTTTGAAAAGCTTCTCATCGCGTCTCCCAGGTCGTCATTCCTTTGGGTGAGGTATATGGCGTTTCATGTCAGTTGCGGCGCGTATGAAGAAGCGCGAGAAGTTGCCGAGCGCGCTCTCGTAGCCATTCCAGCGGCAGAAGACTCTGAACGCATGAATGTTTGGGCGGCGTACTTGAACTTGGAAAACATGTACGGCATGCCCACGCCTGAAGAAGCCGTCAAGAAGCTCTTCACTCGGGCAGTGCAAATTGCAGACGCAAAGCACATGCACCTCACTCTAATTTCAATGTATGAGAGGAACGGGCAAAATGACCTGCTCGAGCAAGCTTTAAAAAAGGCTGTCAAGAAGTTTTCTCATAGTGCAAAAGTCTGGTTGGCGTACATCAGAAGTACTATTTTAAAAGGTGATTCTGAATGGGCGAGAAAGCTTTTGGATCGTGCGACGCAAGCGTTACCCAAGCACAAGCACATCAAAGTTTTGATGCGCACCGCACTTATTGAGATGAAAGAAGGCAACCCAGAACGCGGACGAACAATGTTTGAAGGTATATTACGAAACTATCCGCGTCGTACCGACATATGGTCTGTGTATATTGACCAAGAAATCAAACAAGGCGACATTCAACGTATTCGGGCGTTGTTCGAACGCGCGACACACTTGGATCTCAACGCGAAGAGTATGAAATTTCTCTTTAAACGCTACTTAGACTTTGAACGCTCTGAAGGCGAAGAAGACAAAATCAAACACGTCAAACAGCGCGCCATGGAATACGTCTCTAATAAATTTGGCACGACTTGAGCGTGATAGAATAGTGATGATAATATGATTGATGTGATGACGTCTTACTCTTGTTTTCCTAATTTCATAAAGTCCTAATCGCTATAAAACATTATTGTAGCTGCTTTGTCCAATCAACGGGATCGTAAAGGTCCAAGAACGCATCCATCTCTTGACGAAGTACGGATGGCGCAAGCGGGCGTTGCTTTGCATCCGTGAGGTTTTCGGGTAGATCAAGAAGACCGATGAGAATATTGCGGCCAAAATTCCACTTCCACTTTGTTTCGTCATCGATGACGTGTACGAAACCGCCCCTCATATTGAATTCAACATGGAAGTATGGGAAATTCGCCGGAATGGTGCCGCGCAAGCCTTTCGGTGGTGCCGTTGATAGACATTTCTTGGCATCATGCGTACTCCACTCGCTTTCAGCTTCGTCAATTGCCTTTTTAAAGTACATCGGAGCTTTTGCCGCAATATCCGCTGGGATTGGTATGCACTCTACAACTGCGTGGCGACCACCGTGACCAAGATTCATCGCAGTTTCAATGAAGCAGCATTCTTTTCCTTCCTGTGAAAACATTCGAACTAAACACTTTTTGAAATTGCGCATTTCTTCCCATACATCCTCGTCGACTTGCCTAGAGGATTGCGCATGCGCGATAGGTGCTATGATGCAATGTCCAGGAAGTAGTCGTCCTTGGGCTGGAAGCATCAGGTACGCTAGATTACCGTACGCTACGTGCAAATGCTTTGGCTTGTCTGGGGCATCAATGCAATAAATGCATTTATTTTGAGATGTCTGCATGCGCTTATAGTCCCGCACAGCTTTTTCCTTCGCTTTTAATTGCTGTTTAGCACCTGACATTTTCTTTTCTCGATTCTCGTACATTTCCAAGCCCCCATCGTGATCGTACTCGTCATCCACATCCAATTCCTTGCCCCTGTACTTTTTATGTCGTACAATGTTATCCGCTAGGTTCCTGTCGTAATCTTCGACACCGCCGTACTTTTGCTCCGCAACCAAATCGCGTAATGTTTTCTTATCATCATCTGCAAAATAGCGCGTTCGCTCACCCTCGTCGAAACGTTGCGTAGTCTTGGGAGCTTTGCGCACCGAGCCCTCCGCGACGTGTACACCACCCTTGATTGTCGTTTCTCGACCAAACGCGCCAGGTGCGGCCCGGCCATCAGCGGTGACCATAGGTAATACTTCTATAGACGCTGGTGCATCCGCATCATGATTTTGTGTCGCTTTATTGCCCATAAGTCTGGCTTTGAGCGCCGCAGCTGCCGACATGTTCGTGGACTTCGCTTGCGACACATTTCTGCTCTCTGGCATCACACGAGGAGGAGGAGGAGAATCTCGCACGGGTGCCGGTCTCCTCACTGGCTGTCTATCGTCTTCCATCGCTGGACTTTCTGGCTTTTCGTCAGAAGACGATTGCTGCTTTTCATATGCCTCCATAAACGAGCCATCAGAGGCAAATTTGTTGCTCGACGCCACAGCTGATGAAATCAGCTCTCTATCCTCGTCTCGAAGTTTACCGCCTCGACGATCGACTTGGCGCTCGCCACGCCGACTAAGTGATTCTGGTACGCGCATACGCGGTCGTGTATCATTACCGTAGCGGGTGCGATCAGAATCTTGTCCTAGCGGCTTGCCGCGCGCGCGGTCGTGCCTTGCGTGTAAGTGCGCCTTGCCATGCGCTGCACTATCGCCAATACTCGCTACAAGCTCATTAATTGATCCCCAATGCTCACTAACGACTTCATCAACCTTGCGGCCTTCCGCAGCTGCGCGCTCTTGCGCGCGACGGAGTGCTTTCAGTCGCCAACTCGCGCCGCCATCGCCGACGACGCTTGCGGGAGCCATTCTGGTTGCCACGCCTTGAGAATCTCCATCTCCTCGCATCTCAGGGTTCAACTCTCGCTGAGATACTATCTTCGCAACACGCTCTTCTTCTTCCTTACGTTTCAGATCCGCTCCACGCGTTCCTTCTCCTTTAGCGCTCGCCTTGGATGCAAGCGCCGCTGAAAAGAAATCATCTTCCTCACGCTTGCTCTCGTGTCCTTCTCCGACCTCGGTCGTCGAAGGGGCGTCGTTGATGTGCACTGTCGTCGCACGCTCGTGACTCGGCTTTTCAAGAGACTCATCGCTATCGGAAGCGCTCGAGTCATCCTCGCTTCGCCGTCTACGGTCGTCTTCACTGCTTCGTTTGTGACGCTTTTTGCCGTGAGATTTCTTCTTCTTCGACTCTTTTTTCGACCGTTTCCTGCCATCGCGCTCGTCGGTGAAGGTTAAACCAGACAGCATGACGTCAACGCCAGCGTCAAGGAAGCCTCACCTCAGGAAAGGCAGCGAGTCTAATTGTGAAGTAGTTTAGAATGGGCGGGCTCTTCATTACAAGCATAGGGTACGGTGGGTGAGGTCAATCGAGATGAATCTGTGTCGAGCGACGATAAATCGCACAGCTACCGCGCTCCACGTCTGGAATAATTTTGATTGTTTCATCGACGTATGAAGCGATGCTTTGTCCTACAGTGTACCAGAGTGTGAAGTCTTCCTCGAGTGTTGGTAACATCGAAAACATCAAAGCTTCCATCGACGCGCTCGTCGTCTTCTTCTGTTGCAAGGACTGCAAGCGCTGAGTAATAGAAACGATTGCTTTATCATCAGCACTGCGAATCGCAACCACCAGTTCACAAAGAGCGGCCTGCCGTTCTCTATCACTAACGTCGTCAAAACGCAAATGTAAATCACATTCGTCGTCTGCTGCTCGAAAATCAGTTTCGCTGAATGCGTTCCAAATAAGAGACGGCAAGGCGAATATCTTCGACGCCTTTGTAGCAAACGCTCGCTTGTTTAAATTGTCGTAGTCATTATCGCGAATCGAAAGCAAAATTTTCTTATACAATCCCGAGATACAGTTCGTGGCTGGCCTCGAGAGACTTGGCAAAAGCCGCAAACCACTCCTCGCGATGCGGTAGTACGCCAAAGCGCGCTGAATTTGCAACTCCACCACCGCTTTGTACGCAAATGTCGGCTCTTTCATCGCAACTATGTCTGCACGGGTCAATCCAAAGAGACGTAGATCTTCAGCCGCTAAATACACTCTTGCTGGGTTGCGTCGGCGATCTTCGCCGACGTCGCGCGCTATGTTTGTCATTTGCAGCGCCATGCCTAGAGCTACGCCGCGTTCCTCGCGCAAGCGCTTCGTGTCTTCAGCGGCGTCCTCGATGACACCAACGGTAAGGATTGGTAGAATCATCAACGCCACAGTACCTGCGACACGATATGCATAGAGCTCGACGTCAGCAAATGTTTCAAATTGTTTACGTCTCGCGTCCATTCGCATGCCTTCAACCATGTCTGCGAAAGGTTCGACGCCCAATCCATTCAATTGCGGCACGGCGTCGAACATCGCTAAATCAACATATGTAGATTCTTTCGGGATCTGCCGTTCAAAAATCTGCCGAAGTCGGTCGAGGACACCATCCAAGGCGCGCTCCGTTTCCTCAACTGACGACGCGCTCGAGCTGTTGTCCACCAACTCATCGAGTTCTCGACACCACGCATAAAGCGCATACGCCACGTCACGCCCGCTCGTCATCAATAAGGAAGCTAAATAAAACGACTTGGCATACTTCTTCGTCGTTTCCTCCGCGCGTTGCTTCGCTGCTTGTATAACGCTCCCATCGTACGCCGTGTCCCTCGCGACACCGCACTTGCACTTTTCACGCGGTACGCGTCGTTGCCGTCGTCGTTCGCGCGCGCGGCTTTGCGCGTCGTCATCGCGTCGACCGACGCCGCCGCGCCAGCTCGTGCTCGCGACGTTCGCGCGCGCGGTTGACGCCGACATCGACCTATCGCGGGTGGGGCGTTGTGTCGCGTGTGTCCATCGATGGACGTTCTCGGTGCGGTCTGGCGGTCGTTTGAACAAACTCGCGCGAGTTCCGCACACCGTGCGTGACTGCGTGACACGTGAGTTTTCCACACACGAGAGACGACGACGACGACACACACGGATAGCGACGAGTGCA
>Ga0181596_10002025_pt1 | contig 19980 bp, 18 predicted proteins | sample 041ome_6_FD_148655 | JGI IMG/M metagenome (GOLD analysis project Ga0181596, IMG submission 148655) | Coastal salt marsh microbial communities from the Groves Creek Marsh, Skidaway Island, Georgia - 041402US metaG (spades assembly) | ecosystem: Environmental > Aquatic > Marine > Intertidal zone... | reverse complement strand
CGGATGTCAGGGTCTGAGCCACAAAACCGTTGGACCCGCCGGCCATTTTCTGCAGCAGGAACAGCCGGAGCAGTGTGTGCAGGCTATCCTCGATGTTAGGGCTTTCAGCGGCTGAAAAAGAGGGTGCCACGGATGATAATGCGCTTGTTCAAATGGTTTGCTGGCTTGCTCCTCTCGTTGGCGCTGTTCCTGTTTTGGCTGGGATTTTTTTCGGCCAGACCCCCTCTGACGATTGAACCGGAAACCTTGGCCGGTGACGGCAGCACCATCAACTACTGTGATCTGCCGGTTTTGGATGGGTCCGGCTTCCGGGCTGCAGATATCCCGAAGGGCAACACCCCTGGCTGCGGCTATGACCATTTTCCGCTCCCTATTCTGCGGGCCTGTACGGAGCCTCTGGTGGAGGGCGCAGACGATATCCGTGGTCTGTGGCGGGGTATTGAGGGCGGCCATGTCGGCCATGTAGAGCGCGTGGAGCAGTGCGGTAGTCGCGTGGTGGTGACAACCGCGGGTCTCATTCACGACTATGGGCCCAATGCGACGGCGGGGCTGAACACCGATGATACTGAGGGGTCAGTGCTATTCACGGCGGGCGATAGCGAGTATTGCATGCGGACATCCGCCAGTATGATCTGGGATAACGGCATCCTTAATTTTTATGCGTTTGGCTGGGGTCCTCTGGCAGTGCGCCGCTACCGTGACGGAGAGCAACTCATTTGGGAGTACGCCGATGGCTCGGTGACACGCATGGAGCGTTTGTGCCAACTGCCGGAAAGTGACATAACGCCCGCGCCCCGGGGTGCAAGATTTAAGCTTTATTAGACAGCAACCAGCAGGTCGGTGGGATGTTGGGTATGGTGTCGCTTTCAACTGAGCGGGAGGTAAGACAATGGCAATAACCGAACTCTGGGTTGACCGCGGTGATTTCCGAAACACTCGCGTGGTATCCGAGGACATCCCCGCAATGGGCGACGGCGAGATCCTTGTGGCCATTGATAAATTTGCCCTGACGTCCAACAACGTATCCTACGCCGCCTCGGGTGACATGATTGGCTACTGGCAGTTTTTCCCGACTCACGAAGCACCCTGGGGCAAAGTTCCGGTTTGGGGTATGGCCGAGGTTGTTGCCAGTAACGCAGCCGATATTACGGTTGGCGAGCGCCTGTACGGTTTTTTTCCCATGGCTACCCATTTGGTAATGACGCCCGGCGGTGTTCGCGCCGAGGGCTTTAGCGATAGGCAGCCGCACCGGCAGGAGCTACCGGCGCTTTATAACCACTATGCCAGGACAGACGCTGAACCCGCTGCATTACAGGCGGTTGAGAATGAACGCTGTTTGTATTTCCCCCTGTTCATCACTGGCTATGTGATCACTGATTTATTGGCGGATAACGACTGGTTTGATGCCGAGCAGATTGTGATTGGTTCAGTATCGTCGAAGACCGGCTTTGGTCTGGCGAGCTTCATCAAGACATTCGGTTACGCCGGAGAGGTGGTTGGGCTCACGTCGGCGGGGAATCGGGGTTTTGTGGAATCCCTTGGTATTTGTGACTCGCTCGCAACTTACGACGAAGTAGGCACCATCGCACATCGGCCGTCCGTCTTTGTTGATATGGCGGGGGATAAATCCACGCGAATCGCATTACACCAGCATTTGGTGGCTAACATGAAGGCCAGCCTGATGGTGGGTGCCACCCATTGGGACGCCTGGCGACCCGATGATATGCCTACGCCCCTCCCGGGTAGTGCTCCCGAGTTCTTTTTTGCCCCAGCGCAAATTGACAAGCGTAATGATGAGTGGGGCCCCGGCGTTTTGATGGAAAAAGCCTACACTGCGAGCACAGAATTAGCACTTTCGCTGGCCGGAAAACTCGATATGCAGGCACACAGCGGCGCGGCGGCATGCGCTGAAATTTGGGTAGACCTGCTCAATAACAAGGTGTCCCCACGGCGGGGCATTCTGGTATCCCTGTAGCTGGCGCAATCCTGGGAAACTTGGGTTGGTCACCTTCAGAGCGGACCCTTAGGCGGGAGACGTCGCGCTGTTGATGCCTCGGAGTCCTGTGATTAACCCCTGGACGTAGAAGATTCTGGGGCGTCCCACGATGGAAGCGCAAAGCCGTTGAAAAGAGGAAGACGTGATGGAAGTGCATAACAGACTCGAACCCACCGAGGAGCAGATACAGGGTTTTTTCGATTCCAATGCCAAGGGTCCTATTTGCATGGTGAACTTGTTGAAGTTCAGGGATCGGGCCGAATATGCCGATGGTCGGAAGACGGAGCTCACCGGCTTTGAGGCTTACACACTCTACTCTAATGGCGTCGTGCATTGCTTGAAGGAGGTAGGGGGATATCTTGGCTTTAACGGACCGGTCCAGCGACTGATGTTGGGTGAAGTCGAGGATATGTGGGATCTGGTGGCTCTGGCGGTTTACCCCTCACGACAGGCTATGCTGGAAATGATCCAGCTTCCGGCCTATCAGGAGGTTCATGTCCACCGGGAAGCAGGGCTTGCCGGCCAACTCAATATCGAGACGGTGGACTTTGGTGGCCAGTGGCTAAAGGGCACCGATGGGTAAGGCTTAATTCCGGACCTGCCCAACGAAATGTTAAGTGCTGGGGTCAGCCCCTGGTTGGCACTGGAGGGGAGGCATCGCCTCTTGCTCTAGTCGAGTTGCACGTCATCAATGGTACAGGTCTCGCCGTTACCCCCTGAGCGGCAGCGAAAAGACAGGGTGTCGCCCTCCTGAACATTCACTTGATCCACCGCGCAATTGGCCCCTGGTCCCGTCTCGTAGGATTTTATAACCTGACCGTTGACCATCACATGAAAGTCATCGCCCCGATCCAGGGCGGAAGGGTAACTATAGCGATAGGAGGCTCGAGTCACGCCACTGGGCACGGTCAGGCTCATGAGACTGTCCGAGTCCACCCCCCGTGAATGCCCCGCGCGCGCGGCATAGTTACCTGTACAGGCCACCGCAGAGTCTGCGGTCCACGGGCGTTGAGCATCGCCTGCCAGCACAAAGTTGCCCAGATTACCCTCTTCAAAGCCATGTAGCGTGGGGTCATCGCCACCACCACCACCGGTATCGCCACCGCCGCCGCCGGTATCACCACCGCCCCCGTTGGGATCGACCCGAGGCGCATTTTGGTAGGCCAGGCCGCTGGGAAATAGTTGGGCTGTCTGCTTAACCTCTCCGGAGCGATCGCCGGGACAACTGCTGTCATATTCGGGGACCGAGGCCAGGCCGAGGGCGGCGCTCATTTTCCGTACCATGAAGGTGTAGTTGTTGTATTGCTGACATTCGGTCATGCCACCATCATTGAAGGGTGCTGCACTGTGGAACAGAGACGCTTCAATGTGCGCACTGGAGACGGTAATGCTGCCGCCTGATGCGGTCGGCACACTTTTCAACGCCCATAGGCTGACATCCTGGGGGAAGGGCAGGTCCTCATTATTCAGAGGATCCTGATCAAAATGCGCGTGCTCAATCGATTGACCGCCCCAACTGCCTGACTCTGTGTGAATATAGTTCTCGGTCGCGCCACCCCAATAGATCACCCTGAGCGATGGCATCGCACCGTCATCAGTAAAAATGAGATGGGAGTCGTAGGGGTGGTTGGGATTGCTGTCGGCATGCCAGGGTCCGGCAATTTCCTCAATGGGGCCCTCTACATAGACGTCGGAGAGGGGGCCGTAACCCAACAGGTTGCTGTGATAGGACGTGCCATTCCACTCATGGCGGGTGAAGTCCCGGGTGGCTGTGTCGTAGGAGAAGGTTCCGGTGATGCCGTAGCGGCAGAACTGATCCTTGCAGTTGTCCACCGGAGCGCCATCATCTCCTTTCCAGTAATAGCCAGCCGCCGCGTAGTAGCCGCCGGCACACATGCCGACGTAATGGCCGCCCTGGTCTAGAAATCCGGTCAGGGTCGATTTGCCGCTGGCGCCCAGGCTGTCCTGGATTTCATAGGCACTGCCACCGGGCATAAAAAACAGGGTGGCTTTGGCCAGGTCTTCGGTTGAGCAGTCATTGAATTCGGCTGAGGTCAGGGTGACGTAATTCAGGCTGTCATCCCCCGACCAAGTGCTGCCGGTGGCATTCAAGGGGGTGCTGCTGCCCGGTGCCTGGGCTCCGGTTTTCCAGAAGTCAATGAGCGCCTCCGCCCACAGTCGGCTGCTGGCGCCGGTACCGTTGCCCACGTAAATGGCAACGTCGGTACCGTCGATGACCTTACAGGCGCTACCACCGCTCCCGCCCCCTTTACCGGGTTTTCCACCCCGCGCAGCGTGGGTGGGAACGGCCAAAAAGAGGGACAGAATGATGAACACAGCGACGGCAGCTCTCACCCCCGTCACCACGGAAAACTCTGATACTTGATATCCTGGCAGAAAAATATTCATAAGACGGCCTCACAATCCTTGTTTGCTGATGCCGTGGGAAAACGCTGTCTTGGGCCTGTGTGAAGGGGCTCTATGGCCTGCGTTGTCCCGCCGCGCCGATAATACGCTTGGGGTTGCTCTGGGACAGAGACTGGCTTTGTCCTGTTTTTGCACAATTTTGCCCCAGGGCCCAATGTAGACCATATGAAAATTTGATCAAGCAATATTTGATTGCGTGTAAATAAGCCGTGGCAAGGGGGCGTGGCTTCTGCGTTCCCGGTCACTGCCGGGCAGTTGCGGGGGTTATCCGTTAATTACGCCAGCAGTTCCCAACAGCTCAGTTGCGGACCCTGCGGCTCGTTTGTGTCAGCGGAAAAAGGCAAAAAAAAGCCGCGACCGATGTCGCGGCTTTGCATGCTATGTGGACGTTACAGCGCGAGCTTGATGCGTCCGTACCAGATCTGGCCTCTGGGATCGTGGTGCTTGGGGTCATAGGAGAAGTTGGCCGCGTCATACACCCTCGGCGCGTCTTCATCGGTGATGTTCTTGCCGCCCAGGGTGATGATCGCTTCGCTGTTACCCAGACTGAAGGTGTAGGAGTACTGCAGGTCCAGGGTCATCCAGCTGTCAATTTCCTGGGAGAAGCCATTGGCGGCCACCGCGTCGGGGACGACCCGTGTGGTCTCATAGCTGGAGGTATAGAAGCCCAGCAGTGCCAGCTTGTGATTGCCCATGCGCCAGTCTGCGGTGACGTTCACCTTGGTTTCCGGCATGGAGCGGGCGAAGTTGTCGAAGTTGAAGTAGCCGGCCACGTCCTGAACCCCGGTTGCGCCATCACAGCCCCGGGCATTGGGGCCGGTGCAGGGGATCTCATAGCTCAGGAAGTGGGTGGCTGACATGCGCAACCCGAATTCACCCGCGTTCGAGGGAATCATCCAGTCGGCGGTCAGGTCGATGCCGTCGGTGTTCACCTCCTGTGCGTTCAGGTATTCAACATTGACCCCGGCCAGAGTGCCCGCGTCATCCCGGATCACATCGGGTCCAGTGGGATTCTCGTTGAGCTTGCCCTGGGCGTTTTCAACCGTAATCACGTCTTCGTACTCGAAGCGCCAGTAATCCACCCGGAAGGTCAGGGTGTCGGTGGGGGTGAACACGGCACCGAAGTTGAAGTTGGTGGATGTCTCCGGCTGCAGGTTGGTGTTGCCCTGGGAGTTGACCCGGACGAACAGGGCGCTGCTGGAACCGGTCAGGGGATCCACCAGACCCTGTAGGCCGGTTTCCTGGTTATAGACCTGCACCAGTGACGGCTCCCGGAAGGCCGACGAGGCAGAGGCACGCAGCACCAGCCAGTCGGTGGCCTGCCAGCGCAGGGCCAGCTTGGGATCGACGCTGCTGTCGGAGCTAAGGTCCTCATAACGTACCGCTATATTGGCTTCCAGCGACGACGTCAGCGGGAAGTTGGCTTCGGCGAACAGGGCGTAGGAGTCCCTGGATTCGTCGATGGGCAGGCCACCTCCCAGGAAGATCAGGTCAACTGGGTTGGTCTCGCCGGTGGCGGGATCAATCGTTTGGGTATACAACTCGTTTCGGGTGGCCGAGTAGCTCTCTTCCCGCCATTGGGCACCGGCGGCAAATCCAACCGGGCCGGCGTTCATTTCAAACAGGTCACCACTGACCACAAAGTCCGCGACCGTCAGGTCGGTCTTTTTGTTGGTGAAGGTCTGGTAGCTGAACCAGTCGATCAACTCGGCCGAGTTCGAGCCGGGATCAAAGGGACTGAAGGATTCCGTTCCGCTGGGACCGCCATTGCCGGCCAGGGCCGCATTCAATCGTGACGCGATGGTATCGGGCTGATACACCTCCCGGTCATTTTCCGAGTAGGTCAGGGCGCCCATCCAGCTCCAGCCACTGCCAAACTCACCGTCGAGTTGCAGGGAGGCGCGCAGGGTGTCGCTATCCCGGGGAGCCAGGGGTGAGGGGGCCTCGGCGCCCAGGGGCCGGCCATACCAGCGCACCGGTACGTTGAAGGGACTGCCAGCACTGCCCGGCAGAATGGTGGGAAACGTCAGCGCCGGGTAGGAGGGCGACTGGGGGTTGTCCTTGACCTCGTGGTGGGTCCAGCCCAGCTCCGCGGTTAGCGACAGCGTGTCAGAGAAGTCGTGGGTCAGGTTGCCGTAAAGCTGCTGCTTTTCTTCCTTGTTGACGATGTTAAAGCGTGGGCCATAGAGAAACCCACATTTGCTGCCGCCGCCAGTACCGGGTCCAAAAGCCCCCTCAGGGACAAAGGGCGTGCCAGGTGCTCCGCCATTGGCGCTGCAGGCAGGGTCCGGCACCGTTTCCAGAAACCCATAACTTCCCGCGTAATTACCGGTACCCGTTGCCCCTGGGCCGAGGGTCAGGAAGCTCCTACCCAGGGAACTGATGGCGTTCTCGGTGGTGTAAGGGCGCTCTGCCGAGCTCAAGGGGTCCTGGCCGATATAGGTACCGGCCAGGGTGACTCGGGTGCGGTCCGTGCCGAAGCCCGCCAGGATGTTGACGTCGTACTTGCCCGCGCCGCCGTCACTGATTTCTTCATAGCCCGTGGAAAACTCCACGCCCTCAAAGTCATCCCGCAGGATGAAGTTGACCACACCGGCAACCGCGTCAGAACCGTAGGTCGCCGTCGCGCCTTCTTTCAGGATTTCCACCCTCTCCAAAGCCGCCATGGGGATGGTGCTGGTGTCTACGAAAACACTGCCGTCGTTGGCCGTCGCCGCGGTGATGGTCTGCCGCTTGCCGTTAACCAGCACCAGGGTGGAGGTCAGGCCCAAGCCGCGCAGGTTGACGTTGCTCGTGCCCTGGGTTTCGCCAGCGGTGAAGGAATCGGGGTTATTTTCAGTGCCTGAGCTGACAGACAATTTACTGGTGAGTTCACCGATATCCACAGCACCGGAATTGACGATATAGTCATTGGATAACACTTCAACCGGGGATGCCTCGTCTTCACTGGTGGAGGCGATGTAACTGCCGGTGACTACGACTTCCTCAACCACGGTGTCCTGTGCCAGCACCGCGTGGCTGACAGCCAGCCACAAAGGCGCCGTTACCAACCCTGTTACACCGAGTTTCCGTCCCATATGACTCCCTGCGCGACCTCGCATCTGCAGTTTCCTCTTTTTAGATTAGTTAGAATTAGCGGCTAAACGGTGGTTTGGAGACACCTTGCCGTTCGGCATGATACCCAATGAAAAGCGTGATGCGAATCACAAAAAACGACTTGCCAGAGTTCGGAAGATAAACGGGTTGCCCGAACCTACCCGGCGTGATTAGCTGGGGCTAGCCCGCGCCGGATAGGCTGCAGTGAAGTCGATTCATGCCTCGAATCCAGCGATCATAATCAGCGGTTTTTCGCTGCATATAGTGTACGACTTCGGGGTGGGGGAGAATAAGGAACGATTCCCTGTCGAGGCCCTCAATAACGCTGTCGGCGACCGCTTCCGGTTCAAGCATTCCGTCAACAGACGCTGCCTGCAGGCCACCGTTATCCACCTGGTCACCGGTGAGTGTGGTCATGGCTGTGCGCACGGCCTGAGGGCATAGCAGGGAAACCTTAACGCCCTGATGTCCGTACGTCAGGGCAAGCCATTCGCCAAAGCCTACGGCGGCGTGTTTGGTTACGCCGTAGGCGGCACCCCCTACCTGGTTGAGGAGTCCAGCTGCCGAGGCTGTGTTAAGGAAATAGCCCTGTCCACGGGCGACCATGCGGGGAACGAGATGCCGCGCCGCATAAACGTGAGCCATGACGTTAACCTCCCAGCTGGTTTGCCACTCGGAATCCGGAGATTGCTCGCTGGGTGCCAGCCCGAGTCCAGCGTTGCTGCAAAAGAGGTCAATTGGGCCAATGTCTGATTCGGTTTGTTCAATGATTCGCTTGATATCAACTTCACTGGCGACGTCGCCCACCATGGCCAAGCAGCCATTGTCGCTCGCCGTTTGCGCAGCGCTGTCTGCGTGTACATCTACCGCGACGACCGCTTTGGCATCCTCGGCTACAAACCGCTCGACCAGAGCGCGACCAATGCCGCTACCGGCTCCGGTTACAACGATTGTTTTGTCTTTAATTTTCAAGATTGAAATCTCCAAACCAGAAGGCTCGATCCGCGGCTTTCCATGCAAAGACCTTGCAGTTGCCCTGCCATTATGGCCTACCTACGGTTGAATACGGGAGCGCGTTTTTCCAGAAACGCCGACATACCCTCCCGTGAATCGGGGGTATCCATATTGTCCGCAACGGCTTTGCATTCGGCGGCCAGCAGATCTTCAAAAGTCCGCTCTTCACTGCCTATCAGCACGTCAAGCATGCTGCGCACCGCCTGCGCCGGCTGCCTCGCCAACTCCTCGGCCAATGCTATGGCGCGGTCCTTCAGCTCAGCGAGAGGCCAGACTTCCTGTACTAACCCTATTCGATACGCCTCCGGGCCCGAAATTTTCTGCCCCCGCAGAATCATATTGATGGCCTGATCCCGGCCAATGCATCGAACTAATCGTGCGCTGCCTCCCCAGGCAGGCACAGTTCCCAAGTCCATCTCGGGCAGTCCAATCTGTGCGCCCGTCTCGGCTGCCAGCCTAAAGTGGCACCCTAGGGGAATCTCCAGACCGCCGCCCAGGCAATAGCCGTACAAAGTCACTATCGACGGCTTACCCATCCGTTCAATGCGTGCGATGAGACGATGTCGCTGTGCAAAAAGCTCGGCAGCTCCGCCCGCTCGAGCGATGCCCGCATCCATCTGCTTGAGGTTCATTCCAACTGAGAAATTAGCATCCCCAGCTCCCGTCAAAACCCAGCTCCGAATATCGCGATCGGTCGCGATGTCATCCACTACCTGTTCCAACGCATCGATAAATTCCAGCGTCATTTTGTTGTAGGGTGCATCGTTGATGGTGACGATGGCGATGGCCTCTTTGCGCGTCATGGTCAGACTAGGCGGCATGGGTAAGCTCCCCGTTGTTGGTTGATTCACGATGTCGGGGTCTTCGACCCCACTTGATGCGCTGATCCCGTCAGCTGAGTCCCAGGACTTTCGCTTCCTTGGCCAAAATACCGGCGACAGCGGGGTGTTCTCGCACGGCTGTTACCAATGCTGACGTGCGCGGCCAGCGATTGCTGTCGATCTCATAGCCGGCGTAGGACGCGTTAAAAAAAGGCGATGCGAGGCTCAAGTCGGCCAGCGTAAAATCGCCAAATAGCCAGCCGCTGTCTGGCAATTGTGCTTCCAGGTAATCCAACATGGGCGGCAGGCGTTCATCGATAATTTTGGCGATCAGGGCCTCGTCGGGTTCCTGCTTAAAGGCTCGTGGGCGCATAAAGCGCTGAAAAAATATGCCCGCAGCCAACTCTGCGATGGCACCTCCACCCAGCTCTTCCAGCCAATCTGCCCGGGCCCTGTCAGCGGGATCACCGGGGTAAAGTGGGGGTTCGGGATAGGCATCTTCAATATATCTGCAAATCACTTTTGAGTCTGCGAGGGTCAGATCACCGTCCCTAAGCGCTGGGATTTTGCCCAAGGGGTTGATGCCCAAATAGTCGGTGTCGCCCGAAAATGGCATCTGAGGAATAATTTCATAGGGGATTCCTTTGATGTCCAGTGCAATGAAGACTTTCCGGACAAAGGGGGAGCCGTGTACGCCATAAACAGAAATCATAGTTCGATCCTCAACTGCTCGAAATGGGGTTGTGGAGCGCCCTGATTTTACTGTGCATTAAAAGCTCGGGCCCAACACTCGGCATGCAGACGCCTGGCCGAGGGACGCGTTCACTGAGGACGGTGCCCCCAATCGCGCCGGAGTTCTCATCCACACCAAGAGAGCATAGTAAAGTTCTGGTCCCTGTGCTCACACAGGCATCCGATGGAATTCTCGACTCGCTCACGGTCATTCCGATTGCCTCAAGACTGCATGCCTTAATATCGCATATGAAAGGGTTGCCGGCCAGTTATTGACATTATATATGCCAATAAATATGTTAAGGTTTGGCAGGAACGTATCAGTGCGATCTTTGGAGGAGGTAAGGCAATGTCAGAGCCATTAAGGCTGGTGGGCGGAACAGGCTCCCCCTACACCCAGAAAATGATTGCACTGTTGCGCTACCGTCGCATTCCCTATGCCGTGCTTTGGGGTCAAGTGGAGGACATTTGCAGGGAGCTGAATGTTGTGCCGCCCAAGCCCGCTTTTATGCCAACCTTTTTATTTGATGAGGAGGGCGCGTTGGCGGCCCAGTGCGATTCAACGCCAATTATTCGGCGGCTGGAAGATATGCACAGCGGTCGTTCCGTGCTTCCCACAGACCCGGCGTTGGCCTTTATTGACTACCTGATTGAAGATTTTGCGGACGAGTGGTGCACCAAGTACATGTTTCATTACCGTTGGCATTACAACGTTGATGCTGACAATGCCGGCACCCTGCTGCCGCTGGGTTTTGATGGCACCATGGATGATGCGGCCTTTCAGCAGTTCAAGCAGTACATTACTGAGCGGCAGGTAGGGCGCCTCTACGTGGTCGGTTCAAACGACACAACCGCACCTATCATTGATGGCAGCTATCGGCGTTTTCTCGCAGCCATGGAGAGCCATTTATCGAACCAGCACTACATGCTGGGTTCACGTCCGGGGGCAGGTGATTTCGCGCTTTATGGTCAATTGACCCAACTGGTGGGTTTCGACCCGACGCCACGTGCCATCGCCCATGAGGTGTCACCGCGAACGGTCGCCTGGGTTGATCGCCTTGCCGATTTGAGCGGTATCGAGCCCACCACCGGTGACTGGCGGCCACTGGAGGAACAAGCCGCGAGCCTTGGCGAGATCCTGTCTGAGATCGGCAGGGTTTATGTCCCAGCCCAGTTGGCTAATGCGCAAGCGGCAGCTTTAGGGGAAAAAGATTGGACTTGCCAAATAGATGGTACTGAGTGGGTGCAACGAACCTTTCCCTATCAAGCAAAATGCCTCGCCTGGACACGGGAAGCCTATCGGACATTGTCCGATGCTGACCGAGCGCGGGTCGATGGTGTGCTACAAAATACGGGTATCCACGCCATGCTTTTGGAAGCCTGATAACTCCCCAAATTTAAGGAAGAAGTGATGACTGCTCCGCGAATCAACAACCGCGTAACCGAGACCTTGGGCACGGACTACCCCATCATCCAGGCGCCTATGGGTTGGATTGCCCGCGCGCAGCTGGCCTCGGCGGTGAGTAATGCCGGGGGGATGGGTATTATCGAAACCGCCTCCGGGGAGTTTGATGCTATTCACGATGAGGTCCTCAAGATGCGAGACCTCACTGAGAAACCTTTTGGTATGAACATCGCGCTCTCTTACGTGAAGGGCTCTAATATCATCGATTTTGTTATCAAGCAGGACATAAAGTTCGTCACGACTTCGTCGGGCAGCCCCGCGGTTTGCACGGAAGCGCTCCAGGCTGCAGGTATCAAGGTTTTTCACGTAGTGCCGACTCTTGATCTTGCCCTGAAGGCCATTGATTGCGGGGTTGATGGGCTGGTAGTTGAAGGCGGGGAGGGCGGTGGTTTCAAGAATCCCAATCCTGTATCCAGTATGGTTCTGCTTCCGCTGGTTCGTTCCCGAACAGATGTCCCGATTATTGCGGCCGGCGGTATGTGCGATGGCGTCTCCATGGCCGGCGCCTTTGCCATGGGCGCTGAAGGTTTGCAAATGGGTACCCGTATGCTTAGTTGTGCCGAGTCCCCTGTACACGCAAATTGGAAACAGGCGGTCATCGATGCGAAAGAGACTGATACCGTGTTCCTGAATCAGCAGTCCCGGCCGGCGCTGCGAGCACTGCGCACCGAGCGCACGGCTGAGCTGCTACCGCTGGGCGCCTTTAATGCGATGGAGCACTTTGCGGGGGTGAGAGAACTGTATTTCGGTGGTGATATGGAAGCGGCCATCCCCCTGTCCGGTCAGGTTGTCGGACGCATTGACGCGGTTAGCTCTGCCCATGACATTTTGCAGGATACGGTCTCGGGTTTTTACCGTGAGCTAAGTCGTTTGACAGGGCAGTACGGCAGTTGAGTTTGGCCGTCCACTGATGGACAGATTACCCCCTCTTACGCTTTACGGCTCCAACATTTCTTACTTCACAGGCAAGCTCGAAAACTATTTTCGTATTCGTGGTATCCCTTACACGTTTGAGTCCATGCAGTTTCCGGCCATGAAGCGCCGACTGTTGGAACATATTGGTGTGGACCAAATGCCCGCTGTGCGGCTCGCTGACGGACGCTGGCTTACCGATACCACCAAAATCATTGACTGGTATGAAGGCCAGTTGGGGGGGCATCCGCTCGTACCCAGCGACCCCGTTCAGGGATTTGTCTGTCATTTGCTTGAAGACTGGGCTGACGAATGGTGGTGGCGGCCCGCCATGCACTACCGATGGCATTATGCTGAGGGCGCGCGCTTCGCTTCATGGCACCTGGCCGACGAGTTGACACAGTCCCTGCCGCTGCCCACAGGGATCAAGGCAAAGTTCTTAACGCTCCGACAACGACGGGGTTACACCGTGGGTGATGGTTTGACCCCAGAAAATATTCCGGCGGTTGAGGCGGGTGTGCGTCGGCTATTTCAACAATTACAGGCTATTTTCAGTAAGCGCCCTTTTTTGTTTGGCAGTAGACCCTCTCTTGCCGATATCGGCTTTTCCGGACCGTTTTTTCGTCACTTCGCCCTGGATCCGGTGCCCCTTGAGCTACTTCGACAGGAGGCTCCTGGGGTATTGGAGTGGGTGGCAAGATTGTGGAATACGCGTCCGGAGCATATGCGTGGTGAGTGGCCCTCCAGCTTACCTGAGGACATCAATCCTTTATTGGAGGATCTGGGTAAAGGGTACCTGCCTTACCTCTGCGCGAATGCTGAAGCGGTTCGCGTCGGGAAAAAGCGCTTTGATGTTGATGTTGATGGTATTCATTACCGGCGAGCACGTTACTCGCGCTACCGAGTTTGGTGCCTGAGTGAATTGCGTGCTCGGTTTGCCCACATGGCGGCGCCCGAGCAGGAAGCCATTCAGGCGCTGCTGGAAACTTCTGGTTGTTGGGAGCCGTTGTGGCGCACGCAGCAGTTGCCGCTGTTGCCCAATCAGGAGGCAAAGCTTCCTTTTTGGGGAAATACGAAAATGGTTGGCGTAAATTAGTACGCAAAATAAGGTGAGACAGGAGCGGACGGGATTATGGGATTTGCAATTAGCGACCGGGTGAGCGCCCTCAACGAACAGTTAAAGGCGTTTATGGCGACCCACATTTACCCCCGGGAACAGGACTGGCATGAATGGTGTCTCGATCCTGAAAATCTCTGGCAGGTACCCCCTTGGTACGACCAGCTTCGGGAGCAGGCCAAGGATGAAGGGTTGTGGAACCTGTTCCTTCCCCATGAGTATGAACCCTGGAGCCCGGGGTTGAGTAATGTGGAGATCGCGCCTCTGTTTGAAACCATGTCTAAGGTCATGTGGGGGCAGGGTGTGTTTAATTGCAATGCGCCGGACCGGGGCAATATGGAAGTGTTGGCCAAGTACGGAACCGAGGCACAGCAGAAGGAGTGGCTCGAGCCGCTATTGGCGGGTGAGATTCGCAGTGCCTATGCCATGACAGAACCGCAGGTGGCGTCATCGGACGCCACTAATATGGAATTGGAAATCCGCCGCGATGGCGACGAATACGTACTCAACGGGCGCAAATGGTGGACAACCGGTGCAGTCGGTCCTCGTTGCAAGGTGATGCTCGTGATGGGCAAGTCCAATCCCGAAAACGACCGTTATCGACAACACTCAACCATACTGGTGCCCCGGGATACACCCGGGGTTAAACTGGTTAGGGCGCTTCGAGCTTTCGACAGCCTGCATTCCCCGGGTGGCGAAGCCGAATTGTTGTTTGACAACGTGCGCGTTCCTGCCAGCAATATGATCAAGGGTGAGGGTTGTGGATTTGAGATAGCCCAGGGACGGTTGGGTCCTGGCCGCTTTCAATATGCCATGGGTTTTGTGGGTATGGCACAACGATGCCTTGAACTGATGTGTGCCCGGGCTGAGGAGCGGGTCGCCTTCGGCGAACCTTTGATTAAAAAGACTTCTGTTCAGCACGAAATAGCCCGCAGTCGCTGCGACATCGAACAGTGTCGGCTGCTAACCCTGCAGGCAGCCGAAGTGATGGATCGCGATGGTCTGGATGGCGCGCGCCCCTATATTTCCATGATCAAAATCGTCGCGCCGAAGATGGCGCAGGAAGTGGCTGATCGGGCGATGCAGATTTTTGGCGGTATGGGCGTGTGTGAGGACACGATGATACCGCAGGTATTTACCGTGGGCCGCTTCTGCCGTATCGCCGATGGACCTGATGAGGTTCACATGTCACAACTGGGCAAGCTCACCGCTCGTGAACTCAATAACTGAAAAAGGAAAAACGATAATGACCCGTCGACTAATGTGCATTTTCGCTGTTTTGCTAGCCTCGAACGCTGTTATTGCCGAGGGCCTTGATGGTTTCTGGCAGCATGAAAAACAGCCGGTTTGGATCGAGGTTCGGTCCGAGACGGGAACAGGTAATGTGGTGCGCAACGACAACCGACCTGACGCGCTCGGCTTCGAAATGCTCCGTAACCTACAGGCAGAGGGTGGCAATGGTCGGAGTTGGTCCGGTGAGGTTTACGCGGCGCAGCTGGGGGAATATAAATCTGCGGAGATCACCCTGCAGGACCCGGATACCATGAGGTTTAAAGTCAAGGTGGGCTTTATGAGTCGTACCGTCGAGTGGCAGCGTGTAGAGTCCGTACCGGGGGAGTAGTTGCTTTCCGCAATCTGTCGCAGAACAAAAACTGAATAAGAATTGGGATTGAGATGACGGGTGTACTACAGAACGTGCGGGAGTTTTTCCGGGTATTGGGGGAGGCGCGCCATATCCTGCCGGCCCTCAAATTTAAAATGCCCCGGCACGACGAGAAGGTTTCCGTGGCGTCGAGGTTTGAGGATGCCGTGGCAGCTCACCCGAATCGCATCATGCTCATTTTTGAGGGGCGTGAGTGGACTTACGGTGACTTCAATTCGGCCGTAAACCGCTTTGCCCGGGTACTGGACGATCAGGGCGTTAAGCCGGGTGATAGCGTGGCACTGCTGATGGAGAATCGGGCTGAATTTATTCTCAGCTTCCTCGCGGTGATGAAGCTGGGTGCCGGTTGCGCGCTGATCAACAATAGCCTGAGCGGGGCGGGGCTGGTCCACTGCGTTAAGGCAACGGGCGCCCATCACTTTATTCTTGGCGACGAACGCAGTGCGGTGGTCGAGGCCAGCCGTGCAGAGCTGGGGTTGAGCGATACCGGCTCTTACATTTGGTTCGCAGATTCGGATGGCGCAGTTTGCCCTGACTGGTGTGTTGATGCCGCGGCGAGGATGGAACAAAAAGCCTCCGATAACAGGGCGAGCACCCGGGACATCACGGCAGGTGAAGTAGCCTTTTATATTTTTACGTCGGGAACCACCGGTCTGCCCAAGGCCGCGATTATGCTTCATCGCAAAGCCCTTGCCGCCAGTACCGTATTGGGGCGACTGGGCTTCAGGGTGAAACCTGGCGATCGTCTGTACCTGTGTCTGCCGATCTATCACATCACGGGACTGGGTCCCGGCCTGCTTGCTTTTATTTTGTCAGGTGCGTCAGTATTTCTGCGTCGGCAGTTTTCCGCATCAAAATTTTGGGCCGAGGTACAGCAGTTCAAGACCAACAGTTTTATCTACGTGGGGGAGTTGTGTCGCTATCTCAATCAACAGCCCGAGCGACCTGAGGAAAAGAACAATCCGCTGGAGAAAATGCTGGGAAACGGTTTGCGCCCCGACGTCTGGGATGCTTTCAAAAAGCGTTTCGGTGTCGAGAGAATCTGTGAGATTTACGGTAGCAGCGAAGGCAATGTGTCTTTCGCGAATCTTTTCAACAAGGACAAGACGATTGGCGCCACCTTCGCCAAGGTTGCGCTGGTTAAGTACGACCAGGAAAACGATGAGATTCTGCGTGATGCCGATGGTATCTGCATGGAAGTCGACGTGGGAGAGCCGGGTCTACTGCTCGGGGAGATCACAGAAGACTACGCTTTCGATGGATACACCAACAGAGAGGCGACGACGAAAAAAGTGGTTGCCAGTGTCATGGAAGCGGGTGATCAGTGGTTCAATACCGGCGATCTGGTACGTGAAATTGACGTCGGATTTGCCCTGGGGCTGAGGCATTTTCAGTTTGTTGATCGCACCGGAGATACCTTCCGCTGGCGGGCCGAAAATGTCTCTACCAATGAGGTGGCGGAGATTCTCAACCAGCACCCGCAGGTATCAATAGCCAACGTCTACGGCGTCGAAATTCCTGGCGTGGAGGGTCGTGCCGGTATGGCCGCCCTTGCGGTAGACTCGCCGGATGGTTTCGACCTTGAGGCGTTTGCGAGTCTGGTTGATCGAGAACTCCCTGCCTACGCGCGACCTGTCTTTATCAGGTTGCAGGGGTCGCTTGAAACGACGGGCACGTTCAAACTGGTGAAAACTGAGCTTCGGGAGCAGGCTTTTCACCTTGACCGCGTTGGCGACGATGTTGTGTACGTGCGACCGCCATCCGGGGAAGGCTATCAGCTCCTTGACCAGGATTTTTACCAAAGCCTCTGCCAAGGCACGGCTGGGTATTAGCAGAGTATCAGGTGTCCCGACACAGGAATGAAAGGAGTGCAGTATGACGATCGGTGTGATTGCGACCTTAACAGTACAACCGGGGAAGAATAAGGAATTTGAGGCGGCTTTCCTTGTGCTGGCACAGCAGGTTCGCGAGGCAGAGCCCGGCAATCTGCTCTATGCCCTGCACCGGAGCACCACGGACCCGCAAGTCTACAAGGTGATGGAGCAATATACAGACGCCGCAGCACTCAAAGCCCATGGTGAAACAGCGCACTTTGCTGCTGCCCTCCAGCAGGTGGGGACCCTGCTGGCCGCACCGCCTGAGGTCGAACAACTTGAGGCCCTTGGATAGCGGTTATGGCAGCGTTTGGAAGGCCAGCCGGTTGCACGCTTGTTCGGGAAAAGGTGATTCATGAGCTCACCTGATGTCCCCGGGTTGGACGGTCGCCGACAACGCAGCGAGCGAAGTCGAACGGCGATCATTGAGGCTACCCTGGAGTTTATGAATGAGGGGCTGCTGATACCGACGGCCCAGCAGATCGCAGATCGGGCGGGCGTGGGTATCCGATCATTTTTCCGGCATTTCAGTGATATGGATTCGCTGTTCGCCGCTGTGGATGGTCACGAGCGCGCATCCTACGAGTCCTTTTTCTCCGATGAACAAAACGTGGGATCCCTCGATGATCGCATAGCTCGAACCATCGAGATCGTTACCGACGGCTATGAGGCCTTGTCCAATATGATCTTATCGACGCTGGCACAACGTTGGCGCTCTGAGGAGTTAAGAAAAAACTACGCGCGAAACCAGCGGCTTTTGTCTAAAAAGATTGGGGAGTGGCTACCCGAAAGCAAACGCTTTGGCCGCGAGGATCGATACGCCCTGGAAGCGGTCCTGTCCTTCGAATTCTGGTATCGGTTGCGCGAGCACCAGGGGCTGGGTGTAAAGGCCGGCAGGAAACTTGTTTCCACGCTGATTGTGGATCTGTTCGAGCGTCATCAGTAGGGCTGGATTCTATAATGGCTGATAAATTTGAAGATCAGGGGGGGCTGGCCACATCTGATCCGAGTCGACTATTGCGCTGGCTGACCTCTCGCGTCATGACCCGCTTATTCACTTCGCAGCGCGTTGAGAAGCGTCGAGCAGCAGCCGAGCGGTCACGAAACCGGGCCAAACTGCCGCACCGAGTCGAGTATTTCCACCAGGTAGATGATGGCTACAGTCATCTCGCGGCGCAAATGTTGAGCGGCTTGCTGGCGCGGTACGATATCCAGCTGGATTGCCACCTTGTGAATGGGCCCCGTGGGAAAAATGTGGCGGAGCCGGAAATGCTGACCCGCCTATCCCGCTACGATGCCCATCAAATTGCACCGGGTTATGGATTGGATTTTCCCGAGCATCCGGCGCCTCCAGCCGTGGACCAGGTGCGCACAGCCCAAGGCATTCTGGCGGCACTCAACCCTTCAGATCGGGTCACCCAGATTTTAGATGTGAGCCGGGCCTTATGGGCAGGTGATGTCAATACGCTGGAATCACTGGCGACCGCGCAGGGCACGGCAACCGACACAGAAGTGAATGCGGCGCTTGCCAATGGAGATGCGCGCAGGGCCACCCTTCGGCATTACTCCGGCGCCATGTTCTATTATGGGGGTGAGTGGTATTGGGGTGTTGATCGTCTCTACCATCTGGAGCAACGACTCGCGAGTCTGGGTCTTGATAAGCAACCCGGGCGGCCGCTGCTGGCCCCGCGACAGGAGCCTGACTGGGGGGGCGTTCGTGACACTGGCACATTGACGCTGGAGGTTTATGTGTCCCTGCGCAGCCCATACACGGCGGTCATATTTGACCGGGCGGTCAGGCTAGCCAAGGAGTCGGGGGTAACCCTGACGCTTCGACCGGTGTTACCCATGGTGATGCGGGGCGTTCCAGCCACGCGGGAAAAGGGTATGTACATCTTCATGGACGCTGCCCGGGAGGCGCGGGCTGCCGGTGTCCCCTACGGTAATTTCTATGACCCCATTGGTGAGCCTGCGCGACGCTGCTATTCCCTGTACCCCTGGGCTGTTTCAGAGGGAAAGTCGGTCGAGTTGATGTCCAGCTTCCTTCGGCACGCCTTTGCGCTGGGAGAGAACACGTTGCGTGATTCAGGCATGCAGAAGGTGGTCGAGGCGGCGGGACTGGACTGGTCTGTGGCAAAGACCCACCTTGGCAGCGAGGGGTGGGAGGCGATTCTGGAGGAAAATCGCCTGACGATGTACGAGGCGGGCCTCTGGGGTGTGCCCAGCTTCAGGCTTCTGGATGGCGAGGGCGCGCCCGTGGTGTCGCTGTGGGGGCAGGATCGCCTGTGGGTCATCGCCAGAGAGATCAAGCGATTGCTCGCTGGCGCCTGATCGGCTCGCCCGATAGCTCCGGATTACCAGGGCGCGTTGCCCACGGGGTCCTGTACCAGTTTTCGAGCCACTGTCATTCGATGGACCTCATCGGGGCCATCATAAATACGTGCGTACCGGGCCTCCCGATACATGAATTCCAGTGGCGTATCCTCCGTCACGCCCAGGGCGCCATGCACCTGGATAGCCCTGTCTATTACATTGTGTAGCATGCGTGCGCCCCAAAATTTTATCAGCGCTATTTGAACCCGAGCATCGTCACCACCGTCCATAACCCGCGCAGCATCGAGAGTCATAAGCCGTGCTGCCTGTATTTCCGCTGCGGATTCTGCGATGTAACGCTGGATTTCTCCCTTCTCTGACAGCAGTGAGCCGTGGGCGTAACGTTTGCCGGCATAGTCACACATCAGCTCAAAGGCACGCTGCGCCTGCCCCAGCCAGCGCATGCAGTGAAAGATCCGGCCAGGACCCAGGCGCTTCTGGGCAATGGTGAAGCCCTTGCCCCGTTCGCCCAAAAGATGGGTTGCAGGTA
>Ga0181596_10002018_pt1 | contig 20011 bp, 21 predicted proteins | sample 041ome_6_FD_148655 | JGI IMG/M metagenome (GOLD analysis project Ga0181596, IMG submission 148655) | Coastal salt marsh microbial communities from the Groves Creek Marsh, Skidaway Island, Georgia - 041402US metaG (spades assembly) | ecosystem: Environmental > Aquatic > Marine > Intertidal zone... | reverse complement strand
CCAAGCTATTCAAACCTTGAGATCTGAGATTCCCCAAATTTCGCAAAAAATAGAAAATAAAAAATTTGAAACTCGAGATTTTGAGAATCGTTCAAATGATATATCCGATCGGTTGATCGTGTATTCGGAAATTACTAAAATTTTACGACAGCATTATCTGGACACGGTTAGCGACATGAGAACTTATGCTCGTGAGAGACCATGGATCGAGAAAGGTGAGAGCTTGAGTATCCGTTTAGGGAAGGTAGACCTTGCTTCTGGATATATTGCTCTCCCCGAGGGAGGCACCGTTGGTTTACGGGAGGATATGTATTTTTCGATTTTTCATCTTCAGGAAGAAATTTCTAAAATAAGAATCAAAAAAGTTTTTCGTACCCATGCTCTTGCGGAAGTGATCCCCTTGGTTGGGAATCCACACAAACTCTTAGAAATCCGAGAAGTTGATTTGGTGGCTCTTTAGAATTTCCTCTTTGTTGTTGCTTGGAGGTGCGGTCACTATGTTTGTGATCAATCTTGATTCTTTCGATAACCTGGAACCGCAACTTCTTTCCGAGAAGCAAAAGCTTCAAGGTTTGGAGCAACAGCTTGGGTTAGAGGCCAATGCCAGTGAGTCCAACATGACCACTTTGCTTAAGATCAACCGAGATCTTCGGAAGGAATTAGAAGTTCTCGAGGAGGGAAGTCAGGGAGCAGAAGATGAACTTGGTTTTCTTCTCCCCAAAATTAAGAGTCTTCAAGATCAAACATCCAAAATGGAAGAAGAGCTCAAAGAAGCGAGGGAGAAAGTGGAATCGATCGAAGAGAAAATGGGTCCTGAAGATCAGAGAATTGATGCCCTAACTCAGCAAAAAGAAGAAGAACTCATCAAGTTGGAAGAAGTTTCTCTTGTACATTCTAATGCCGAGAATGATTGGCGTAACCTTGATCAAAATCTATCATCGTTGAGTCGTGTGCGGGAAGCAGCTTTAGAAACCTATCAAACCGCAAGAAAATCCTTGCTCGAGGAAATTGTGTTACCTTTTGAAGTCTTTTACGGAGATACTGTTGAGGCAGAAGTGGAGAGCGTATCCAATAAAGAAAATGGTTTTTTTGCAAAAAAAGGTCTCGAGCATGGTTTAAGGACAGGATTTGTGTTTATTCTCCAACAAAGTGGTTCATGGGAAGAAATTCCTCTGTTTGTACAGTGTACTTTAGCCGAGAAAAACTATTCATTTTTTAAAATCATTTCTTTTTCCGATACAAAGGTAAGTGAGATTATGGACACTGGTGAAAAACTTTCCTTGATCCGTACGGCAGATTTAATTAATCCTAACGATTCTCCAATTTCTAGAAGCGAGAAGATTTTATCCCAACACGATCTTTAAATTATACCTCCCTATGAGTTCCACTGATTCTGATCAGATTACTGACGAAGCCCTTGCTTCAAGTATTTCTGACGATGGCCGACTTTCCTCGGAGGCCTTTGATGCTGATGAAGAAGGCATAGTTGAGGCCGGCATCCCTCCCCAAACTCCAGATTCTTTGGACGGGGATCAACTCAATGAAGAAGCTTTTTCTGTGGATGATTTTGATGCGAATCTAAATATTGATAATCCGGGTGAGCCTTCTGAATCCAGTGGACCAAATGCGGAAGCCAATTCGCCTTCTATCGATAGCACTAGTTTAGATAATCCTCCAAAACCAGTGGTCGAACCCACTGACAAAAAAAACTCTCCTTCCTCGAACGGACAAGTGGCGGAATTCCGTAAAACTTTGTCTGCCCTGTCGCGGCAACTTGAAGTCGATCGACTTACTTTTTTATACCAACAACTTCAAGCAGATGGGAATGAGCTTCCCAGCTTGGAACGAATTGCTTCCGACATCAAAGGCGACGCTACTTTACACTCCCTCGGGGATCATGATTTGTACTCCAAAAGGCCTTTGGCCAGATTGCAGGGGTGGATTTCAGGTCTCTCCTTCGGTTTGGGCAGACGGGCCAAGAAGTTCTCACGTTGATTCTCCCAGTCGAAGGGGTGCAGGGTTCTGCTTGCGATTACTCTGTGATCATCCCGGCTTATAATGAGGAAGATTACCTAAGCCTCACACTTGAGGCTCTGCATGAGGCTCGCAACGCCGTACCGCATCTTACAGGTGAGTGTATAGTCGTAGATAACCATTGTACGGATCGTACGGTTGAGATTGCCCAAAAATTTGGGTGCCGTGTTATCTTTGAACCGGTGCATAAAATTGCCAAAGTACGAAATGCGGGTGCGAATGCATCCACAGGTGCTTTCCTGATTTTTGTGGATGCGGACACCATTGTACCTGTTGAAACTTTTCAAATTGCCCTGAAAGCTTTGCATGAAGATAGCATCGGTTGCGGCGGAGCGAGGTTAGGCTTTGATCAAGACCATGGCCGTTGGTTCTCAGGCGTTTTTTTACCAGCTATGTGGAATTTTATCTCCCAAAAATTCAGGCTTTTTGCGGGTAGTTTTATCTTTTGCAGGAGGGATCTGTTTTTTCTTGCTGGGGGATTTCCTGAGACCCACTTTGCGGGTGAAGAAATTGTTTTATCCAAAAAATTAAAGAAGGAATCTAAAAAGGATGGTTTGGGCGTTTTGGTGATCATTTCCCCGCCCGTGGTTTCTTCTGCCCGTAAGCTTGAGTGGTATAGCGACTGGTCGATCCTTAAGATGATTTTACCACTGATCGGATTTCCTCTGTTTTTAAGAAATCAAAAGGCATGTAATTTTTGGTACCGCCGGCCAAGTAAGGATTGATTTTTAAGGGAAGTTTGCATTGTAATAACCGTTTCCCATGAAATCTTTCGCTACAAAACAATTTTCTTTTTCATTCTTTGTTTTGTTGGTTGCGTCTTGTGGGAGGCACGCCGGGCCTTCATCCCAAAATAAGCAGCCTGCCGGAAGTGGACAACCCCCAGCCTATGTTCAGAAGGCGTGGGATGCTCGCTACACTTACGATGCAGATCGGAGACTCCTGGTCCCTCAATATGCCGGTTCTCGATGGGGTGCTGTTCAGCAATACAAAGAAGAGGGCGTATTAGAGTACCAGGACTGGTGGATTCGTGATGTCCGTGCCGAAGACTTGGAATCCTCTCCTGATACGATCATCACGACATTTTTGGATGAAGATGGTGTTGTCACTGAACTGCCATCCCAAAGTTCTGAGGATGCTGTTAGCGACGAAAGCTTAGACGACTCCTCAGACGACTCAATACAGGATGTAAACAACCCCGATGCTCCACCCTCATTCAATGAGACGGACGATCCTTTTGTTCCATCCCCCTTTTCCCCGTTTTAAAGGTCAGTATTTCTTGATCTCTCCAATTGAGGCAAAAAGGGGAGGTGGATCGTAGTCATCCTCATCCCTATTTTGCTCCTGTGGCTCATTGGGTTTGGAAACAGGTTGAATCTTTGGAACAGTTTTCACCCTAGGGGACAGAGTAGCCTGTGTGACTGGATTGCTTGCCGGAGCGGCAGGAGGTATAGACCCTTTTTTCTTAGATCTTCTTTTCGGGCTCAGTGCACCCACGGAACGAAGCCAAACTCGGCTTACTACAATATCCTGATCCTCCTTGATAAACTCACGGAGTTGTTCCCATTTTATTTTGGCAAAGGAACCTGCGCCCTTGGTCTTACCGCTTCCAACTTTACGGGGTGTTCCGTCCTTGTTTAGGGTAACTTTCATCTTCAGTTAGAGAGTAATCAAAATACTGGAAATGAAATCAAGCCTACATGATTCGCAATCTCTTTTTTGTAGGGTCTATTCAGATGTATGGAAAAGATCATTGAGCGGATGATCTGATTTCACACGAGAATACCTGGCCGGCACATTGGCACAAAGGCTCTCAAGGATTTTGTATATCCAATCACATTGCTCTTCCATGCCAAGCTTTTGAGCTAGTTCTGCTGCACTTACAGGAGTGGATGGATTTTGAGATAACCAATCGGTAACCTCTTTTCGAACATTCAATACTTTAGCTGCGGCTTTTTTACCCGCTTCCACTCCCGGCTGGTGATACGCATTGATTCCCACAAGAGCCGCATAAAAACCAACCGCACGCTCGTAGAGAGCAATCAGCATACCCACGGAATATGGATTCACTTCGTTAATCGTAAGGGTAATGGACTGACGGTCTTTTTCGAGCAGAGCATCCCGGGTGCCCAGAAAAAAGCCATGCAGGTAGTCTCCTGAAGTCATTCCCTCTGCATCCACAGGTACTTCGGTTCCTTCCCGGTATTTCAGAACCTCAATAAAGGTAGCAAAAAAATTGGGTATCCCTTCGCGCAGCTGTTGAACATAGGCGTGCTGGTCCGTGGATCCTTTGTTTCCATAAACAGCGATTCCCTGGTTCACTACTTGGCCCGAAAGGTCCTTTTCCTTCCCCAGAGACTCCATAATGAGCTGCTGCAAATACTTGGCGAAAAGTTCGAGGCGATCCTTGTAGGGGAGTATGACCATGTCCTTGGTTCCCTTGCCGCCAGAGAGGTGGAACCAGGCCAATGCCAGCATCATTGCTGGGTTGCGAAGGGTATCTTGGGAACGGGTAAGTTGATCCATTTCGGATGCACCTTGAAGAAGGAGATCGATATCAAAGCCCTGAAGAGCTGCAGGGAGTAAACCTACAGCGGCCGTTTCACTAGTCCGACCACCTACCCAGTCCCACATCGGGAAGAAATCGAGCCATTTTTCCTCCTGAGCAACTTGATGAAGTTTACTGTTATCTCCGGTTACTGCGATCGCATGCTTGCTGAAATCAAGACCCTTGTTCTTAAAGGCATGCTGAGCTTCAATCATCCCGTTACGGGTTTCTGGAGTGCCACCAGATTTGGAAATGACCAAAACCAGTGTCGTGGATAAGCTTTCCCCAATCTGGGATAAGGTGAAGTCGATCCCGTCGGGGTCCGTGTTATCAAAGAAATGAGCTCTGAGATCATCGCCAGAGGATTTGGAAAGGGCTTTGCCAACAAATTGGGGGCCGAGGGCGGATCCTCCAATTCCAATAACCAAAAGGTCCGTAAACGGTCCGTTCGGGCTGGCTAGAGTTCCTTCTCTTACTCTTTGGGCGCATTCCTTGACCCGGGTCAATGTATGTGTGATTGCATCGGAAATCTCAGCACTTGGAGCAAGACTGGAGTTTCGTAACCAATAATGCCCAACCATTCTACCTTCATCAGGGTTGGCAATGGCACCTGACTCCAGTTCTTTCATGGAAGCTAAGGCTTGATTTGCCTGTTCGCTTTGTTGGGAGATATAATCTTCAGGAAAGCCAACGAGTCGAAAGTCGGCTGAGAAACCTAAGTCTTCAAAAGTCTGGTAATAGGATGGATTCATGGGGAAAAGAGCTGATTGAGTTTGTTTAATGAGTAACCGCTCCAAGTGAGGCGGAGCTAACGAGTTTGGCATATTTGGCAAGAACGCCTCTTTTCTCTTTGGGTTCTGGAGGGGTCCATGCCTGTTTGCGTTTGTCGATTTCTTTAGAATCTAAATCAAGGGTGAGTTGGTTGTTTTCTGCATCAATCGTGATCGGGTCGCCGTTGACAAGCAAGCCAATCAAACCACCAACAGCAGCTTCCGGAGTGACATGCCCAACCACAAATCCATGGCTTCCGCCGGAAAAACGACCATCCGTAATCAGAGCAACCTCTTTACCGAGACCTCGACCCATAATCGCTGAGGTAGGGGAAAGCATTTCGCGCATGCCAGGGCCCCCGACCGGACCCTCGTTACGAATAACCACCACATGCCCAGCCTGCACCTCACCGTCCAAAATCCCCCGAAGGGCGGTTTCCTCGGATTCATAGACAATGGCAGTGCCAGAAAAAGTAAGTCCTTCTTTTCCGGTAATTTTGGCCACTGCTCCTTCGGACGCTAAATTTCCGTAAAGGATACGCAAATGGCTGTCCGTTTTGATAGGGTCATCAAAAGGACGAACCAAGTCCTGGCCATTAGGGTAGGGTGCATAGGGTGGGGCATCTGATACATTTTCCGCAAGTGTCTTGCCGGTAACGGTCATACAATCCCCGTGAAGTAAGCCCTGCTCAAGTAAGGTTTTGAGTAGCGGGCGCAAGCCGCCAATTCTCACGAAATGGGACATGTTGTACTTTCCACTGGGCTTCAGATCGCAAAGAACCGGCACTCTCTTACCGATTTCAGTAAAATCGTCCAAGCAAAGTGGCACTTCAGCTTCGTGAGCCATGGCTAAAAGATGGAGCACAGCATTGGTGGATCCCCCAAGGGTAATCACCACAGTAATGGCATTTTCAAATGCCTTACGGGTCATAATATCTCGAGGCCGGATATTTTTTTCAATGAGATGAACCACTGCAGCTCCTGCAGCTTTTGCATCCAATCGCTTATCCTCGGAAACTGCGAGCTGTGCCGAGCTGTCAGGAAGACTCATCCCCAGGGCTTCGATAGCGGATGACATCGTGTTGGCCGTATACATCCCACCACATGAGCCAGGTCCCGGTATCGCTTTTTTCTCAATCTCGGTAAGTTCTTCCTGAGAGATATTTCCTGAAGCATGAGCTCCTACAGCTTCAAAAACGGATACAATATCAAGATTTTTTTCTTTATGAATACCTGGAAGGATGGTGCCACCATAAACAAAAATTCCAGGCCGATTCAGTCGGGCCAAGGCCATGACACACGCAGGCATATTTTTATCGCATCCACCGATGGCGACCAGACCGTCCATCCCTTCCGCTCCCACAACAGTTTCGATGGAATCCGCAATCACATCTCTGGAGACTAAGGAATACCTCATTCCTGGGGTGCCCATACTGATCCCGTCTGAAACGGTAATGGTGCCAAAAGGAACCGCTTTCCCTCCACTTTCATCCACCCCGAGAACCGACATCTTACCGAGTTCATCGAGATGGGAGTTGCAGGGCGTGACCATACTCCAAGCCGAACAGACTGCAACTTGGGGCTTTTGAAAATCTTCATCATCAAAACCAACCGCACGTAGCATCGAACGATTGGGGGCTCGATCATCACCATCCACAACGATGGAAGAAAAATTTCGGTTACAGCTCATACTATTTGTTTATAATTGTTTTTCGCAGAAGAAAGAATGGATATGCAGTTGCAAGAGTGCAAGGGTGTTGCAAATCTTCCCAAATTGGTTTTTCGATATAGGTTTGAATAAAAGTGAACTAGAATCCCTAAGGGAAGAGATCGATCAAATCGACTCAGAAATTGTCAGGCTGTTAAACTTACGAGTTGGGAAGGCCTGTGAGATTGGAAAAATTAAGCAACTTTCCGGGGTGGATCCCTACGATCCAGCCAGGGAAGAACAGGTTTTCCAAAAGGTTTCTGGTTACAGTCAAGGACCTCTACGGGATCGTTCCCTTAGGGCTGTTTACAGAGAGGTGATATCTGCATCGATCGCCTTGGAGAAAGATATGGTAATTGGGTATCTCGGTCCCGAGGCTACTTACACGCATCAAGCCGCGGTGAAAAACTTTGGGTCCGGATTGGAATATCGTGCATTGCCCGACATTCCAGATGTCTTTTCTGCGGTTGAAGCGGGTCATTGCGATTATGGGGTGGTTCCAATCGAAAACTCTACTGAAGGTGCTGTAAACCGATCGCTCGATCTTTTGGTTGATTCTGGATTAACGATCATTGCCCAAGTTTTCTTACGGGTTCGTCATTGCCTCTTTAGTCACTCTGCCCTGACTGAAATCAAAGAAGTTCGATCGAAGGATCAAGCCCTAGCCCAATGCTCCGATTGGTTGCGGAGTCATTTACCCAATGCACAGCTTGTTCCTGTCAGCAGTACAGCAGAAGCGGTGAAAGGTTGCCAGTCCCTTAAAGAAGTGGCAGCCATTGCGGGTGAGCTTTCAGGGAGTATATATGATGTGCCTATGATAGAGGCAGGAATTCAGGATCGTTCTGACAATGTTACGCGGTTTTTAGTGGTAGCTCGCCAATCTTTGCCCATGCGTGAGGGGGTACACTATCGCACGAGTCTGGTTATGTCTTTAAAAGATGAAATAGGAGCTTTGCAAAATGCGTTAAAACCTTTTTCTGAAAGAGGTTTAAACCTTTGTAAGATTGAATCTCGTCCAAGTAAGAAAAAATCCTGGGATTACTTTTTCTTTGTCGATTTTGTCGGACACCCAGAGGAGACTACCGTTTCTGAAGCAATACAGGAACTCAAGGGGGCGTGTGCTTTTTTTCGTTTATTGGGAAGCTACCCCGAGCAAGAATCTTAGAAAAATAAAACGGAGAGGTCTTGCCCTTGTCGGGCATTACGCATCACTAAAGTCTCGATGAATTCCCTAATTTCCAAGTACTCTTGTTCGCACTTGGCCGTCCATCTTTTTTTCTCTCCCTTTAAGGATTCTCGCAAGCCGGATACGAGCAAAAGACCTGTCATGGAATCCTGAATCGATCGCACAAACTTAAGCACAGATGCATGGACCCAAAGTGGGTCGATCAGGTGATGCCTCGCATTCCAGTGGGTATGGGTAAGATTGCGTTTATTGGGGAAATGAAAACGGACAACCTGATCAATGCAATGCTCGAACGATTGTACGGTCATCCGATCTTTGCCATCGTTTTCACGCATGAAAGACAAGGTTCTTTGCAGCTGCATTGTTTCCTCTGGAGAGGATACACTTCCCATCACCATGAAGAGTGAATTTAAATTTTGCAGTCTTGTATAGTCGTCTTTTTTACCCGCCGCTGTTTTCACCCTTCCTTTCCCCACCCAAATAAAGAATTTCCTCGGCAAACCGAGAGAACTGTGTGAAATCCTCGTAAAAACTCGCGTATCTTAGCCAGGCGATCGAATCCACGGTGCGCAAGCCATGCATCACCGCATCCGCAATCGCTCGGCTTGGGAGTTCGTTGTCGAACTCATTTTCGATCCTCCTGAGGGTATCAGAAAGAAGAGCATTGATTTGTTCGGCATCGATCGGGCGTTTAGAAATTGCACGACGCAGGCTCATTGCCAATTTCGTGCGATCAAAACATTCCCGACGATCATCTCTTTTTACCACCGTGAGGTCTTCATGAAGCACTTCTTCAATCGTGCTAAATCGATGACCACATGATTGGCATTCTCTTCTTCTACGCGTAGAGGCAACCTTGCCTGCCCGCGTTTCCAAAACCTTGAGATCAAGGGATGAACATTTCGGACAAAGCATTAGTCACTTACAAGAATTCCACATTCCACACACACTTTAAATGTTCTAACAATATTTGAGGAAATTCTTCAAGACCATAATTCCACTATCTGTAGCAAGGGACTCCGGATGAAACTGAACGCCCCAAACTGGAAGTTCTCGGTGACGTACCGCCATGATTTCGCTTTCTTCCGTCCAGGCTGTTTTTTCCAATGTTGATGGAAGGCTACTCGGTTCAATGACCAATGAGTGGTAGCGGGTCGCAGCAAATGGGTTGGGCATACCCTCAAAAATCTCCTGATTATGATGGTAAACGGGAGAGGTTTTTCCATGCATTAATCGATCGGCCCGAACGATCTTTCCCCCAAATGCTTGACCAATGCATTGGTGCCCCAAGCAAACCCCAAGCAATGGCTTTTGGCCGCCCCAGAGTTTGACAGCCGGCAAACTGATGCCGGCTTGGTCTGGGTCACACGGACCGGGAGAAATCACCAACCCTTCAAAGGGAGATATATCTATATCTTCAAGTTTGTATTGGTCATTTCTAAGTACCTTACAATCCGCACCTGATTCACCAAAATACTGCACCAGGTTATAGGTGAATGAATCATAATTATCAATGACCAGTAGATTCACAAAAAATTATACCGGTTTGTATCCTTGCTTACGGGCACGCTCCATGAGCCTCAATCCATTGAGGCGTATAAACCCACCCGCGTCCTCCGGTTGGTAATCCGAGAGATCGCCCTCCATGGATGCCACAGCTGTATCATATAAAGATAGGTCGGATTTTCGTCCCACAGTTGTCACATTTCCTTTGTAGAGCTTCAATCGGACGATACCCGAAACTGTTTTCTGACTCTCGTCAATTAATGCCTGAAGAGCTTCTCTTTCAGGGGCGTACCAAAAACCATAATAGATCAATTCGGCATAACGAGGAATTAAGGAATCCCTCAGATGCATGAGGTCACGATCCATAGTCAAAGTTTCCAGCTGCCGGTGGGCATGAAGCAGAATAGTGCCACCTGGAGTTTCATAGACACCCCGACTTTTCATTCCAACAAAACGGTTTTCAACTAAGTCTACTCGGCCAATTCCATGTTTGCCTGCGATGCTATTTAGGGAACGGATGATTTCTGCAGGAGTTCCCTTTTTGCCATCGATGGCCACACAATCACCTGCCAAAAATTCAAGCTCAATATACTGAGGTTCATCCGGAGCAAGCATGGGGTCCTCGGTTAATTTAAACATGGACCTGTTTTCAGGAGTGGTGGGGTCAAACCATGGGTCCTCGAGGATGCCTGCCTCATAGGAAATATGCCAAAGATTCCGATCCATCGAGTACGGCTTGGATGCACTGGCTTCGACATCTATTTTGTGTTCCCGGCAGTATTCAATCATCTCTGTCCGCCCGGGAAATCTCTTGCGAAAGGACGCGTCCCGCCAAGGAGCTAAAATTTTTAAATCGGGGGCAAGGGCACAAAAGGTTAGCTCAAACCGGCATTGGTCATTGCCTTTGCCGGTGGCTCCATGTGCGACCGTATCTGCATTAAATTCTCGGGCTATTTCAATTTGAGCCTTAGCGATTAAGGGGCGGGCAATGGAGGTGCCCAATAAATATTGGCTTTCATACACCGCATTGCCTCGTGCCATCGGATAAATGAAGTCGCGGGCAAATTCATCGACTAAGTTTAGGGTGCGGTGGGCCTGGGCACCGGTGGCCATAGCTTTCTCTTCGAGTCCGTCTAGTTCTTCTTCCTGGCCAACATCTGCACAATAAGTAATCACTTCGGCCCCGTGATGATTAGCAAACCAATGAACAAGTACGGAGGTGTCTAGACCTCCAGAATAAGCGAGTATAAGTTTCATTTTAGAGAGTTAAATTTGGATAATGCTGCGAGAATGGCCTTTTGCATATGGAGGCGATTTTCTGCTTGGTCAAAAAGAATCGCCTGATCGGAATCGAGTACAGCTTGGGATACTTCTTCGCCTGGGTGTGCGGGCATACAATGCATGAAAATAGATTCTTTTTTGGCAGCCTCAAGAATTGTTTCATTTACTTGGTATGGTTTCATTGCTTCCAGCCGCCCTTGGCTATCCGCTTCGCAACCCATGCTTACCCAGACATCTGTGTAAACGACATCTGCGTTTAAAGATGCGTGATTTGGGTCTGTGGTGAAAGACCAAGTCGGGGACAGGTGGCCCTTTTGGAGGAGGCTTTGGATCTCTTGGCTGGGTTGAAAGTCTTCAGGCCCGCAAAGAGAAATTTCCATATCAAAGATTGCACCTGCTAAAATCCAGGAATTAGCCATATTGCAGGAAGTATCTCCATAGAAAGCCAACTTCTTCCCCTTTAATCCTTCAAAAGGATTCATCCCACCTGAAAGCTTTTCCAAAAGAGTCATGCAATCCGCATAGATTTGGCAGGGATGGAGGAGGTCGGTTAGGGCATTGACCACCGGGATTTGCGAAGACTTTGCAAATTCCTCGATGATTTCGTGCCCATGGGTGCGGATGATTAATCCATCCAAAAACCTGGAGAGCACTCGGGCGGTGTCCGCGATACTTTCTCCTCGGCCAATCTGGGTGCTCGATTGATCCAAAATAACTGGGTTTCCACCCAGTTCACGAATCCCTACCTCAAAGGAAACGCGGGTGCGGGTACTTTGTTTGTAAAACATCATCCCCCAGCTACCTCCTTTTAAATCATTGGACGGACGCTGGGACCGACATGCTTTTAATTCAAATGCAGAAGCAAAAATAGATTTCACTTCATCCTTAGAAAAATCATTTTCCTGTAAAAAATGTCTCATGGCACAATTTTTTTCGGTTCAAAGGCAGACAGACTTTGTCTTAGAATTTTCAAGCCCTGGTCAATTTCATCCTGGGTAATTGTCAAGGGGGGGAGCAGGCGTAAGGTTTGACCGGCTGCACCCACGGCGAGTAAGCCGTTATCTCGAAGAATTGAAACGAGCTCACCTGGTTCATCGGCTAACTGGACTCCGAGCATCAACCCCCTTCCCCGAATCTCAAGAATCTTTTTGGGGAAGTTCTCTGCAAGCTTTTGAATCCCTTGAAGCAAATAATCGCCTAATACTTTAGCCTGAGCGATCAAATCCTCTTTTTCAATGACATCCAAAACTGCATGAGCGGCGGAACAGGCAAGGGGGGATCCTCCAAAGGTGGTGCCATGACTGCCCGGTGTGAATAGAGATGAGCTTGAATCCTTTACCCATATCGCACCGATTGGAAAACCACCTCCCAGTCCTTTAGCCATAGCAATGGCATCGGGTTGGACCCCTGATTTTTGGTATCCCAAAAATTCTCCAGTTCTGGCTATCCCCGCCTGCACCTCATCCATCAAAAAGAGAAGGTTATTCTTTTGGCACAATTTTTCTATACCCTGCAGGAAGGAGTCCGAGGAGACATGGAGTCCACCTTCTCCTTGAATGGACTCTACTAATATCGCCACCGTTTCATCATCAATGGCATTTTCGAAATCAGATAGCTCGTTTAGCTTACAGAAAACAAAACCTGGGAGGAGGGGTTCAAAACCTTTTCTGTATTTGCTGGATTCGGTGGCGGATAGAGCTCCGAGCGTCCGTCCATGAAATCCATTCCGGGCGACTAAAATTTTGGTACGCTTCCCTTCTCCCTGCTCCCCGTGCAGACGGGACAGCTTAATGAGGGCTTCATTTGCTTCTGCACCACTGTTGCAAAAGAGTACCTTGCCCGGACCAATCTTGCGGGCCAATCTTTCGGCCAACCTTACCTGTTCCGGGATGGAGTATAGATTGGAGCAATGTGCGAGTAATTCTACCTGGTGTTGTACTTGTTTGATCCATTCAGGGTGGCTGTGTCCAAGATTGGTCACCGCAATTCCAGAGGTGAAATCTAAGTACTTTTTCCCTTGTGAGTCCCAAAGGTGAGACCCTTTGCCTCTGACTATTTCAATGGCTGGTGGAGCATAGTTTCCAATGAGAAATGTCTGATGCTTCCTAATGAAATCCATAATTATGTGTGTACGATTTCGGTTCCAATTCCCTGATCGGTAAAAATTTCCAGTAAAATACTGTGAGGCATTCGACCGTCAATGAAATGCACCCGGTTGACTCCTGATTTTAGGGCTTCCACCGCACTATTGACTTTGGGGAGCATACCCGCAGAGATGATTCCTCTTTCTTTGAGAGGTTCCACTTCATTTACCGCAAGGCTCGAAACGAGTGAAGATGGGTCTTGAGGATCTTCAAGGAGTCCTGGCACATCCGATAGATATACCAATCTACGGGCTCCTAAAGCCACTGCTACCTTGGAAGCCACATTATCGGCATTTACATTATAACAGGTCCCGTCCGGGTCGGATGCAGTGGAGGATAAGATAGGCATTTGACCATTATCCAATGCAGCCAGAATAGGGTCTACTTGTACTTGGGTAACCTGTCCGACAAAACCAAGGTCATGCTTCCCTTGAAGTTTTTCACAGGTTAAAAAATTCTTCCCAGGGAATCTCTGCACATCGCAATCGTAAGAGGACACAAATTGAGCGACCTCTGCGTTGACCTCCTCATTGAGAACTTTATCCACTGCGTCTATTGTTTCTTTATCCGTTACCCGCAACCCGTCGAGGAACTTCGGTTCGATTCCCCTTGATTCAAGTTCCCGATTAATAGCTTTTCCCCCTCCATGAACTACAACCACTTTAATACCCACAAAATTTAGGAAAACTAAATCCATCGCCACCCCGGAGCGAACTTTAGGGTCGGGGGAGTCCATGAAACTACCCCCGTATTTCACTACAAAGATGGATCCGCGGAACCTCCTTACATAGGGAAGGGCTTCCATTAGGATTTTTGCCTTTGCCTGACTTTCCTCGAACTCAAACATTTCCGTTATTCGCTTTTATTGTAGTTCACATATTCTTCGCTCAGGTCATTCGACCAAATTAAGGAAGACGCATTTCCCATATTTAAGTTCATGGTAATGACAAAAGATTTTTGGGATACAATTTCTTTCCACTTCGATTTGTTCATTGGAAGGGGGGTGCCTTTCTCTACGGCTGGTACTTCATTGTAGAAGATATCCATCTCCTCAAAATTTAAACCGACTTTAGCATAGCCAGCAGCATCGACTAATCTTCCCCAGTTTGGATCCGATCCAAACCAGGAGGTTTTGACCAACAAAGAATTGGCAACACATCTGGCCACTTTTTCAGCATCCTTTTCATGGGCGGCTCCCTCGACCCGAAGCTCTACGAATTTGGTAACTTTTTCTCCATCGGTTACACATTTACGGGCAAGAGTTTTGCAAATTTGAACAACCGCTTCTTTAAATTCAGAACGGGTCGATTCAGATTCATCCTCCACAGAAACCCGAGTAAATCCATTGGCTAAAAAAAGCACCGAGTCATTGGTACTCATATCGCCATCGATGGTCATGAGGTTAAAAGATTTTTGCACAGCTTCAGCTAGGCATTCTTTAAGGAAAGAGGATGAGACAGATGCATCTGTGGTAAGGAAAGCCAGCATCGTGGCCATATTGGGCTCGATCATGCCAGCACCTTTCACCGTCCCACCAATAGTGATTTTCCCGGAAGCAGTTTCGATCTGTGCAGAACATGACTTCGTTTTGGTGTCTGATGTCAGAATTGCTTCCTGGAAAGCCTTTCCTCCATCGAGTTCATCCAATACATCCTGGCAGGCATGGGCAATGCCAGTTGTGACCTTGGTCATTGGGAGTTGTACACCAATTCGACCTGTGGAACAGACCAGAATTTCCCGCGAGTGCGTCTTCAGGTGACGTGCGGTTTCCGATGCCATTTTAACGCAATCCAAGTCCCCTTGCTTACCTGTGCATGCATTAGCATTCCCACTATTGGCAACCACTCCATGAAATCCTTGACTTGGGTCAGCTAAAACATCGAGGCAATATCGAACCGGTGCTGCTTTGACATCATTGGTGGTAAAAGTCCCAGCGGCCGTACAAGGTCTGGCAGAGTAAATTACTCCAAGGTCGAGTTTTCCGTTATTTTTACCTAGGATATTGCAGGAAACTCCGGAAGCAAAAAAACCCTGGGGTTCAGTGACTCCATCACAATCTACAAAAAATTTCATACTAAACCGCAATCCTCCGCGTAGCCGTTACACAGGTTCATCGTCTGTACCGCCTGTCCACCCGCTCCTTTGAGCAAGTTATCCTCCGCAGAGCAGAGGATATATCGATTCATGCGTGCATCCTCCGAAACTGAAATATCGATCCGGTTGGTTCCCACTACACTTCCTGTTTCAGGAAACTGTCCTTCGCCCAAAACCTGAACAAAGGGGCGATTCGAATATGTATTTTCCCAGCATTGCCGAATTTTTGATTCAGCGAGGGAAGATTTTGGCCGGACGGAAATGGTTGAGCAAAGTCCACGATTCATCGGGGCTAAATGTGGATGGAAGGAAAGAGTAATGGATTGACCCGCAAATTCGCTTAACTGCTCTTCGATTTCGGATAAATGTCTATGCTTGGGTAGACCGTAGGCCCCAGCACTCTCATTTCTTTCGCAGAAAAGAAGTCTTTCGGAAGCATTTTTGCCTGCCCCACTAATTCCACTGATTGAATGGACAATGATCTCCTTTTCATCAATGAGCTTATCCCTGAGCAGTGGGGCCAGAGGAACAAGTATGCTGGTAGGGTAGCACCCAGGAGATGCAATGAGTGGGGACTTTTGCCAGCTTACCGGATGAAGCTCTGGCAAACCATACTGGGCTACCGGTAGCCACTGAGGGGCAGGATGATCCGTACCATAGAACTCCTTGTAAAGGGTCGGTGAGTTGAGCCGGAAGTCCGCAGAGAGATCAATGATTTTCTTTCCTGCATCGAGCAGGGCAATGGCGTATTCAGAGGCAGTTCCATGCGGTAATGCCAGAAAGAATAATTCGATATCCGATTGCACCAGTTCTGGAAGGACTGGATTTACAAAAGAAATCAAATGGCCTTTATGACCAAGTTTTGGAACAACGGAACTCAGCGGGTTTCCTGCATGAGCCCGAGAGGTAACCATAGACAAATCAATTTTCGGATGCCTGATCAGTAAATTTACCAACTCTTGCCCGGTGTAGCCAGATGCACCAATTATGCCTACTTTCATGATGTTAGCCATTTGCTGTGGAAAGATATAAAAAACAAACCCCTCGGTTGGAGTGCCGAGGGGTTGAAGTAGAAAGTGTTTCGATTTGAGAAATTATCGCTTAGAAAATTGAAACCGTTTACGTGCCCCTGGACGTCCCGCTTTCTTGCGCTCGATCTTTCTTGGATCCCTGCGTAAATGCCCGGCTTTTTTAAGAGGAGAGCGCAACTCGCCATCCAATTTCTCTAAAGCACGGGATAAACCGTGACGAATCGCACCAGATTGACCAGTTCCGCCACCACCGCGAACATTAACAGAAACATCCAATTGACCATTTTTTTCGACGCAAAGTAAGGGTCCAATCACAGCCTTCCTTTGTTGTTCGGTCGAGCAATAATCATCAATGTCGCGGTTGTTGATCGTGATTGATCCAGTTCCAGGGCGAATTCTGACTCTGGCTGTACTGGTTTTCCTGCGTCCTGTGGCAATGATGTCTTGGTTTTTAGCTTTGGCACTCATGATGAGAAATTAAGAAAGAAGGGGAGAGGGTTGCTGTGCGGTGTGTGTATGCTCCTCGCCGGCAAAAACACGCAAACGAGTAAGCATGCCGCTGGAGAGTTTGTTCTTAGGTAACATACCTTTGACCGCATTGGTGATGATAAATTCGGGTTTGTTTTCGCGAAAGTCTGCAACATTGCGGTACTTTTCGTTCCCCATGTATCCAGAGTAGAACATGTATTGCTTTTGCTCTTCTTTAGAACCAGTAAGTTTAACTTTGTCCGCATTGATCACGACCACATAGTCACCTGTGTCTACATGAGGGGTGTAGGTTGGTTTGTTGCGCCCGCGCAGAGCATTGGCAATCTGCACGGCAAGTCTGCCGAGAATTTGGCCAGAGGCGTCAACAATCTTCCAGTCGTGGGTTACGGTTTCCTTTTTGGCAAGGGTAGTCTTCATCGAAAAATAAGTGAAAAGATAGAAAATGAATCATTTGTTATTGTTCGTCAACCGAACAATCCGCAAATTTAAACTAAAGAATAGTTACTAAAATTGACCGGTGCCCAGGTCGGATAAGGTTTGGTCGTAAAACTTACTCCCGTATCCCATAACCCGGTCGGTGTTGTCATAGACCACAGGCATATATTTTTTCTCAACATCTTTGTCGGAAAGGGTCCCTTCATTGCCGCCTTTTCTAATTTTATAGAACCATACGCTCCCCCAGTCGTACCCTTCTACATAATTTGCGATTCCAGCTAGGTTGTATACTTGTCCTTTGGTCATGCCAACAGAAAGCCCCATTAGGTTTTCGATATTCTTGCTGACTGCCGCGTCTGCATCCGCAAAGGGACTGCCACCACTACGGCTAAAACCGGATGTTCCCTTGTTAAGGCAACCTACGGATAGAAAAAAACTGATTCCAGCAAATACAGACAATAAATTACGGACCATCCTCATATTAGATGTATTTATTACCCTAACCTGAGGATTGGGCGCAATACCAATTTAATGAACTAAGGTAGGCTTGAGTGGAGGCTAAGAAGATGTAATTTTTTCCAAAGCCTGATAGCTTCGTGCAATCATTTCTCTGGGGTCGTCTAAGAGGTTTGCCGAAGCCAGGGCATTATCCAGTAATTGATTAGCTACGAGAAGAGCCGTTGGTTCATCTTTTTCCATGAGACTGTTTAGACCCTTGATGATGGTGTGGCGGGGGTTGATTTGAAATTTAACCTTACTCGCTGGCATTTCATCTTCGGGTCCTTGCATCATTTTCATGATTCGCCGGGCAGAGGCTCCACCCATACCGTCTTCTCCCACAACGCAAACGGGGCTGTTGATTAAACGTTCTCCGGTTTCCACATCAGAAACTCTTTCCTTTAATGATTCCTTGATCCATTTGGAAAGTTTCTTAACCGCCTTTTTGTCCAGGCTTTCTCCGGTAGGTTCTTCGTCTAATTTTTCGAGTTTTAATTCATCGGAATCTGCAGAAATAATCTTTTTCTCTTTGAATTCCCTTAAGGATTGCATCACGTACTCATCCACTGGCTCCGTGAGTAAGAGAACTTCGTATCCTCTTGCCTGAAGTGCTTCTAGGTAAGGGCCCGACTCGATAGACTTTCGATTCTTCCCATAGAGAAAGAGGATTTCTTTTTGGTCAGTCGCCATGCGATCGATGTAATCCTCGAGACCGGTGAGTTTTCCATCTTCCGAAGCTGTGGATTGAAAGCGGAGTAACTTAGCCAAGTCATCTTTGTAGGTAAAGTCTGTGGCCACCCCTTCTTTAATCAAAGCACCGAATTCCTGCCAAAATTCAAGGTAGGTCTCTTCTTTCTTCTTGGCTTGTTCGTTTAAGAACTTGATGAACCTTTTAGTCAAAACCTGCCCGAGTTTGCGGAGCAATTCGCTGTCTTGCATCGTTTCGCGCGAAACATTTAAAGGGATATCAGAACTGTCTACAACCCCGCGTAAAAACCTGAGCCATTCAGGAAAAAGGCTTTTAGGTTCGGCATCGATCAACACCTTCCTGCAATGAAGGGCAACCTTGTTTTCGTTGCGAAACATGCCCATTTTTTCCATGTTTCTCTTTGGTACGAATAAGAGAGAATTGATTTCAAGGGGGGCATCTGCACTGAAGTGGAGGCGCATCAATGGGCCTTCATAATCGTTGGCCTGAAATTTATAAAATTCTTCGTATTCTTCTTCCTTAATGTCGGACTTGGATCTCAGCCAGATCGCGTCAACTGTGTTTACTTTCTCTCCATTGACCGAAACTGGGAATTGTACGAAAGCGGAGTATTTTTTGACGATATCCTTGATTCGGTCTTCTTTGGCAAACTCGTCAAAATCGTCTTTCAATTGGATCACGATTTTAGAACCGCGCCGTTGGCCCTCCGACTTGTCGATTGAGTAGCCACCATTCCCGTCGCTTTCCCAGCAAAATCCTTCCCCTTCCTGATGCCAGCTGCGAGTGTAAACTTTAACCGAATCAGAAACCATGAAGACGCTGTAAAAACCAACCCCAAATTTACCAATGAGGGCTTCATTCTTTTCTCCATCATTTTGCAGAGCTTCAATAAACTCTTTGGATCCTGAGTGGGCAATTGTGCCGAGGTTTTTGATCAATTCCTCCTCGGTCATTCCAATACCAAAATCCTGTATGATTAACTGTTTGGCATTTTCATCGGTACTTAAATTGATTTCAAGTTCGAGGTTGTCATCCAAAATGTCTTTCTCCGTGAGTTGAGTACGGCGAAGTTTTTCGAGGGCATCCGAAGCATTAGAAATTAACTCGCGGACAAAGATCTCTTTGTCCTTATAAAGCGAATTTACGACGATATCGAGAACCTGCTTGGTCTCGGCTTTGAATTCATGAGTGGTTGCTTGAGTCATGGTAAAAAAGGTTCAAGTAGTAACAATTTGTGAGGCATCTTCAAGTCATTATCAAAGGAGCGTTGTCTGGTATTCTTTCTGTTCATAGATCTTTGAATTTTTTTCTAAAGAATTCGTAGGCTTGGTTGATCTCTTTGGCTTTTTTTTCCGCAACCTCTCGAATTTCAAGTCCCAGGGCCGAAACCTTGTCCGGGTGATACTGAGCAATCGCTGTCCGGTAAGTTGTCTTGATTTTGGAAAAATCGTTCAAGTCCTCTTTGTGTAAACCGAGTACCTCAGCCATTTGAACTTCCTCTATTGTAGGGAAAGTAAATTTTTGAGCCTCTTCATTTTTTTGGGATTGGGCATATTTTTCTTCATTCTTATCCTGAAA
>Ga0181596_10002014_pt1 | contig 20028 bp, 22 predicted proteins | sample 041ome_6_FD_148655 | JGI IMG/M metagenome (GOLD analysis project Ga0181596, IMG submission 148655) | Coastal salt marsh microbial communities from the Groves Creek Marsh, Skidaway Island, Georgia - 041402US metaG (spades assembly) | ecosystem: Environmental > Aquatic > Marine > Intertidal zone... | reverse complement strand
GATGTCGGCTCATCACAGATCAACATACGCGGTCGCATAACAAGAGCGCGGGCGATGCAGATGCGCTGTCGCTGACCGCCAGAGAATTGGTGCGGATATTTGTCCCCAGCCGCCTTATCCAAGCCAACGCGCACCAGCAATTCATCCGCCACGGCATTCGCCTCATTCTTCTCCGCGAGGCTATGGTACACCATCGGCTCAGAGATAATCTGGCGAACGCGCATACGTGGGTTCAAGCTAGAGAACGGGTCCTGGAAGATGATCTGCATATCTGTGCAGTTCGCCCTGAGGCCTGAATCCGTCGACAAAGCTGAAATATCGACGCCCTTGTAAAGCACCTTGCCTTGATATGGTGGCTCCAAGCCAACAACCGTTTTGGCGACGGTAGACTTGCCCGACCCACTTTCGCCAACAAGGCCGAAGGTCTCACCGCGCCGCACTTCAAGCGTCACATCATCGACAGCGTTGAAATATGTATGCCATCGCGCCAGCAGACCGCGTGATTTGATGAAACGGACAGTCAGGTTCTCCACCTCAATCATTGGCGGAGCAGCTGCCTCTGCTTCCTCAGTTACCGCAGCGCGCAGCCATGCGACTTCCTTACCCATCGCTTCAACAGCACTCTCGCCACCAGCCGTAGCGTCCACCATCTGGAAGCGGTCGAGCTTCACATCTGTGCGCGGTACCGCAGAAATCAGGCTTTGGGTGTAGGGATGCGCCGGCGCATCAATGATGTTGCGGGTATCGTTGATTTCAACGATATGACCGCGCAGCATGACAGCCACCCGGTCCGTCACTTCGTTAATCACCGCCATATCATGGGTGATCAGAATAACGCCGAGGTTCCTGTCCCGACATAGGCCGCGGATCAAGTCCAGGATTTCGGATTGGATTGAAACATCAAGCGCGGTCGTCGGCTCATCGGCTATCAGCAGTTCAGGTTCACCTGAGAGCGCAATGGCGATCACCACGCGCTGGCGCATACCGCCAGAAAACTGGTGCGGATATTGCGCCAGCCGACGTTCAGGCTCTGGAATGCCGACCTGGGTTAGAAGTTCAACGGCGCGGGCATCAACGGCATCACCGGTGAGCGTTGTGTGCTTACGGATTGTCTCACGGATCTGCGTGCCGATGGTCAGCACAGGATTAAGTGCCGTTAGTGGGTCCTGGAAGATCATCCCGATCCGCCGTCCCCGCGCTGCAGTCATATCCTGATCAGATAGGGACGCCAGATCGAGGCCAGACAAAACAATCTTGCCGGACCGAATGAAGCCCGGATAATCAATCAGCCGCATAATTGCGGCCCCTACAGTAGATTTGCCAGCGCCGGATTCACCGACAACGCCAAGGATTTCACCTGCAGAAACTTGGAAGGAAACGTCCTCAATCGCCGTAAATACCCCTCGGCGTATTGGGTAATCGACTGTCAGACCTTCGACTTCAAGCAGATGATTCATAATCGCGCCTCAGGGCAAGGAAATCGGAATGCAGATAATCCCACAGGCACAGCCGTTTGGCGAGCCATTTGGCGAAACTGAACGCCTCATTCTTCGCCGCTGGCGCGCAACGGACCGCAAACCCTTTGCAGCCATGAGCGCTGACGCAGACGTCATGCGCTACTTTCCCGCAACATTGGACGAGGCTGCCAGCAACGCACTCGTTGACCTGCTCGAAGCGCGCTGGGCCAAAAACGGGTTCGCCTTCGCAGCCGTTGAACGAAAGGCTGACCGCGAATTCCTGGGCTTCATTGGCCTTTCGAGGGTGCCATATGAAACGCCATTCACGCCGGCAGTCGAGATTGGCTGGCGGCTTGCCCGACATGCCTGGGGCCAAGGCTATGCGAGCGAAGGTGCGCGCCAAGCGCTGCATTGGGGCTTTAGCGCGCTGAACCTCGATGAGGTGGTATCATTTACTGCAGAACAGAACACGCCATCCCGCAGGGTGATGGAGCGGATCGGTATGACACGGGATGAAGCGGGTGACTTTGACCATCCATTGCTGGATGAAACATCACCACTTCAGCGCCACGTGCTCTACCGGATCAAGCGGCCAGCCGACTAGAGCATATTCGGCTCAGATCGGTGCCGGTTTCATAACCCCAAGAAATGCGCCCTCTTTGGACATCGTCACGCCAATACGGCCGACGCCAGTCACATCCAACGGCTCTTTAACAACCATGCCCCCGCCAGCTTTGACAGCCTTGCACGCCGCATCTGGATCCTTGACCGAGACATAGCCGACCCATTGGACGGGCGCTTTATCAAATTCTGGATCATCGGCCATATCAAACATGCCACCGACTGGCTGCTCACCATCCATGATGAGCGTGTAGGTCATGCCGTCTACTTCCATCTCCTCATAAGTCCAACCGCACACCGCGCCATAAAACGCTTTGGCTGCGGCCAAATCTCGGGTCATCAGTTCATTCCAATGGAAGTGCCCTGGTTGCGTTTCCATATTTCCCTCCTGTTATCGCCTCCATCAAGAACATAACAGAAACAGGATTTTTTTGCAATTTTTCCGACGGAAATGTGCGGGTCCGCCGTTTAAGGGTCAGAAATTGGTCGCGCCCTGTTTCCCTCAACCAATCCCCACACGCTCTACCAAAAGGACGTATTCCCATGAAGACCCGCACAATCATCTTGGCCGCCGCAATCCTTAGCCTGCCATTCGCAGGCGTTGCCATCGCCAAAGCTGGAAAAGCCCATTACGCCCAGGAACGCTTTGCCGAAATTGACACCAATAAGGACGGCAAGATCACCCGGGATGAAGGCCAGGCCCATAGCGACGCTCGTTTCGCCAAGACGGACACCAATGCCGACGGCGCAGTGACCGCAGCAGAAATGAAAGCCGCCATGATGGACCATATGAGCAAACGCCTTGACAGGCGTATCGCCAAACACATGGAACGCGCCGACACGAACAAGGACGGCGTGATCTCCAACGCAGAAGCCCGTGCCGCTGGTGACGCTCGCTTCGAGCGGATGGACAAAAACAAAGATGGTGTCGTCGAGCTTGCTGAGATTAAGCGGAAGCACGGCCATCACCGCCGCCACAAGGACATGGGTGCGCCGAAGCAGTAACTCCGCCCCGTTTCACTACTGAAGCGTTTCCCATAGGATCGCGGCGTCGCCATCACTGGCGGCGCCGCGTTTCATTTCGGAAGGGCAACATGACTGAACTTAGCGATATCCATACTTTCTGGTTTGGAAAAGAACCCTATGAGCGGCGCGACGTCTGGTTCCAAGGTGGACCAGAGTTTGATGACGCCTGCCGCCAGTTCCAGCCACACTGGGAGAAAGCCCATGCTGGCGCGCTTGATCATTGGCTTGAAACACCAGAATCCCTGCTCGCCTTCGTGATTCTGACAGACCAGATTCCCCGCAACATTTTCCGTGAGGACGCCCGCTCCTTTGCAACGGATGGGCGCGCACTGGCCGCCGCCCAACATGCTGTCGCCAAGGGCTGGGACAAGGCGATGCATGAATTCGAAGCTGTATTTCTGTATCTTCCTTACGAACATGCAGAGGATATCGACATTCAGAACGAATGCGTCCGCCTCTACACCGCGCTCGGCGGTGCTGGCTGGATGGAGTTCGTGATCAAGCATCAGGAAATCATTCAGCAGTTTGGTCGTTTCCCCCACAGAAATGCTGTGCTTGGCCGCCAATCCACCCCGGAAGAGATTGCCTTCATGGAAGCGCACGGCCGCGGGTTCTGAAATGCTTCGAATGTCCGCCCAATCCTGCTAAGTCTATTTACAAAGCAACATCTGTCGGAGCCGAAGCGCCATGTCTGCCGCCATCGCCGTTGATCTGTATAGCGACACCATCACCTGCCCATCGCCGGGCATGCGCAAAGCCATGGCGGAAGCCGAAGTTGGCAATGAACAGGCGGGCGAAGACCCAACGGTCAACAAGCTCTGTGAGATTGCGGCAGAACTCACAGGCCATGAAGCCGCTGTGTATGTGCCATCCGGCACCATGTGTAACGCCATTGCCTACCGTGTGTATTGCCGCCAAGGCGACAGCGTCATCATGGACCAGCTCGCCCATCCCATCCACGCTGAGGCTGGCGGCCCGGCAGCGCTTTCAGGCTGCATGATCACCCAGTTAGATGGCGGCCGTCGCGGTGTTTTCTCCGGTGATGCCGTCGATAAAGCGATGAAGCCGTATAAGCACAACAGGCCCGTGCCAAAGGTCGTGTCTGTGGAGCAGACCAGCAATTTCGGCGGCGGCGCTTGCTGGACACTGGATGAAATGAAGGACGTATCCGCCGCTGCAAAGCGCAATAACCTGGCGATGCATATGGATGGAGCGCGCCTGCTGAACGCAGTCGCAGCGACAGGAACCTCCGCCAAGGATTTCGCACAGCAGTGCGACTCAGCCTGGATTGATTTATCCAAAGGCCTCGGCTGCCCCGTGGGTGCCGTACTTGTTGGCTCAAAGGACTTCATTGATGAGAGCTGGCGCTGGAAGCATCAGTTCGGCGGGGCAATGCGCCAGTCTGGGATTATTGCTGCGGCGGGCGTCTATGCCTTCCAAAACAATGTTGAGCGGATGGCGGATGATCACCAGAACGCCAAACGCCTTGCCCAAGGCTTGATGCAAATTCCTGGCATTGAGGTTGATCCTGAAGAGCCCGAAACCAATATGGTGTTCTTCGATTGCGCCGGGCTTGGCATGGATAATTACGATGTGTCAGCAAAACTCCTCGCCAAGGGTGTTCGGATCGGTGCTGGGTATGGCCCGCGTGATCTGATGCGCGCCGTGACCCATCTGGATGTCGACAGCGCCGGGATTGACCGGGCGCTAGAAGCGGTGCGCGATGTGGCCGCTGGACGGGATTAGCACACTCGGCATTTCGGGTTTCTTTGTACTTTGGGCGGCGTCATACGCTGTTCATCTGGCGCTATATTTTGGCCTGGGCGGACTACTGCTCTGGGTCAACCAATACTTCCCTGAGCGCCAGATACCTGCCATTTCGGGCCGCGAGCGGAAAGCGCGCCGCACGGCAGGCGCCGAAATCCGTCAAAGCCTGAAATCGCTAATCGGAACATCGTTCTGTTTGGCGACTGGTGTCTATGCGCAAACAATGGGATGGGCGCAAACACCGCTCGCCCTGTCCCCTATCAATGTCCTATGGACCTTCGTCGCAGCGCTCATCCTGCATGACGCCTGGTTCTATTTCGGCCATCGCCTGATGCACACCAAGCCGCTGTATCGCTGGCACAAAACCCATCATCTAAGCGTGACACCGACGGTGTGGAACAATGACAGCTTCTCCGTACCCGATGCGTTATCGGTACAAAGCTTCTTCATCCTGCTGCCATTTGTGCTGCCGATACCGACTGCGGCACTGATCGCGCTCCGTCTGTTTGATCAAACCAAGGGCATGATTGGTCATTCTGGCTATGAACACTTTGCCGGCCGCCTTGCCCGGTGGCCGTTCCCCCTGGTGGCGACGGTGCATCATGATCAACACCACCAGCGCTTCACATATAACTTTGCCAATCAATTCACGTGGTGGGATCGCCTTTTCGGCACCCTTGATCCATCCTACGATGAACAAGTCCGCATCCTATCTAACCCGAAGGAGAAAGCGCGTGCAATCGACTGATATCATTCAAGATTGGCACATCCACGTCTATTATGACGAGGGCTCAAAATCAACCGCTGAAGCTGTCCGCACCGAGATTGAGACGGGCCTGCCGGGCCTCACAATCGGGCGCATGTACGACAAACCCGTCGGCCCGCATCCCCAAGGCAGCTTCCAGGTGCTTGTGCCAAATGACAGACTTGCTGAGGTTACCGCCTGGGTCGCTTTAAACCGCCAGGGCCTGACCGTTCTACTGCACCCCAACACCGCAGACGACCTGAAAGATCATCGCGATTATCCGATCTGGTACGGGTCTGCTCCCAAATTGAACTATGAGATGTTTGAGGATTAAGCATGGCCTATGTTCCCCCCGCTGGTGCCGCATGGGCGCTTGAAGCCGACCAACGCTTTGCCGCCGCTGCCGCGTTCGCCGAGGCTAATGAGACGCCTTGGGATCGGGACTTAGGCAAAGTTATCGGCCAGGGTCATTTCGAGCCGCCACCCTGGAACGAAATTATCGGCCATGTCCGTCCACGCGGTGGACCCGCCGGGGTGATTGTTAAGGAAGGCCGGATCGTCGCTGAATGGGGGGATACGAACCGCCCGGACATGACGTTCTCTTGCGCCAAAAGCAGCATTTCCATGTGCATCGGCCTCGCCATGGATGACGGCCTGATTAAGGACCCAAACGCGCCGATCCGGGATTTGGTTGATGACGGCGGGTTCGATTGTGATCAGAACAGCGGAATCACCTGGGCGCAGATGCTACAGCTCACCAGTGAATGGGAAGGCGAACTCTTCGGCAAGCCTGATCTTGTTGATCGCAATCGCTCGCTGGCCAGTGAAGGCAAGAATGCGGAAAAGGGCAAAGCCCGCCCCCTGCAGCAGCCTGGAGCGCACTGGGAATACAACGACGTCCGTGTGAACCGCTTGGCGCTCGCAGCCCTGCGGGTCCTGAAACGCCCGCTGCCGGAAGTCTTTGCTGAACGGATCATGCAGCCCATTGGTGCCAGCGGGACCTGGGAATGGCATGGATATCTGAATAGCTGGGTCGATGTAGATGGCCAGATGATGCAATCCGTCAGCGGCGGTGCCCATTGGGGCGGCGGCATGTTCATTTCAGCCCGGGACCAGGCCCGTATCGGCGTGTTAATGGCGCGCGGCGGCGCATGGGATGGCAGGCAATTAATCTCTGAAAACTATATCAAGAATGCCACAACGCCCTGTCCCATAAACGCTGACTACGGGTGGCTATGGTGGCTTAACGCAGCCCAGACACGCCTGCCTTCTGCTCCCGCACATGGTTTCCAAGCGGTTGGTGCCGGGGGCAATTCCATATGGATAGACCCCGAAGCCGACCTGGTCGTAGCTTCACGCTGGCTAGACCCAGCAGCAATCGATCAGTTCCTCGCAAAGGTCTATGCGGCGCTTTAAAGGCTACGACCCGGATCCTGGCGGCCATGAAGGATCGCCTCAACAGTAACTAGCTGGCGATCTTCGTCTAAACTGTAATAGATTACATGGGCCTGAAACGATGCTTTCCGAAGTGATCGCCCTTGAATGAAGCTAGCCGGATACCGCCTTGGCATCTGAGCAAGGCTAAAGCATCGCATCCGGACCGATCTCGCATAAGCAACCCTTTGGTCGAGCGTATATTGGTCCGCAGCACCTTCTATCAATCGCCTGATATCACCCAGCGCCCTGGTTGTGAATTCAACCGCGTAGGGCGTCATATTTGGCCTTTATAGATTCTTCCAGCGCATTAAATACCTCTTCAGCGGAATGAACCCGTCCGGCGAGCCTGTCTTGCTCCGCCTCCGCCAAAGCATTCTCAACGTAGGCCCGATAATCAAGGTCCTTAAGCGCGTCCTCGTGGTTCGACTCACCTTTGGCTTCGGCGAGCTGTTCTTCAAGCCGTTCTGCGATCCAGGCCTGCTGTTGTTCGTCTAGCGCGCGAACTTGGTCAAATAAGGCTTCTAGGGTTCTAGGTGCAGTATTCATCCTCACCTCCTTGGGCTGTGGCTAACAGATTACTCTTCTAGCTTTGATGCGTCCACGTGATCGGCTGATTTGGCCTTCGCCGCCGCATCCTTGGCCTTCTCCGCTTTCGTGCGGCCGAACTTCACGCGGTTTGCGGCTGCTTGTTCGGTTTTCTCAGTCTTGCGCTTGGCTTTGCGAAACCGGTTCAGGTTGATTGGCCGGGTCATTCGGGCCTGCCATCTTTGGTGACGCCTGCTGCGATCAAGGCTTCAATCTCCGTTTCATTCAGCCCGATTTCCTCCAGGATTGGCACGCTGCTTTGGCCGAGACGATCTGCGTGATGGCGCAGCCCCCCAGGCGTTTTTGAAAGCCGCACTGGCGCTTCAATGTAGCGGACTTTGCCCTCAGTTGGGTGCTCATGCTCGGAGAACAACCCAATTGCCTGAATATGTGGATCATCAATCACGCTCTCCACATCATGCATCGGCATAGCAGCAATATCGGCCTCGGCGAGCGCTTCCAGCCATTCAGACGTTGTCCGCACGGTTAGTGAGTCCGCCACAATCTCGTAGAGCGCATCGATGTGAACAGTCCGATTGGCGATCGTTGCGAAGCGTTCATCCGCCGCCAGTTCTGGACGCCCGACGATACGGAAAAATGAGCGCCAGTGCCTGTCTGTATAAGGCACCACACATACATAACTGTCCGCCGTCTTGTATGGACGCCGATGGGTTGTCAGCAGGCGGGAGTATCCGGCAGGGCCGATTGGCGGCTCAAAAGCGCGTCCCTGCAAGTGTTCTTGCATCAAGAAGGCGGTGAACGCCTCAAACATCCCCACATCAACCCGTTGGCCTTCACCGGTGCGCTCCCGGTGGAACAGCGCCATCATCACGGCATAGCTTGCAAACAGGCCTGACACTTTGTCGACAATCACACTTGGCGCATAACGCGGCTCACCGCCGGAGACCTTGCCATTCAGCGACGCAAATCCTGAAAGGCCTTGGATCAAGTCGTCATACGCCGCCTTGTCTGCATAAGGGCCCTCGGGCCGGAACCCGGTAGCAGCGCAATAGACGATCTCCTTATTGATTGCCTGCACCGTTTCATAGTCGATCCCAATCCGGGCTGCAGGTTTGGGGCGAATATTGTGGACAAAGGCGTCTGCGCCCGCGATCAACTTCGCAAAAATTGGCTTTGCGGCATCCTGCTTCAGGTCCAGCATGATTGAACGCTTATTGCGGGCCTTGGTGAGGTATCCGCCAGACATGCCTGGGCTGCGGCCCGGGCCCACATGGCGCGATGTATCCCCCGCAGGCTGCTCGATCTTGATGACATCAGCACCCATCTCCGCCAATATTTGAGTGCAATAAGGTCCAAACATCACCGTTGTCAGGTCAATAATGCGGACGCCATCTAACGGGCCTTTGGGCAATGGGGCGGACATGGTTGATACGTCTCCGAAGCAAAGCGGGAAATTAATTTGCAGCGATGATACAATCTCAAGGCATCTGCGCCATATTGGTAAAGTAACACACCCAAGGCTCATTATTTAGGAGACGCCAGCGATGACCGTGCTTGAGGCTTTGCTCAACCGCAAATCAACGCCACCCCGCTTGATGGATGATCAAGGCCCCTCACCCGCTGACGTGCAGGATATGATGTGCGCGGCGATGACAGCGCCCGATCATGGTGCCATCCGCCCTTGGCGCTTCGTCATTATCGAAGGCGAGGATCGGGCGACGCTTGGCCAAGTCTTCGCCGAAGCGCTTCGGCGCCGGGACCCGAATGCGACGGAGGAAGCCATCGCTAAGGAAGTTGGCAGGCCACTGCGTGCACCGACCGTCATCGCGATTCTGGCGCGGGTGACACTTGATCGGCCGAACGTACCGCCGGTCGAACAGATCGTCGCCGCCGGGTGCGCTGCTCAGAACATGCTGCTGGCGGCGGAGGCAAAAGGCTTTGGTGCAATTCTACTAACAGGCAAGAACGCCCAAGACGCTCACGTGAAGGCGTTCTTCGACATGAAGGACGAAGATGAGATCATCGGCTTCCTCTATGTCGGTCGCGCCGCTGGCCCTGTGCCTGACAAAGAACGCATGGCCCCCGAAGGCTATATCGAACCCTTTGGCAAAGGTGCCGCCGCTTGAACGATCCCCATGACGACCTGATGACGGAGACGCGGCTTGCCAGTAAGGCGACGCGTCCATTTTGGTTTGCGCTTGGGTGGCTCGCGGTAGCGCTTGCCGCGGCCGGCGCTGTATTGCCGATCCTTCCGACGGTGCCATTTCTCTTGGTTGCCGCCTGGGCATTCGGCAAAAGTTCAAAACGCTGGCGGGCCTGGATTTATAGCCAGCCGACATTTGGTCCAATGCTCATCGCCTGGGAACGGCATGGCGTTATTCCGCCGATTGCCAAGTTTGCAGCAGTGCTGACAATGCTCAGCAGCTTTGCAGCGCTAACAGTCGTCGGGCAGCCGCCCGTTTATGTTTCGGCGATCCTTGGCGTCATCCTTGCCTCCGTCGCATATTTCATCCTGACGCGCCCGAGCTATCCGCCAGTCGAGCCCACACCGACGCCAGCAATAGAGGACTCTCCATGAGCGAAGCGCGCGCTGAAGCACTGGCAAGCACGATCGATCTTGATCCGCATAAACCGCTTTTGATCGTTGATGCCGACGAGGTGCTGTTTCATTTCATGGCTACATTCCAGGACTTCATTGAAAGCCGTGGCCACGCCTTCCAGTTCAAAAGCTATGCACTGAACGGCAATGTGCTTGATGCCCCAGGCGGCCCTGCCTCAAGTAAAGAAACCGTTGGCGCGCTGATCCAAGCCTTTTTTGGCGAACGCACGCGCACCATGCCAGCGGACCCGGACGCCGCCCCGGCCATTGCCCGCCTACAGGCCGATGGTGTGCAAGCCGTCGTGCTCAGCAATGTGCCTTCAAAGGCAGCCGATGACCGACGCCACGCACTGGAAGCATCTGCCTTTAACATGGCGCTGGCCCCCTGGTCCGGTCCAAAGGGAACCGCTGTCGCCGCTCTGGCAGCCAAGACCAAAGGCCCATGTGCCTTTGTCGATGACATCGCGCATCATCATGTAAGCGTTGCGGAAATAGCGCCTGACGTGCATCGCCTGCACTACGTAACCCATCCAACACTCAGGAAATTGCTTGGTCCTGTAGAAGCGGCACATGAGCAAGCGGATAGTTGGCCTAACCTAGAAAACATTATCCGCACGCGATTGCTCAGCTAAATTTCCTGACAATCATCCAGCTGGCTGCTGTTGCGTGGCGCAGTGGATGCCGCCGCCAGTCTCGCCAATCGGGTCAACGTTGAGGCTTACAATCTCGCGGCCAGGATACAGATTGGCAAGCACACGAGCGGCTTCCCGATCTGTTTCTCTATCGCCGAAATTGGCTGAAATCACAGCACCATTACAGACGTAGTAATTGACGTATGAGGCGACGAAATCAGCACTTTTGACGCGGGTGTCATATGGTTCTGGAAGCGTAGCTAGCTGCAGCGGACGGCCCGTAGCATCCTTTGCATCGGCCAGAATATCGTAGGTTTCGAATGCGGCTGCGCTCCATGGATCCTCTGGATCAATGTCTTCCGGCAATTGGATCAAGACCTTGCCCGGCGCGGTAAACCGGGCCAGCGCGTCGATGTGATAATCCGTAATGTCACCGCCTTTTACGCCCGGTGCCCAGATCACCTTCTCCACACCAAATGCTTGCTTGATCTGCGCTTCAATAGCGGCTTTTGAACCAATATTGCGGTTGCTGTTCACCCAACTACTGGCATGGGCAATCAGCGTACCTTGGCCATCCACCTCTGCGCCGCCCGCCTCGCCGACGAGGCCATTATCAAACAACGGCAAGTCCATGCGGTCTGCCACCCGGCGCGCAATCTGGCCGTCATTGGCGTGAACCTGCTTGCCACCCCACCCGTTGAAATTCAGATGCGAAATTGCAAGCGCACCATCATCATTCCTAACGAATAACGGCCCTGCGTCCCGGCACCAAAGGTCATCCGTTGGGACATCCCATATATCAACATCGCCCGAGAGCTTCTGACGCGCCTTTGCAGCGAACCGCTTGTCCATCAGCATGACAACCGGCTCGAACTCGGCAATGACATTGGCCACCGTCGCAATCGCATCCTGGAGCATATCGAGAAAGTACGGATCAGGGTGAACCTTCCGGCTTACCGGCCATTGCATGAAAGTCCGCACATGCGGCTCGCTTTCTTCCGGCAGATGGAAGCCCGCGCTCTTTGCATTTCGCATTTTCGCCGCAGCCCCCCGGCTACGAGTGAGCGCCAGGGCCGCCGCCCCACCACCCATCTGTGTCATGCGTCTGCGCGAGAAGCCTCGGCTCACGAGCCAGCGCAGTCTGCATCAATGAACGCCTTGTAGAGCCCTTGCAGGCGTTCGGTGACAACGCCCCGCTGTCCAGTACCAATGGTCCGGCCATCGATAATGCCAACTGGCGCTACGCCAGCGAATGTGCCCGTAACGAAGGCTTCCTCAGCGCTGTAAACATCGGTGAGGCTGAAGCGCCGCTCGTGGGTTGGAATGCCAGCTTCGCGCGCGACATCTAGGATATTGGCGCGCGTGATTCCTGCCAGACAGTAATCCCCCGTTGACGTCCAAATCTCACCCTTCTTCACGATGAAGAAGTGAACGGAATTACAGGTTGCGACAAACCCATCAGGGTCCAGCATAAGCCCTTCATCTGCGCCCGCTTTATCCGCCTGGATGCAGGCCAGGATGCAATTCAGCTTGGAATGGCTGTTGAGCTTAGGGTCCTGCACATCTGCAGCGCCCCGGCGCACATGCACCGTGAAGAGTGTGAGCGGACGCACAGCCGTTTCCGGTGTCGGTGATTTCCATTCCGGGATGATGACAATGGTCGGCCCTGAAATCGTAACCCGTGGGTGTTGGTAGGGCGTAGATTTAATGCCGCGCGTCACCATCAGTCGAATGTGCACGTCAGTTGTCATGCCGTTAGCAGCGCAGACGGCCATAGTCCGGTCCGTCAGCTCAGCTTTGGTGAGGCCGAGGTCCATATCAATGGCCGTCGCCCCTTCCCACAGCCGCTCCATATGCGCGTCCATGAATGCAAGCGCACCATTGTGCAGGCGAATGCCTTCCCACACGCCGTCACCCAAGATAAAGCCCGAATCGAATACGGAGACCATGGCCTCCGCACGGCGTTTATGTTCGCCGTTAATATCGATCAGGATGTCCGCGTTGCGGGGATCGTCTAGATAGTCGTGCGTACCCAAAGCCTTAGCGCCCTCTCATTGTGGGCGCGCAGAGCTACAGCGCTGAGTCGCCCGTCTCGCCCGTGCGGATCCGCACGGCGCTGGCGATATCGTAGACGAAAATCTTGCCGTCGCCGATCTGTCCAGATTGCGCAGATTTTTGAATTGCCTCAACCGCAGCCTCGATCTGATTGTCGGCTACGACCACTTCAATCTTCACCTTCGGCACGAAACTGACAGTATATTCCGCACCACGATAAATTTCCGTATGGCCGCGCTGGCGACCGAAGCCTTTAACTTCGCCCGCCGTTAGGCCTGCGACGCCAACGCCGGTCAGCGCTTCACGAACATCATCCAGCTTATGCGGTTTGATTACCGCCATGACCATCTTCATCGGATTATCTCCTTCAGCGGCAAGCGCCTATTACAGTTCATACCCGCGTTCGCCATGGGACGGCAGATCAAGGCCCGTATTTTCATCCTCGGGATCAACACGGAGGCCAAACAAGCCCTGCGTTACTTTGATGATCACATAGCTAACCGCAAGCGACCAGACGATAACGATGGCGACGCAAAGCGCCTGTACACCCAGCTGGTCCATCATCGATACGCCATCAGCCTGCCCGCCGCCGCCGAGTGAAACAGCAGCTAGCGGGGCGAGGAGCAACGTGCCCAAGATGCCCCCAACGCCATGAACGGCGAATACATCCAGGGAATCGTCGATCTTGAAACGGTTCTTGACGAGGCCAACAAGATAGAAACAGATGACCCCAGCCGCAGCGCCGATAATTAGCGCACCGATTGGGCCAACAAACCCACTCGCCGGCGTAATCGTCGCAAGGCCCGCAATCACGCCTGTAACAGCACCTACAAGGCTTGGTTTGCCGAACTTCACCCATTCAATGACGGACCATGTGATCGCCGCTGTCGCTGCCGAGATATGCGTGACAGCGATCGCCATACCCGCACCACCATCTGCCGCGAGCTGACTGCCGCCATTGAAACCAAACCAACCAACCCAGAGCATCGCAGCACCAGTTGCTGTCATCCCGGGGTTATGTGGAGGGCGCAGGTGATTTGGGAAATCCTTACGGGGGCCAAGCATTTTCGCCAGCATCAGCGCTGAAACGCCTGCAGTCGCATGGACCACAATGCCGCCCGCGAAATCGCGAACACCCATGGCTGCCATCCAACCGCCACCCCAAACCCAATGGGCAACCGGTGCATAGACAAGCAGCAGCCATGCAGCGCTGAACACTAGAATGGCCGAAAACTTCATACGTTCGGGATAAGCGCCAACAATTAGTGCCGGTGTGATGATTGCGAACGTCATCTGGAACATGGCGAAGACGATTTCAGGGATCGTCCCGTTGACCGAATCTGTCCCGACGCCCTCAAAGAACATCTTGTCCAGGCCGCCGATCCACCCGCCGACGCTGTCGCCAAATGCCAGCGAATAGCCAACGACCATCCAGAGCACAGATGCGATGCATGCGATCATCACACATTGCATGATCACAGAAAGAACGGACCCCGCGCGCACAAGGCCTGCATAGAATAATGCGAGGCCCGGCAGCGTCATAAACAGCACCAGGGCTGTCGCGACGATAATCCAGGCGGTATCGCCGCTATTGATCTCTGCCGCCATTGCAGGGGCAGCTGTAAACAGCGTCAAGGCCCCTATACCCAGGCCGATAGTCCTTGCTCTCAACATCGGAATTCTCCGCTAAACACACGCATTTGATTGCAAGGTGCCCGCGATACCGCCCAATTCGCAAGCACTTATCGCCTTATTTCAGAGCAAACTCCGAAAATGCACACTTTTTAAGCAGAAAGCCCGAAATAGAGGCACCCAGTGCCTAGCGGACGTGCTGGTAAATGTTCATCGGCTCATCCCCATAGCCGAAATTTTTCTGCAGCCGCTCACCCATCGCCCAGGCATAGGGCGCACCTTCGCCGAGCAATGCAAATAGCCGCTCATCCAGCTTGAAGCCCGCTGCGGCTGCGATGGCGACGATCCTGGCACCATCTTCAGCGCTGATCTCCACGACCGGTGCGGGCAGCGTCGGAATTGCTTCTGTTGGGACCGGCCCAGATTGCACATCAGGGCGCATCGACTTTAAGCCGAGTGAGGCCTCTAACGCCGCTCCGATATTCAGTATCCGGGCATCATCAAATGGACGGCCAACCAATTGCACACCCAGCGGCAAGCCAGTGCCGGAAAAGCCGCCATTAACACTCAGCGCCGGGCCAGACGTGACATTGAAAGGGGTCAGAACATTCGGATATCGCCAGAAATTGGCCGTGTTATGGGCATCAAGCCTTGGTGCTGGTCCAGTTGCGGCAGGAGCTAGCAACACATCAAACTGCTCATATACAGGCTGCATATCATGGATAAGCTGCCGCCGCCGACGCTGCGCCGCCACATAGTCCTGTCCTGTGAAGAGAAGCGCACCTAGGCTACGGGCGAGGAAATCCGTGCCGATATCATGGGGTTTGCTCAGAAGGTCCTGGCGGTGGACGTTGAATAATTCCGACTCGGCAATAACGATTTTGACATCGTAGTAATCCTGGACTGGTGCAATCCGCGCCTCAGCCACGTCCGCCCCGAGGTCAGCCAGCACCGCAGCGGCATTCTCCACAACAGCAATCATCTCTGGCGAGACGGTAACGTCTTCCTCCCAGAAATGCCGGAGGACGCCCACCTTCAAGCCTTGAAGCGAGGTGCCAAGCTGGGCGAAGGCGTTTGGCGGCGGCGCATTGGCGCTTGCAGGATCTGCCTGGTCCGGCCCTGCGAGCGCATCCAACATCAGCGCACAATCCCGTGCGGTCCAGGCCAGCGGGCCGCAATGATCAAACGTGAAGGAATTGGGGATGACACCGGCTCGGCTCACCAAGCCATAGGTCGGCTTTAGGCCTGCGACGCCGCAATAGGTTGCTGGTCCGCGAATCGATCCGCCTGTGTCTGAACCCATGGCACCTGCAAATATGCCTGCTGCGACTGCAGCGCCAGAACCACTTGAGGAGCCTCCCGTAAAATGGTCACGATTCCAGGGGTTTCTTGCAGGCGGCCACGGCAGATCAAAGCTTGGGCCGCCGTGCGCAAACTCATGGGTCGTCAGCTTAGCCGCGATGACCGCACCGGCCTCTTTTAGCTTCGTGACAGATGTCGCATCGCGATTCGGAACGCGCGAATCCTGGGTTTTGGACCCACCGGCTGTCAGCACATCAGCCGTATCAAAAATATCTTTCAGGCCGATTGGCAACCCATGGAGCAAGCCTGTTGTGGCCCCCTGTTGTTGCGTTTTAGTTGCGGCGTCGGCAGCTTCACGGGCACTCTCGGCCATCACCGTCACGGTGGTATTAAGCCTTTCATCCAGCGCATCAATTCGCGCAAACGAAGCTTCAACAAGGTCTTTAGGCGAGAGTAATTTATGCTCTATCGCTTTTGCTTGCTCTTCTAATGATAGGCACCAGATATCTGCCAACCGATTAACCCTTCTTACTATTTCATTAATTTTATCCTTGCCGACCACATATTTCGAAGGCTAGTTTATTCACGGTCGTACAGCAAATGGGCGGCAACGGTTGGTACTGGTTGTTTTTGCGGATTCCATATTTGTAAGGTCAATGCAGCAGTAACGATGACCATGCAGGTCGTTGAGACCAGCATGGGCGACCACGAAGGCGCCGTACATCAGGTAGGTGTGCGAGGAATGGGTCAGAGGATAGCGCGAACTATCCGATGGCAATAGCCGGTTGCTCAAGTTGGGGGATTGGGAGGCCGGGCGGCAAATCGCGTAACCTGCCCGGCGCCAATCTCCCCTACTTGCCTCTCTCAGAACGCTAAAGCATTCAAAGAAAAATCAGGCAGAGAACTCACGTTTAATGCTGTCTGTATGTTCGCCAATCGCAGGCGGTGAGCCATATTCTGGGGACTCGGCCGTAGAATTGCGAATGGGCGGCGCCGGCATTGAGAAAACGCCCTTCCCTGTCTCGACGTCAATGCGCCGAAGTGCTGGATGGTTCACAAGATCGGCGACCTCATTCACGCTTGAATAGGCGATGTCGGCGTCTTGCAGGCGCGCTTGAAGATCAGCCTGGGTTATATGGCTAAATATCTCCTCTATGAGCCCCTCCAACCATTCCCGGTTTTCCATGCGCGCCTGATTTGGCGTACAGCGGGCGTCAGCCTTCATATCTGGCCGTTGCATAACCATTTCGGCAAATCGGCCCCATTCCCGCTCATTCTGGATCGCAATCATAGTCAGGCGACCATCGCCGGTTGGATATGCCCCGTATGGAACCAGGGCATTATGCCGGAGGCCCGTGCGTGGCCAATCCTTGCCGGCATATTGGTTGAACAGCACAGGTGCTGCCATCAAATCCGCCATTGCATCAAACATGGCGACACTGATGCCTGCCCCTTTGCCTGTTTTCTCACGGGCGTAAAGCGCCTCAAGCACGCCAGAGAGCGCATTCACGCCGGTATTCAGGTCACAGGCGGAATAGCCAATGCGCCCAGGCTCTGCCGCTGATCCGGTGACGGACATGACGGCACTCTCGGCCTGCACCAGCAAGTCATAGGCTTTGGCGGTGTCGAACGGCGGCGGGGCAGCCCCATAGCCCGAAATATCAACAGTGATCAGCCTCGGATACTTCGCCCTGAGCGCTTCAGAGCCGAAGCCAGCACGTTCAGTCGCACCGGGTGCCAAGTTTTGCACCCAGACATCGGCCTTGGCCAAAAGCCGATGCAGCAGTGCACAATCATCGTCGTTCTTAATATCGACGACGAGTGATTCCTTACCGCGATTCAGCCAGACGAAGAACGCAGATTCACCACCGGCAGCATTGTCATACCCGCGCGCAAAATCACCCTCTGCCCGCTCAAGTTTGACAACACGCGCACCGGAATCTGCCAATCGGCATGTCAGGTATGGTGCAGCGACCGCCTGCTCAAGCGAAACGACCAGAACGCCGTCGAGTGCGCCAGCCATGATCAGTAAGACCTCGGCATGCCAAGCACATGCTCGGCAACAAAACTCAGTACAAGGTTGGAGGAAATTGGTGCCGTTCGGAAAATCCGAGCCTCCCGGAACTTCCGCTCGATGTGATATTCCTCCGCGAATGCGAAGCCGCCATAAGTCTGCATGCAGGTGTCAGCAGCTTTCCATACGGCCTCACCGGCAAGGTATTTCCCGATATTGGCTTCCGCACCACAGGGCAGCCCAGCTTCGAACAAAGCCGCAGCCTTCTGCACCATCATCTGCGCGCCTGTGAAATGGGCATAGGCTTCTGCAATTGGGAACTGAATGCCCTGGTTCGTGCCAATTGGCTTGCCGAACACGACCCGTTCCGTTGCGTAGGTAGACGCCATTTTGGCGAACCACTGGCAGTCGCCCAGCGCTTCTGAGGACACCAGAACACGCTCCGCATTCATGCCGTCGAGGATGTAGCGGAAGCCCTTGCCTTCTTCGCCAATCAGGCTGGAGGCCGGGATGCGCATGTTGTCGTAGAAAATTTCGGTGGTGTTGTGGTTGATCATGGTGCGGATGGGTTTGATCTCCATCCCTTTGCCTTTCACAGCCCGCATATCGACCAGGAACACCGACAGCCCATCTGTCCGCTTTGCCACTTTGTCTTTGGGCGTTGTACGCGCCAGCAGGAGCATCAGGTCTGAATGTTCGGCGCGGCTGGTCCATACTTTCTGGCCATTGACGACATATTCGTCACCATCACGAACGGCCGTGGTGCGGAGGCTTAGCGTATCCGTGCCACTCGTCGGCTCCGTCACTCCAAATGCCTGTAGGCGAAGCTCACCGCTGGCGATCTTTGGCAGATATTGCTTCTTCTGCTCATCATTGCCATGCCGAAGCACTGTGCCCATGGTGTACATTTGGGCATGGCAGGCTGCACCACTGCAGCCATTTTTGTGGATTTCTTCCAGGATTGCGGCACCCGCAGAAAGCGGCAGGCCAGCACCCCCATATTCTTCTGGAATCAGCACACTCAGGAAGCCAGAATCAGTCAACGCCTGCACGAATTCTGTCGGATAGGCCCGCGCCTCATCCTTCTCCCGCCAGTATTCGCCAGGAAAGCCTTCGCAGAGCTTTGCGACCGCTTCCCGGATTTCAGGATATTGGTCCGTGAGTGGCAGTACGGGTTCATCCGTAGCGCTGGACACGCTGTCCGACATATAAGTGACTCCTAGATTGAATAATTATCTGGCTAAATTGTAGATCACCCGCCCCTGGTTCGGAAACCCCGCAGCACTTGCAAGTTCGCCCCTTGAGGCCCTACCTATCGGTATTCACAGGAATTGGAGCCGCCGCCATGCTGGACGGAAAGCGCATCCTACTCATTATCGCAGGCGGCATCGCGGCTTACCGCAGCCTGGACCTGATTCGGCGCTTACGGGAACGGGGGGCGACTGTCCGCTGTGTGCTGACCAAAGGCGGCGCGCAATTCGTGACACCCTTGAGCGTCGCCGCACTTAGCGAAGAGAAAGTGTATCAGGACATTTTTTCCCTGACGGACGAGGCCGAGATGGGCCATATCCGTTTGTCCCGTGAGGCGGATATTGTCGTCGTTGCCCCTGCAACGGCGGACCTGATCGCGAAAATGGCGAATGGTCATGCGGATGATTTAGCCTCAACGGCCCTTCTCGCCACCGACAAACCTGTTCTGATTGCGCCGACAATGAATGTGCGCATGTGGGAACACCCTGCCGTCCGCCGCAATGTTGCGCAGCTGGAAGCGGATGGTGTCCATCGTGTTGGTCCGGGTTCCGGGGAATTGGCCTGTGGCGAAACCGGCTCTGGCCGCATGTCTGAACCGTTGGAGATTGTAGCGGCAATTGAAACCGTGCTTGGCATGGGCACACAATCGCAGCCGCTCGCCGGGCGCAAGGCCGTTGTCACCAGCGGGCCGACCTGGGAGGCGATTGATCCGGTTCGGTTTATCGCAAATCGCTCATCCGGCAAGCAAGGCCATGCTATCGCTGCCGCGTTGCAAGCACTTGGGGCAGAGGTGACCTTAGTTTCTGGCCCGACAGGCTTGGCACCACCTAACGACGTCACCCAAGTTAATATCGAGTCCGCCCGCGAAATGCTGGCCGCCTGCATGGATGCGCTACCAGCGGACATCGCCATATGCGCTGCCGCTGTTGCGGACTGGCGGGGCG
>Ga0181596_10002005_pt1 | contig 20095 bp, 8 predicted proteins | sample 041ome_6_FD_148655 | JGI IMG/M metagenome (GOLD analysis project Ga0181596, IMG submission 148655) | Coastal salt marsh microbial communities from the Groves Creek Marsh, Skidaway Island, Georgia - 041402US metaG (spades assembly) | ecosystem: Environmental > Aquatic > Marine > Intertidal zone >... | reverse complement strand
AAGAAGAAGAAGAACAAGAACAAGAAGAAGAAAGAGAGGGTGTTCGCGCAAACGGTGAGAACATGGATGAGGAGGAACGGACGAGAGAAAAAGAAAGTGAGAAAGAAGAAGAAGATAAATTGGAAAGCTCTCAGAAGCGCGAGAGGATAGGTTCGCACGACTCTGCGACAACTACGACGAGAGATGTTCAAGAAGAAAGCGAAAAGCGATCCCAGACGGGACGCGCTCACGGCATGGAAGGAGAAAATGAAAGAAGAAAAAGAGGAGGAGGAGGAGAGGAAATGAAGGGCGGCGTTTTTCGTCATTTTAATACGTTTACTAAGAGTATCTCGCACGATGTGAACGTGCGTTCTCTGCTCACAAATGTACTGTTGGGGGATAAATGGGTCATACATTTCGATGGAATACCATCGATTCGGTTTCGAATTGACTTCAACGTGGAAAATTTTCGTACCTGGAAACGATGGACCGCAACGCGCTGTTCGGATATTTCAAAGTGGCTTCAAAAGAGGAGGCGCGCAGCGGCTGAATCTCGACGAAGACACAGAGAGGAATATATTCGCTCCGTCACGAAGAGTCCGACGAAGGAAAAGAAAGAAGAGGGGACTCCCAAAAAACTTCTTCCGATTTTTTCTTCGCGGCAAAAGAAAGATGTTGCAATAAAGGATGATATTAACTCACCCCAAAGCGGAATGAATTCGATCGACAAAGCCCCGAGTAGAAGCACGCCAAAGTCGTGGAAAGAGAAGGAGGAGGAAGCTTTATTTAAGATTTTAAACGCTCGGAAAAAGAAGGAAACGAACGGAAGAAACAACAACGCTGCAGCCAGCGACAAAACGAGAACACTTCCGTCATCGAAAATGTTCAAAGATAAAATAGCGAGGAGGGCAACTATCTTGCTTCACATTTGCCCCCCTAAATAGATAGATAGATAGAAAGATAGATAGATAGAAAGATAGATAGAAAATAAAGTGTGTCGCGTTTAGTCGTGTACACTCAGAAACATTTTTGATAGATTCGTCTATTGTGTAAAATACGCATAAATATTCAGACAAATTTATATATTCAATTCAATTTTGTTTCTCTTTGTACTTCGCCATCTCCTTCTCATACCGCACCTTATCTTTCTTTGACAAATCCTCGTATGGTTTCTTATCGGCTACACTCGTTGCGCTCCACATCTGGCCTAGCTTCGACATAACATCTTTGGGAGCAGTTTCTTTGGGAATCGTAGATCTCTTTGCCGCGCAGAAGATGATGTACGCAGACTTTGCGTTCTTCGGCGCGTCCGGGTCCTTCTTTCGTCGCTTTCCTTGCTTTTCATCGTCATCAGTTTCTGGAGGTTCGTAATTCTTCATCGCTTCGTTAAACCGCGCTCTATCTGTTTCGGCTTGTTTTTCGTAAGGCTTTTTCTCTTTGTCCGAGAGCGCTTTCCAGCGTTTCCCCAATTCCGTCATGATTTCTGTGGCCGCCAAATTTGGATTGTCTTTGGCAATATTCGCTCTTTCCTTTTCACAGAAGCAAATGTATGCAGATTTAGCACCTTTTGGAGCACTTGGATCTTTCTTTCTTTTCTTTTGTGCAAGAAGCGCAGCTTTGATGACAACTGTGCTCGACGGCGCTGGCTTCGGCAAGTCTTTCTTATTATCCTTCTTTTTCTTATCTTTCTTAGATGGAGTTTCAGCAACTGCACTCGTCTTCTTCTGCACGCCACCGTTGTCAGTATTCTTCAATGTCTTCATGATTTTCGACAAGCCTCCGGGAGTCATTGTCACTTTCTTCTCGACAGCGGCGGGCATTTTTTTCTTCTGAGCAGTCGGCGTCGCCGCTTTCTTTTTACCTTTACTCGAAGAACTGCTGCTAGAGCTGCTGCTACTACCGGAACCGGAACTACTCGAAGAGGAAGAGGAGGAGGAGGAGGAGGAGGAGGAGGAAGAAGAAGAAGAAGAAGAAGAAGAAGAAGAAGAAGAAGAGGAAGAAGAGGAAGAAGGTTTCGGAACTTCAGCCTTCTTCGTAGCTGCCGCAGGATTCGTTGTCTTGACTTTTTCCGCTGCACTCTTGTTCACTCCTTCTACAACCGCTGGTAACTTCGCATCATACCCTAAGCGAGTCGCGACTTCACCGAGCAACATTCGCGAAGTTTCGTTGAACGTCTGAGGTCTTTCTTTTATGACACCAATCATGGATGTCCACACTCTCGTCGGGAGTCCTTTCTTTGATTTGTAGCCGCCTGGATAGGCCTTCGCTACTATCACACAAACGGCAATGAGAGGTGTTGAAGGTGAATTGATTTTTGGAGATAACGCTTGGATACTCGCCAGCGTTTCCTCGTAAATGTTCTCACTCCCATCTGCCAAATCTGCTTGGCATTTCTTCATTTCCTCCACAACCCCTTTTACAGACGCGTACGCTTTCTGAGCAGAATCTCCAGACAATTTCTCGCAAGCCAATTTAAAGCCAGAGTGCTTCATCAAGGCCTTAGCAAATATCGGAAAGCGGACATTGGTTTTCTTTGATGTATCCAGCAATTTCGTAATCTTCTCTTCTGTCGTCATCTTAGTATCAGGTTTTGAAGCTGCAGCGGCGGCTTGTCCCGCCGAAGGTGGGGTCGGCGTCTTGGCTTTCGCCACAGCGGCGACTGGTTTCGGCGCAGAGGCGATTGGTTTTGGCGCAGTAGCGTTTCCTGTTTTGCTTTTCTTTGCCGAAGGCGCATCAACGTTCGCGGCTTCGGAGGCGAATCTACTCTTCAAATTCGGAACCGGCGGGGCGGCGGCAATTGTCGTTGCGCCTCCCACAAGGTAACCGTCTCCTTGAAACCTGGACTGGCCGGTGGAAATCGGTGTCGAACCTTTCGCCACGGCTTTCACGTTCGCATCGATCAAGGATTTTGGAGATAAAACGTCAATCGTTCTCGCATCGAAGCCTGATTTCTTCGCGCTCGAGTTGCCCGCTTTTTCTCCTCCTTTTTTAGCCTCCAGCTGAGCTAAATAATTGGTGAACGGAAGCGATCGAAACGACTCGTCGTCGACTGGGTACGAGACGCCAACGCCGGCACCTTCGTCGTTCTCGCGTAAGAATCCATTTATGCTGGTCACTTCCACTTCTCCGTATGTCTTCCCGTAGACCTCCGAGTGTTTCTTCTCAATCGCACGGGCCAGCGTTTTGTAATTCGAAGAATTCGGAAGGACAACGACTACAGTTGTCGCGTACGAAGTCATCACCTTGCATACTTTGAGGTCAGACATTTTCTCTCTCCCTCGTCCCTTTCTCTTCTCTTCGCGCAGGATCGTTCAAAGAGAGATAAAGAATCGCCCCCACTCTCTAATGCGTGTGGTTGTGTGTTGTGGTGGTGATAGGGAACACCCGCGCTGTTACAATAATAATTATGAAGAATCGGCAAATTCAAATTCAAAAGTTGTTCTTCTTTTGTTTCGTCGTTTTGGCATGCAGTTGTTGAAGCATCGAGGATTGAGCCATTTCTTGGGAAAAACAAGTGCCAAACAACAATCTGGGCATCACCACAACATAATACGCACCTCGTATTCATAACAGAAGAAGAAGAAGAAGAAGAAGAAGAAGAATGATGAGGAGGAGCACATTTCCGTGTTCCTTTTCCTCCTCCTACCCCTCCTACCCCTCCTCTTCCTCCTCTTCCTCTTCCATCTCGGCGTTGGCTTCTTCTGGGAAACGCGTTATTAGGAGCAAAGAAAGACCAAAAGGGGTGGTGGTGGTTCAAAATCATCGCTCGTCTCGTTACGAAGAACCACTTTCACGCTCCTCTTCCTACCAGTCTTTCTCTTTTCAACTCTATGGAAGGGGAAGGAGAACATATGTTTCTCGCGCGCGGCGAAACGATGAAGAAGAAGTAGAAAAGGAACAACAACAACAACAACAACAACAACAGAAAAATGTAATCTTTCAAGATATGCTCGAAGGACGCGTTCGAGGAGGTTCCAAGATGTTGAAAGGACCATCGTCTGGAATCGGAAGCGTGCTCGATATAGCTCAATATCGAAGTAAATGGGACGTTCCCTGGGGTGGATGGACAGTATTCGGAGGTATTGTCGGCTGGTTAACGAGCTTTGTTCTCACGGCGGCAGTCTTAGTTCCGCTCTTCGTCTCGCAAGCGCTCGGCTTAGACCGAAGTCAGTTTGATGTCGAGCAACAGGCGCAGTATTTATTACTGGTCCAGGTTGCTGAAACGGTGATATCTTTGGGCATAGTATACGCGTGCGTTGCGAAATATAAAGACGAAATGTTTTCGAAGCCAGAGAACGATTGGTTCAGGATTGATTTTTCGCATCCGCTGGACACGAGTAAAAACGGCTGGTTGGTATACGGCATCAGCGGTTATCTGCTGACCTTTGTCGTCGTCGCGTTGACTGGATTTGCGATCGAATCTACGCAAGAAGTTGTACAATCTATACAAGACAGTCAAATTGCAAACGATCCAAGCTCGACGATCGATGCTATATCCGCGGCATCGGCTTCAGCTACCACGGCGAAAGTTCAAGAAGCTGGAACAATCGACGGCGTCTTACCGTTGATTAAATCAGAAGACCCCGTGGCTGTCGGATCTCTGCTCGCAGTGACGAGCGTTTTTGCACCTCTTTTAGAAGAGACTGTTTTTAGAGGGTTTTTATTAGCTTCGCTCACAAAATGGCTGCCCGCTCCAGGCGCGGTTGTGTTTTCGAGTTTCATTTTTGGATTCGCGCACCTGGCGCCGAGAGATTTTCCTGAACTCGTTGCGCTTGGGTGCGTGTTAGGCTTTTCATACGTACGAACGAGAAATCTCCTCGTCCCTATGTTCATCCACTCGTGTTGGAACTCGGGAGTACTCGTACTCGTGCTTGTTGCGATACATTTGGGGGTCGCTGACGAGCTGGGCATTCCCGGGTTTTAAAGTCGATTTTTTAGAAAAAATGTTAGCGTTAGTGGTATTTAGAATAGCAGTTGTAGTAGAAGATAATGATAGATGTACACTCCGACCGCACAACATCCCAGACGTGAATTTTATTCGCGCGGGCAAAAAAACACCACAGCGCAAATGTCAGATACTACTACGAAAGCGTACGCGGCGCTCGAAGTGAACGCGAAAAAGCTCGAACAGATTGAAATAGATTTGCTCCCGTTAACGGACGACGGAGTAGAGATTAAAGTGGAATGCTGTGGGCTTTGTGGAAGCGACGAGCACTTGATAAAAGGTGATTATGGAGAATACGCGGTGTTCCCTCAAGTCTGCGGACACGAGGTCGTAGGTACGGTCCGCCAAATCGGAAAAAACGTGAAAGATGTAAAAGTTGGTCAAAGAGTCGGAGTCGGTTGGCAATCGGCGTCGTGCCACTCGTGCGAGTGGTGCACTAAAAATAACGAACAGCTTTGCGGAAAAGTGAAATGTACGTGTTGCGAAGGCAACCGAGGCGGGTTCGCGGACGTGATGCGATGCGAAGATTCGCAGTTTGTTTTTCCGATTCCAGATTCGTTAGATAGTTGCGAAGTCGCTCCGATGTTATGCGGAGGGCAAACCGTGTGGACACCGTTGAAGGAACAAACGAAGCCGGGCGATAAGATTGGGGTGTTAGGCCTCGGAGGTCTCGGGCACATGGCGATCAAATTCGCAAAGGCGTTTGGAAACGAAGTCGTCGCCATTAGCTCTTCGGATTCGAAAAAAGAAATGGCTCTCGAACACGGCGCGACTGGCTTTCTGGTGCACACCTCGGAAGACGAGATGGAAAAAGCGGCGGGAACGTTGGATTTTATTTTGGTGACCATCGCGACATCAGAAACGGTGGAGTTTGAAAAATTTTTCAGCCTCTTGCGACCTCGCGGGACTATGTGTTTTGTAGGTATGGTTCCCAAGTTTATGATTGATACGTTCACCATGGGTTTCACGATGACAAACTGCACGACCTCGAACACCGGAAGCATCAAAGACATGAAAGAAATGCTCGAGTTTTGCGCGAAGAATAAGCTTGGCGCGAAGGTGAAGAAAACACCGTTGAGCAAAATAAATGACGCGTTAGATGAACTCCGAAGCAAACAATCCGCGTTCAGACACGTTTCGTGAATGATTTATAGCGAATGAACATTAATACAACGAACATTATACAACGAACCTTACTACAACGAACCTTAATACAAATGCTCTGTTCCCTCCTCGTCCACCTCCTAAATCTCCTTTTTTTTTTAAAGGGGCTGGCGGCGGAAAACACGCCAGTTCTTTTGCATTGTATTCGTGCGCACGGTGGTTGGAAACTTTCTAACACATCCATAAGACAGAACAGGCACCACATTATCGAAACATCATATCGGATTCCTTAAAGCCGCAATGACCTTTACTACGGTTTCAACGCGCGCAAGCTGGTGCGTGCCTCGCGCGCAATCAGCCCAATTTGCAACGACTTCGTCCACTTCGTCGCTTTTATCGCGGTTTCCGATGAACAAGAACACGCACCACTCGTGCATCTCAATATCGCGAAGAATACAACACCATCATCGCAGCTGCTCTCTACGCGCGAAGAAGAAGACGTACGAATCTTCCGAAGAAGCTGCAGAAGATTTATTGTTTTATAACGAAGAGGATTTGCTGGAAGAAGACGAGGAAGGAGTTGAATTGTTGGAGAAAACTCGAAAACTTTCAGCAGAGGAGTTGATAATTGAAGACCGCGAACTCGCCATGCTCGGACTCGACGTCGACGGAGAGGACGCTGATTATGACGACGAGGATGATGACATAGATGGTCTCTTCATTGAAGGAGAGGACGGCGAGTCCATGGATATCGCCAGTTTCCTAAAAAAGAATGGCAAAATAGACTCGGAGAACGACTTTGATTTTGAAGAAGACTTGAACTTTGACGTCAGCGATGAAGATGAAGATGATGATAATGCTGATGACGACGAGGATGATGAAGAGGATGATTTCGTGTTCATACCGAAAGGCTCCGGAATCGAATTCAAATCTGAGGATTTGTACAACATCGACTCCCCGACGAATAAAGATTTTGGTTTTCTCTCGGAGTATGTAAAGACAAAACCAGGTTACGAAGAAGATATCGACGGGGAAGGCGATGAATCAAATCGTACAACGACTATTAATACCGCAACGCGGTCTCCTCGAAAATCTAGGAGCAAGAACGATGTCTTCATCCGCGACACTTCCAAGGACAAAGCTCCGAAAACCTCCGAATTCGACGCCAAGAGCGAGGAAGAGGATTATCTCGCTTTTGGTGCCGACGACGACACTAAAACGAAAAAACGACTCGATTTAGCGGCAAAAAATGCGGCGTTAATACAAATGGGTGTCCCGAAAGCATTGTTGGAGCAAATTGAACGAGAGCAAGAACTTGTCGATGCCGTCAACGATAAGAAGAAGAAAAAGAACCTGGATTCCTTTGGTGAAGAGAAAAAGACGCACAAACGATTGCAGATTGTGGCGGGACGACACTCAAGGCGCGTAGTTCTTACTCCATCTGGGTTGAACACTCGGCCAATGATGGGCGTCGTCCGTGGGGCGACGTTTGATATGATTCTAAGTCTCGTCGGGTCACGTTCAAACGTGCAATTCCCAGAAAATTCCAGATGGTTAGATTTGTTCGCCGGTACCGGCGCGATTGGATTAGAGGCGCTTTCGAGAGGATGTGTAGACGCACATTTCGTTGAGATGGACGACTGGACGGTTAAAAATGTCACGCGCGTAAATATAAAGACGTTAGGGGAAGAGAAGAACGCTACGGCGCACTGCGCTTCCGTGGAAACGTTCTTACAAAGACACTCCAAAAACACCTCTGGTGTCGGTGGAGCTTTCAATTTCGTGTCGTTCTGTCCTCCATACGAGAAAGTTTCATATCCGGACCTTCTTTTAGAAATAGATTCGTCGCCTTTGGTGAGTGACGATGCCATAGTCTTGGTTGAATACGCCATCGGGCAGCGAGATGAAATCAAAGCATCGATTGGTAACCGTCTGAGACGCGTTCGAAATCGCCGCTACGGTCGAACGTTTGTCGCGCTTTACGTGTGCGATGGGCGCGAGCTGGACGATGACGTTGTCGAAGAACCAAAACTTCACGGCAAAGCCATGAAGTAAAAATTGCTTATGGCATATGTAAAGTTATTTACAACAACAGTGTACTTTAGTTAGGTGCAACTTTTCGGTTGACTGATTTCAAACGTATGCGCTTAAGTAAAACATTCTCTCATTCTTTTTTTCAAGACCACAACGCGGTAGCTTTTCCTGCTTTGTTCAATTTCTCAATCACCGCCGAAGGTTCGATTGATCCAGTCACGGTGACTTTCTTCGTATCTAAAGTTACGTCGAACGATTCAACACCTTCCATTTTACCTAAAATGCGTTTCACCGCGCCCACGCAGCCTTCGCACATCATATCCACTTTGAGTTCTGTAGTTTCGCAGAAGACATGCTTCTTCTCGCTTTATCTTTCTTACTCTATCGATGCTGTTCTTTATCGCTTGCTGTGAAATACTTTGATGTGACGAGGAACTTTGAAACGCCTATTTTATGATGTGTGTTTTTGAAATGTTCACGCGAAGAAAGCAAAATCAACACAAAAAAAGGTGTAAAGGTCATCAAGAAGAACCAACCTTACTCTATCTTTCTCTCTGGTTCCGCTTTGAAGAAAGTGCTCGCGTGGTGCTGCTGTGATGAAATCCATCGAGAGTTTCGCAGATTACGTTTGATAGAGGGAACTGATATAGTTTATCCTCTGTTTGTCTTTGCTTCCATTCGAGACAAACACTACAGTTACGAGAGTATAACATAACAGATAACAAGAATAGCAAAGGATGGAACGCAAAGCAGCAATTATGAGCCAAAGAAGAAAGCACAAATATCGCAACGATATGGAAAAGCCGTTTAATTTTTGTAGAGAAGCTGCAAAAGGATGTCACGTGTGCTTGATGGCGCCAAACAGAACGAGCGACTTTCTGATTGGCTTGGAGAAATTCTACGCTGACGAATACGACTCAGACGTCGAGATACCTTCGGTTGCATTAGATCCAGACACGAATACCTTGACTTTAACGAATACACACGATTATGCGCTTTCTGCGACGATATCGGTCAAAGGTCTTCGATGTTTAGGGAAAGATGGTACAGAATTGGAAGCCGGTAATACGGTATCGAAAGACGGCTGTAAGTCAACGTGCACAACTTTTATCGTAAAGATTCCCGCGAACACGTTCTTGCACGTCTGTCGATTGGTCGTGGACTTGGAAAGAGAAGGCATCAAAGATAGAGACGAACTGTTAGAGTTTGTCATGCAGAAACTCGATTCAGACGTCCAGAGATGCGAAGGACACTCGAGACCAAACGATTTCCATCCGTTACATCTTACTTTTCCTTTTCAAAATACGAAACATGAAAAGGACGAGTGTTTCTATTTGTGCACGCAAGGCATCGGAGGGAGCTTTACGCACACTTTCTACGGTAATTACCACGCCATAGATTTTCGATGTGAAGTCGGCACGCCAATTGTCGCCGGGGCAAACGGGATAGTTACGGATGTACGAAACAATGCACAAGATCAAAGCACGGGCATCTCGGCGAGCAACTTGTACTCATGGAATTCGATTCAGATTCGCGTCACTGAAGAAGTGAATATAAAAGACGGAGAGGTAGAGGAAATCAACGCGGATAGCGCGGAGCAAAGGAGTAGTAGCGGAGCTTCAACAACCGCATCCGCACGAACGGGAATAGCCGGTTTGAGTATATCTGAAGCGACGGCGGCGGCGGCGGTATCATCACCATCATCATCCAAAGTTGGACAAGCTGGCCCTTTGTACATTGAGTACGTTCATGTCCAAGAAAACTCATTCAAAGTTCAAGTTGGAGATGTCGTGGAGAGAGGCCAAATCATATGCCGTTCGGGTGAGAGCGGATTTTGCCCAGAGCCGCATTTGCATTTCAGCGCATTTCGTACGTCGGATAGCAAAGCGCCTACGGTTGGCGTGAAGTTTATTGCATCTGAAGTAAAAGATGCATTCGTTCCAGAAGCAGGAAAGATGTACAATGCGCGCATCGGGGAGAGGAAAATATAGTAGGTTCAGTTCGCCGCAAAGCGTTCACATAGCACATAACATAATCAAATCTAATATTTACGCACTTTTCAATATTGAGCGTTTTATTCCTACCAAGCTCTCTTCTATTCTAGTTCCCGCTTTCGTTTTATTCGTTTTATTTACGTTTAACTCCTCAAGTAGCACGTCGCACTGGTCCACAATCGCTGAAGCGACATCCGGCGCGACATTTTTCTCTTGGAAAGATGACAAAAAACGCGAGCAATGCATCGCAATGTCGTGCAGTTCTGCAGCTAAAATCTCTGAGTGCAAGTTCGTCCGTTCGCTCGCAGTTCCCGCATTTAAAGAATGAATCGGTGAGGGGGATTTCAAAATACCTCCGTCTGGCGTTTTTGGCGATTTTGCATCGTTAAAACGCTTCCTGCCCAACGGCGTCCCCAGAGCTTGCCCGCCTTGATTTGATATGAGCGTCGGCGTCGATGGTGTCTTTGAGACATTGGTAGTGTTGCCATTAGTTGGCGTCGAGGAGGTAAACAAGACCGAGTTCTTCGTCCCGAGAGGCGTGGTCGATGGTGTTAAACCTAACATCAACGGGCTCGCGCCATTCGCGGCCGGGGACAACGCCATAGGAGAAAGAGCTGAAGATTGAGTTCGTAGCGATGTGAGCACTCGCGAGCCACGATTCAGAACACCAAACCAACAGCTGGATAGTCCTGCCTCGGATGGTTTAAGTGTACGGGCCTCCTCTGCTGCATTCTGAGGTAAACAACAATTGTGCGAGGTGGCGCCGGAGTGAACGGGCGGAGCCGCAAACCACCTGAGAAAGAGAGCGGCTTCATCGCGAAGGTTCGCTTGTCCGTTCGGAGATTGCACTTGCCAGCCAAACTTCAAACGTTCATCGCTAGATATAGAAGAGAGTAAAGCGCAACACACTTTTGCCTTCCGTAGATTGCTGAGTGTAATTGACGTTGGTTTCATTGCCGAAAGGATATAACGCTCCACCAAGCACGCAAACGACGCTAGTTTGGAAGTGACGGAAGAATCTATATCGGAATTTCGCAAACTCCTAGCAAGTTCAGTTGATATTTGAATCGATAAATTCAACGTTGCGAGTTTCAAGACATCCAGTTCTTCAAAAGATTCGTCTGCCATGGGAGTGTACTCATTCAACAACTTTGCAACAAGTTCGCGCACTCGGTCGTAAGCACCCGTTTGCGCCAACACATATGCTCCTTCGGGCGTCTTTGCCAACTCTAAGCACGCGTACAATGCAGAGAAGACAACGTCAGAAGAGGTTAATCGGGCGAGTTCGTCAAATTTGGATGGATCGCAATCCACTTGTATTTGTTCTCCACTCGTTATCGCTACTCGCAAGCTTGCGAGTGAGTTGTTGTTGGAGTCAACGGAGGTGAAAGCGCTAGATATGTCTGGGATAAACATTGACGATGAAAAGTCGTCACTTCCAAGGACAAGCATCGAAGGGGATGCAAACGCACCACCATTACCGAACAACTTTGTTAGTAGTCGCAAAGCGCAAACAGAAGACGCTGCAGGTACCGCATTCGATACCGCCAGATCACGAATCTGTGGAATAGCCTGAGACGCCACGTTCCCTATATCTATAGCTCTGGCTGCGTCCTCCGAGTTGGCTTCCTTCGACCAACATGATAGACTTCTCTCGAATGCAGCACACGAATGTGCACACGCAATGTGACTGATTGGACATATTTTAGAAGAGAGAAATGCACACGCCGCACGCGCAACATTTTGTAAAGCCTCGTAATCTTCGTTTGCGCCATCGCTTCGATTCGCAGAATAATTTTTGCGAGAACAGCTCCATAGCCGGGCAGAGATTTCCAACAACTCGCAAAGCGCGACAATCAACGAGACCTGTCTCGGACTTTCCGATCTACGGTTTTGGACCGCGTGGATGAGTTCAAGAGCGATTGTGTTCACCGTATCTCTTCGCGAATGATGTGACCACTTTTTAAGAATTGAGGGCTGAACTAACGAGAAGCCGCAACCATTCTGTTCGTTGTTGTCGTTCTCTCCATCAGATGTTCTCACCTTTCCCCCATCATTTCTCGATCCCAACGCAGATATACCTACATTTGATAATGGAGCTAATAATTTCTTTTTCACGTGTTCCTTACGTTCCTCCAGAGCTTTTAGTTGCTCGGCGTCCAGCGCGTCCAACTCTGGGCCCACAATGTTCTGGAAGGTTTCCAAAGATCCAGATGCTTTCAAAAATGCGCTCAAACTCTCAATCGCACTTATCTTGGCATCACACAGGCTCACAACGAGCGACACTTCGCGCGAACACGCCGCAACCTTGCGAGAAAGCGATGCAAGACGCGTTTCTGGTGCGCCCCATCTACCGTCATCCGTGTTGAAGACACCGCACGCACGCTCAATCCATTCCGAATCGTAAACATATGAATCTCCGTAGACAGATCCACCACTTAAGCCGATTGGCGCATCTACAAAGATGAAATTCTCACAATTGGACGTTGTTGCATGGTGTAATAGATCATTTACTCGTGAAGATGCGTGTCTGATGTCTCTAACGAACGCATCATTGTCTGCGAATACGGTCTCAAACGTCGCCGTAGCTGCGTGCGCAACGTCCGTGAGCAGACGCGCCGCGGCTTTTTGGCCTTCGCGCGAAAGAACCTCTCGAGCCACAGGTTGCTCGAGAAGAGATCTCGCTAAAAGCTCCGCACCTGCTTCAAGGGTAGCTGAAGCGAAACAGACGCTATCGCCTCCAGCCTGAGCTGTTGCTAACTCAGCCGCTGCGGAGAGCATCACCGCCCGCAAACCTAATATGAATATATCCATTTTCATCCATGCCACGTTCGTTTTGTCTTCCACAGAAGATAATGAGAGCTTTATCGATCGAAGCAAGCCTTCGTCTCGAGACACAAAGTGATGCACAGCTTCGCGTAAGTGCTCAGAACGGTTCACTGGAACAGTCAATGCAACCAAAGACTCGCTAGCGAGAATACCTAGCGAAGACGAGAGCGCAGAGAACGCGTTGGCGTGGACGACATCATCATGATTTGAAGCTTGTGAGCACACTTCATTCGCACGTTCGACGATTGATGCGAGCTTTTGAAACACACGTGGCTCAGAAGCCAAGCCGTCGACTGGATTTGGTAAAGCAACCCTTGATTTCCAGAAAATATTAAGCGCAAACGCAAACGTGGCCCCGTAACTGACGTCTTCGATATCCAGTATTTTATCCAAGGCTAACCAAAGTTCATCGTATGTTGGATACTGCGGCTCGCTGGATTTCAATATCGCTCGTGTAATTAACGCAGCGGATGATGGTTGTTTCTCCGCGAGAGCATTCGCATTGTTACCCTTGCCGTCTTCTGTACTCTTGGTTCCGTCATCTTTTTCAACTCCGTCATCTTCTCCCGAAGCCCCGTCGCGGATAGTAAGCATAAGCTGCGCATAGTCTGGTCCATAGATGATGGCATCAGCAAACGGTGGCTGATTTGCAGATGCACTCGCAAGCAGAGTAATGGCGTGAGATGTAGACTCCGGGTCTATATCAAATTCTTTCAAAGCGAGTTTAATCCTATCGCACAGTTGACGGCAAGTCTCGTCGGCCTGTACTCCACCGAATGCCGCAGATAACGGTGCTGATGCTGGAGCCGTCGTGCACAACGGTATTAACGCAGGTATCGCTAAAGTACAACATTCAGAAGCGTACGGGTACGAAGCATACGAAGCGATCGCTTGCACCATCGGTGGTCCTCGCTCTGGAGGAGGCGCTTGAATAAAGAGAGCTTTCGCGATTGACCTCGAAAACGTCCCTCCGGTTATTTCGGAATTATGTTCAAAGACAGAAGATAACGCCGGGATGACACGTAAAACACTCGCAATTGCATCCTCAAGCGCGACAATCTCTTTTGAGCGACACTCGGAACCGCTTTCGTACGCGCGCTGCAAGAATTGCGCATCGAATCGTAATGGTGCAAAAGCTCCAGCGAGGGTTTGCTCATCGTTCATCAAGAATACACAAGTGCGAATACTGAACGTTTGTTTCGGAGATCGAGAAGAGCGCTCCATTCCATTTTTGAGATTTATATCATCATCAATCATACACATTCTCTCGAAATATTCAAACTTTGATGTCAGCAACGCCGCTTGCAACGCTTGAGATGCGTATTTATGCACAATCCACTTTTCCGAGCGTTCTAGGTATCTCCAGCTATCGAAACGAAGCATGGCGTACAACGCAGATCGCTGAAACAACAATTGCGATTCATCTCCACACTCACCCGCGAGTAAAAGCGTTTCAGATAACGCGCATAGCGCCTTGATACTATCGTGGACTCCTCGAGACTCTTCAAACTGGAGGCATTGCGAAACAGTCACTCCGTTGGTGGAAGACGCTTTATCGTCTTCTGTGAAAAAAGGGGTGTTGAGTACGATATCCGCCGCGCGGCGCGGCGCTGCTGCGGCGAGTGGTCGCAAAGCTGCGAGTGCCATTGCCTGTATACTATAATCATCGGACTTTTCTACGCGCAAAGATAGAGCGAGTGCAGATAGGACGTCACTCGGCGTCCCTCCAATTTCAGATGCCGAAGCGTGTAAATCGCACCTCAACAGAGGCGCCGCAAACGAAGGCGCGTTTTCTAGCGCAACCGCGATGAACGATAACGCAGCGTGCAGCTCTGAACGATCTTCTGGAGTGAGATGCTCTCTCCTTCGCCTCGCAACCGAGCTTAAGTTTCCTATTCTAGACAAAGTGATGTATAACCCATCCGCCGGTTCGCTCCACACAATTAGGTTTGTTCCAGACGATGAAGAGCTCGGTATAGAGACACCCCTACAGTTCGAAGGAATACACGCTCCGGGAACTTTTGAGCTAGAAATAGGTGCTGAACACACTACGTGTCCAAATATATTCCCAGTGCTCCGATCGAATCGACTTTTAATACTGGCTTGCTTGATGGCAACTTCGGCAACCTCGCGATCTGGATACGGCAAGGCAACCGCGGGTAGTTTTGTGAGGTACGAAAGCGCGCACTCTGCAGCTTTCGGTCCTTCCGAGAGAGATTTTAAGATGCGCAACAAAGGCGCAGATTCTGCGGGAAAGCGCTCTCGACAACCTTCTACGAGCGCGAGTAAAGGCGCTTCCTGCCCATTTTCGCTCGCACCTTCCCAAAACTGTTCGCATAATTCGCGCTGTCCGCATATAATTTCATCAAAGCACTCGAGAATCAAGTCGAGTTGAGTGGGTAGCAACCCGTGCACGGGAAGTATGTCAAATCCAGCTAACGTTGCCGAAAATACATTCTTCAAGACACTTCTTCTAGGAACCGCAGATGGATCAGAACCATCAAAACTGGACTTTGTGTTCATCGCTATATTTTTCAAAGAATCTAAACCGCTGGCTACGTCTGACGCGCTCAAAAAAGCAGTCATTGCTTGCTCGTCAGCTTGGCTGATACCAGTAATCATAGACTTTGCCAAGGATAGAAACGCAGCCCATGCGAGCTTAACTGCTCCAGATTCAACGGTATCTGTCGTTTGCGATAGAACTGTCGTGACTTGAACAACTGACGAGAGTAAATGATGCTGGGCTTCGCCAGAACCTTGTCCACTCGTGAAAGTGTGCACGATACGTTCTAAATCTACCGCAACAATCAAAATGATTGCACATCTCGCTCGTATATCAAACGTAACCGCAGTCTGCATTTGCTCTGCCATAGATGGAGCTAAGTTTATAACTTCTGTGCACTTGTGTGGGATTTTCGAAAAAACCTTTTGATCGAACGTTTTCGCCAACTGAAGAAAACGTGTCGACGAGCATTCTTTCACCACGCCGTAGTATAATGAAAAAAGAACATCAAGAGACGCTTTAATTTCTTCGACAGATTCAAGACACGAACTCAAACGAACAAACTCTTCTCCTTGCGTACGAATGAGTGTGCTTGCTTGTTTCTCTCCCTCGTTTGAAACGCCGGTGGCGAGCGCAGTCGATGTTGGATTTTTCACCGCCAAAGCGGTACTTCTCTCTTCACGACTGCTCCCAATTGCGAGTAAACCTAGTCCTTCTCCATTCGCAAGTAACGAGTCGCACAAGTAATTCACGATGTTATCTTCTAATCCATTCTTTATCATCTCTTCGAGCTTTTCTGAAAGTCGCGAAGCAAACTCGGCTTCTTCTCCTTCTTTTTCATTTCCCCCAAAGCCGTCGTCGTTTTCACCGTCGAAAACATACGCCTTCTGCGTTCCTAAAACCGCGACGCATTTCAACAAAGCGAGGCGTTCTCGATGGTAAAAGGTGCACACTAACTCAATCAATTCACCGGTCACTTCTTTCGGACGCGCGGTAATCCCTTTTTCTTCCAACGCTCGACGAAGCATGACATACGTTTGAATTTCGTCCAACTTGAGAAGTTGCGCAAGCATAACGGTGCATTTCTGCATGTCAGCTCCGACGGCAATCGTCTTGCCTCCCACATCAATTGAACCCGATTCGAGTGCAGCTTTTGAAGCCGCGCTATTCGGACCGTACGCTTTCAAACCTTGTTGCAAAAAGGGCGTCGCCGCATCTAGTTTCTCGAGCACTTTCTCCCGGGAAGTTGTTTTCTGGTCTAAAGCGTAAAACAACGCTCGCGTGGAAGGAACATGCGTCGTGGTTTTCGCCGTCGAAGCCATGCCAACAGGAGAGAGAGTAATACTCGCTCTTTCTCTATCACGTGAAGTGAACGTAAAAATAAACGAATACGCGCTGTCAGAGCTGTGGGGAATTATTAGAGTTCGTTTGAATTTTTCTGTTAAAAACTGTCGCACGGTCCGACCGAATTCCCAGAAGGGAGAGTGAACAGTGAAGCTTTATATTCTCCTTTATAAAAAAAGTGCTGGCGTGCGCGCGCGCAAACACAACTCAAGCTCCTTCCTTTTGGCAGAGAAAATAGACAATCACTCAGATGCCCTGGTCGTTACAATCACTTAAAACGAGATAGGAAACTCTCGGTGGTGGTTGAGATTGTTGTTCTTGGAAACAACTCCCTCTCGTTATTCGTCAAAAGTCGTTACGCTTTGTGATTTTCGAAAAGGCACCAAAACGCGCGAGACGAACACCCTCTCATGGTGGTGTTAAGAGCGAGCGAATGGGCGCTGAAGCGCTTCGTCAAGTTCATATTGAAGCGCACGTTGAGTAAGATTATCGGTAACAATGATGGAAGCGCGAGAGAAAGTCTCGCATCGATAGATATTGCGTTATCCGAAGGGATTTTAGAGTTGAAAGACGTGGAGTTGAACACGATATTCGTTCGGGACGCTTTGTTCTCCTCTTTCATAAACAGTGAAGACGGAAGCGAGAACGACTCGATATCGATTGCGAGCGCAAAGTGCGGCAAAATAAAGATAAAGATTCCTTGGAATAGTTTGTACTCTGATCGTTGCGAACTCCTCATCGAAGATGTTGCCGTGCTCGTCGTTCGAAGAAGCGCGAGAGGAGGCGAAAGCGCAGAAGGAGGAGAGATGAAAAAGAAACACCCGGAAAGAATCCGAAAAGATAAAACTCTCTTACACATCTACGATAACAACGATTTATACTCGCACTCTGAGAATGTTAAGGAAATAGAACGCGCGCAGAAATTAAACAAGGACGAAGATGATGATGTAGTAAAAGGAGTTGGTGAGGGAGACGCAAGCGAGGAAGACGAAAAGACAACAGAACCTGGAGCGGTTATGAAAGCGATTAAACGATTGGTACGTGGTGCACTGTTAAGCGTTCGAAATATTTCTTTTGATTTTGATACTTTTTGCAACAACAATGTGGATGAGAAATCCATCGTATCGCTATTGATTGAAAGTGGAGCGTACGTGCACGATGGTCAAGCAGTAGTGAACATGCGTAGCGTCGAGCTGAGAGTCGGAGAGCACGTTGTTCTCAGTCCCTTTCATGCGCAACTATCAAAACGTGAAGATGAAAGCGAACACTCGACGTACGCTTTATCCATAGAAAATTCAATCCACGCATCTTTGACGGAACGCACAGTTCACGCATTCTCGCAACTTTGCGAGAAAAGTAATGAGAAAGGGGATGCAACAGGAGACAGCGAAGCCATAGAAAATTTAGTAAAGGAAGAAGAGAGGGAATCAGGTGAAAAAGAGAAGTGTTTCGTGGAAGATTCGCGAATGAACGCTTTGAACAAAAGTTTCTTGGATTGTATATTGGAGGTTAAGAAAAGAAATCGAACTGGAAAAGTTGGCGACAAGAATGGCAACGAACACAGCTTCGTCGTAGACGACGATGACGGCGACGATGAATTTTACGACTGCGAGTCTTCTGAGCATTCGAATGACTTGGATATAGAGAAATTTACGCGGTCGGTGATTTCATCGTTCTACGAAGAAAGTGTGAGTCGCGTTCAATCGCAGGCGGACTCTATTATAGTGCCATCGTCGACGTATTGCATCGCTTTTGGGAGCGACTCGAAGATGTCCATGGAGTGGGACGATGGCTCGAATCTGTATTTAACTTTCGATCGCTCGTCGCGATTCGTGTATTGCGAGTCTTCTCTGATGAAACTATTCGCGCCGCGAATCGCGATGACTTTGCAAGTTGACCAGAGCTCGCCTATCCTTTCGCTCGAAATAGTCTCGGATGAAGTTTTACCCGTTGTCTCGATCATCAACAAGAAAATCAGTCCAGAAGAAGAACGCATCACGACCTTGACGCTTTCGTCTGTGGGCGCTGAATTATTTTTGGACGGTGACACTTTTATTCGAATACCAGAGCTTGCGCATCAAGTGTTCACTCTTACGAATAGAAACACTCGAAATCAATATAGTGCGCGAGATGCTGCTTTTGCAAGCACTACTGATGAAACAATGGATATTGCCAACTCTGCAGAGCAAATTCTCGAACTTGCTCGAGCTAGTTCGATTCAGTATTCGATGACTTCAACCCACTTGGACGTATTTTTTACTAGGACGCGCATGGGACAAATTGACACATCATTAAACTCATTTCGCAATTTACCAGATGTCCACCCGTTTAAACTGAAGCAAAACGAAATTGGAGACGTAGTCGACTCCTTCTCGATTGATTTTCATATTGATTCGCTCGATGTTAACATCGACGGGAAATCGGAAGCCTCGTTGATTTTACCAGAAGAAAGCGATGTGTTTGCTTCCGCATCAGAGAAATTACCGTCGCTTTCATCGAGGAAAGGCACGCGTTTTCATGCTTGCTTTACTGAAGTGGCTTTTGTAGCAGCCTTGGCGGTATGTGGTGATCAAGATGCAAATTTTTTGTCGTTCACGTCCTCTTGCATATCGAGCTATGGCGGCGACGATGCGAATAGGCGAATATTGGCCGTCGATACGTGTGCAGTACAGCTTTCAAAATTACCTGTTTTGGAAGATTGCGCGTACTCACAAATTTCATCTCGCATTTTTGTTAATACTTGCGATATATGTCTCGGGAGGTCTTCTAATTCCAAAGATAAGTGCTCACGAGATGGGCGTGCTCTCTTCGAGGCGTTAGTTTATTCGTTCGGGATGGATTACGGCGATACAAGTGAGGAGGTAAATAGAGAAGAACAAAAGAACACATCCTCCGTCGTCGTTGCGGTGAGTGCATGTGTGAACTTTCAGAGAATACAAGCCATCGCACGCGACGCAACTTCGACCGTGATCGTGGAAACAAAACGCATAGGAATTCACGTCGCGCCAAACGAAGACACTTTTAAAGTTTACGAAAACTTTTTAAAAAATCAGAAGGTTTTTGCCACGCACGTCATCGACGTGCGTGTGCGTGACTCATTCACAGTGAGAGTAAATGACGTCACTTTCCTTTCATTTCGCGACGATTTTGACGCTTGTTCATCTCTGGTCTTTGCGTTTGACGCGGAGTATTCGCCGGACGGTAAAAGTACTGTCATCTTCTCGTTCGACCGGCCGTGCGATGTTTCGATGTATGAATCAAATACAATCGCTACTATACGAAGCGTTCTCGATTGTATCATGGGGTCGACGAGAGATAAACAGGATATTTTGTCAAAAGCGATTATTGAGCGAGAAGAGCGCG
>Ga0181596_10002003_pt1 | contig 20103 bp, 18 predicted proteins | sample 041ome_6_FD_148655 | JGI IMG/M metagenome (GOLD analysis project Ga0181596, IMG submission 148655) | Coastal salt marsh microbial communities from the Groves Creek Marsh, Skidaway Island, Georgia - 041402US metaG (spades assembly) | ecosystem: Environmental > Aquatic > Marine > Intertidal zone... | reverse complement strand
AGCCGGCTGACGCGGCCGAGACCTCGTGTTCGCGAACGTCCGAACGAGCACGAACGAGCAGGGGCGTCCGGCGGGTCGTAGAGCGGGTCGTAGAGCGCGACCGCGAAAGACGATGTAGGCGATTTCATCGATGCGCACATCGCTAAATCGGGGCCATCGACCAATCGTGATCAAAAGGGCGACCCCCCTGTAGGTCTAGGGTTTACCTAAACCCTAGGCACGCGCGATTTTCGTGTTTTGCGTCGTCGTTTGCGCGGCGCGCGCGCGCCGGACGACGGCACAATCGTCGTTGCACCGCGGGAATTCATGGAGATCGTCCCTAACGTTAACGCCGAACACGCTAACACTGCTAGACCGGTGCGATTGGACGCACACGAGGTGGCGCGCTTGGCGAAGAAGCTTGCATTTCACACGGGCAAAGCGGCGTGGACGTTCGGGACATCCTTCTTGGTGCTCGTCGTGCCGCTCATCGTGCAGCTTCACCGTGAAGAGCAATTGATTGAGTTGGAGAAGGAACAACTCGGAGTGTTAAGCCAGCCAAGTGGAGGGTTGGTGGCGGAGTAAACGTCGCGCACGACGTGAAAGAGATCCGCGAGTTTCAGGGGCGCGCGCGCGCGACGACGCGTCGACGGTGTTTGCGCGAGGAAAGAGAGAGAGCGTATAGGGTTGTAGAGATATAACTGCGCAGAATAGTAGTTGATCGATAATAGATCGATAATAGGCCATCGAGTGTGCGAGAACGATGAGTGGAGTGCGACAGATTTTTGCCCTGTACAGGAAGATCTGTCGCGCACACAGAACTCTACCGGCGCCGATGAAGGGCTTGGGCGACGCATACGCCCGAGAAGAATTTAGAACGCATTTGAGAAGTGAAAAGGTCACCGATAAGCAGTGGCAGGAGTTTGTTTCGGGCTGGGGTAAGTACCTCCGTTCCATTCAGGGTGAAGGCGATGACCTCGAATCAGGCGATCTCGACGAAGAGATTTTGCAATCTCTATCGCCCGAGCAGCAACAACAGCTCGAGCGACTGAAAGGTGAGGCCCTCAAGTTGACGCTGAAGGAAACTGAGAAATTTAATCAATGACGTTGTGGAGCGTCAAACGGTTGAAGACCTAATTTAACAGACGGTTGCGATGCAGGAAACGACTAGTTTTCGCGTGGCGTTGCCTCGGCAAAACAAAACCTTTTCACTTTGGTAGCTTGTAACTAAACACACAGTCTTCATAAATCTACGTCATGCCCGCTGTAAATTCTGCGAATGATACATCTTTAGACGTGACTGATAACGAGCTTGTGATCGACACCCCGGAACGCCTCGCCACACTCGCTAAGCTCCGTGCCAAGTTTGAGCAACCCAAAATTCAAGTAGCACACAAAGTCCACGTCGAAAGTCTATCTCGACTACTGCTCGAATTAAAGAGTGAAGTCACAGGAATGAAAATGGCTATTCAAGAAATAAGATTACTCTTCAAGAGTGGCACAGCGAACGAAAATCCACAACAAGAAGTTGACGTTGAGTTTCGTCGTGAGCAGCGCGACGACATAGTGCATTCCTCGAGCACTCGAACGGCGTCACGGGGATCTATTATGTCCTCCGTGAGCGCAATTTTGAATGGAGAGGCGAATTAGAAACGCTACGAATATGACATGATGTCGTGTAAGTACTAATAAAGAGTCTTTCATTCACAACTTCCTACTTTACATAACTTTTAAAGTCTCTTAAACTGCGCATTGCTCGCCTAATATTAAACGTCAATAGACGCGAGCGAGGAACCTTCATCGGTAATGAGCTTTCTTCTGGGCTCCACATCTTTTGACATGAGCGTGGAGAACATGTGATTCGCTGATACTCCATCGTCGACGGTTAAACGCTTTAATAAACGTCGCTTCGGATCTAAAGTTGTTGACCATAATTGCTCGGGCATCATCTCACCGAGACCTTTAAAACGTTGGATGTGGTACTTCTGGCCGCCTTCAGGTAAGCTTGCGAGATGCTTTGCGAGTTCGTCATCATCGTAGCAATAAGTCTCCTTTTTACCTACAACGACCTTGTAGAGTGGCGGAACAGCGGCGAAAACGTATCCCTTTTCAAACAGATCTCGCTGGTATCGGTACAAAAACGTAAGCAAGAGTGTTCGAATATGCGCACCGTCGACATCTGCATCCGTCAGTATGATAATTTTAGAGTACCTCAGAGCCGAAGTGTCGAGGTCGTCACCCATTCCCCCCAGTCCGAGTGCCGAAATCATGTTTGTGATTTCAGTGTTTTTGTACAACGCAGAAGCGTCAAGTTTGCGCTCGACGTTCATAATTTTACCTCTTAACGGCAAAACAGCCTGGAAACCTCGATCGCGACCTTGCTTACAGCTACCACCAGCAGAGTCACCTTCAACTAGAAAGATCTCCGTCTTGTCGGCGTCAGATGATGAGCAATCGGAAAGTTTCCCCGGTAAACGATTTGCTGTCAACACGGTTTTTCTTCGCACCATCTCTCTTGCGCGCTTTGCAGCCTCTGATGCCTTGTACGCTGATTGTGCCTTTGCGAAAATAGATTTTAAAATATCTGGGTTAAACTCCATGTGCCCCGCAACAGCATCACTAGCAATAGTCTCAACAATTCTGCGCACTTCAGAGTTTCCTAAACGCGTCTTTGTTTGACCTTCAAATTCCGGATTTGGAACCCAGACAGCAATAACACCCGACAATCCTTCACGTACGTGATCGCCACCCAGATTAGCGTCAGAATCTTTAAGTAACTTCGCTTTGCGACTCAGAGCGTTGATTGTCCTCGTTAGAGAATATTTCAATCCATCAAGGTGCGTACCACCATCCGTCGTTCGAATGCTATTCGCGTAACCCAAGAGCGTATCTGAATATGAATCAGCTGTCCAACACAGTGACCCTTCGACGCGAACACCTTCTAACTCTCCCTTGAATGTTATAGGCTCATGGAGACGATTGGCGTCTGAAGTAAGATCCATGACGTAATCCTTGAGGCCGTCGGTGAAAAGCATCTGTTCGTCAACCATTGCGTCCTTCTTCTTGTCGTACGAACTCAAATTCAACTCAGTTCCACTGTTTAAGAATGCAAGCTCCTTCATTCTGGTGCGGATGGTATCAACGCTAAATACAATCTTATCAAAGATCTGGTCATCAGGTTTGAAACGAATCGTCGTGCCTTTTCTTTTCCCGCCGCCCTCTTGCTTGGCTACTTGCATCGCCCCGACGGCGATGCCTCGTGAGAATGACTGATTGTATTCGTTACCATCGCGGTAAACCGTGACTTCAACGAGCTCTGATAAAGCATTCACCACGGAAATACCAACACCGTGAAGACCACCAGAGACGCGATAACCGCTGTTGTCACCTCCGAACTTGCCACCGGCGTGCAAAATCGTGAGCACAGTTTCCAACGAGCTCTTCCCGGTGACTGGGTGAACGTCCGTGGGAATCCCGCGCCCATCATCTGAAACGCTCACGAATCCATCTTGGTCAATTTTTACCACCACGTGGCTTGCATGTCCCGCTTGGACTTCATCCACGGCGTTATCTAATACTTCCCACACCAAGTGATGCAAACCTTTTGCGCTCGTGCTGCCTATGTACATCCCCGGACGCTTGCGCACTGGCTCTAAACCTTGCAACACTTGAATCGAGCCCGCATCATACGCCCGAGTATCTTTCTCAGAAACTTCCGAGGAAGAACTAATCGCTCGCGTTCGCACATCAAATAACATCCGTCCTCGAGCGGCGTCGTTCAACCGCCCCGAAGACGCCGCCTTTGTTGACGTCCCGCTTCGCGGCACCAAACCCACACCGTTCCCCGTCGTAGCGCGCTCACCACCATGCGCCGCACACATCATCCCCATCATTCCTCTCGTCGTCGTCATCATCATCATCCCTATTCCTCGTCGTTGTCGTCGTAACACTCCTCCAACAACCCCCGCGCTCGTCATGCACGCCGTTCCCAGCCGTTGCGCCTCCCCTCGTCGCTCCCCCGCTCGCGTCGCCACCCCCGACGCCTGACTCCACCGTCCGCGATGCAGGCGTTGACGAACTCCCACGCGCACTCGTTCACCCGCACACCACCCCTCACTCCTCGTCGTTTGCGTCGTCGTCGTCGCCGTCGTCACCGGCATGTGCGCGCGACTGTGACGCGCATTGAAATTGAAACGCGCGCGACACGCGCGGGCGAACGCGCCCCGATCCTCGGACGCGTGACGCGTCCGTCCCATCGCGCGTCCTCGTCGATCGGACGTGGGCATCGATCGATCAGACGCCTCGATCGATCGATGGACGCCTCGCCCTAGGTTCGATGGACATCCACATGGATGAATGATGATCTCTAGGTACGCACACTGTGTGCCCATACGCGTGGAATGATCCCCGAGCCCCCGTGGTCCCGGGACGACGACACGACGACCGCCTCGGTCTGTCGTGGGCTGGTGCCCGCGCGTGCCCGCCATGGCGCGCCAGGCGACGACGCGCGACGGGACGGCGAACATGAGCGCCGCGTCGAGGTCGACCGTGGGGGCCATGGCGCGACAGCGCGGGACGACGGCGCACGACCGAGGCGTGCTCCTGGGCGACGGCGCGAACGCGAACGCGAGCGCGAACGCGAGCGCGAGCGCGAGCGCGAACGCGAACGGTGGGGAAGGCGCGAGCGGTGGTGGGGGCACGCGCGCGCACGGGAATGCGTCGACGTCGACCGTGCCGGTGTTGACGTGCGAACTCGTCGTGAAAGCCTTGGCGGTGTTTCTCACCGTCGTGGCCGTCATCGGGGGCGCGGTGTACGCCTCGACGCGGATTGAGATTGACTTGTATGAGGATATCATGCCTCACGTGAAGAATCCGGTGAAGTTTTTTATATTCAACGTGCTCATTGCGAGCTTTGGGGTGATTCCGGGCGCGGCGAGTGCGACATGTGTGACGGCAGGGATATTATACGGCACCTTGGGCGGCGTGGCGCTGTGCGTGACGTCTGCAGGTGCGGGAGCGATTGTGAGCTTTTTACTGTCCCGATACGCCGCGCGACCGTGGGTGGAAAAGTTATTAGTACGAGATGGTGGGCGATTCAAGGCGTTGGACGAGGCTGTCATAAAAGATGGCTCGCAAATAGTTTTATTAGTTCGCCTGTCGCCATTCTCACCGTTCACTGCAGCGAGCTATTTGTTGGGTTTGACGTCGGTGTCGTTTACGTCGTACGCTTTGGCGACGCTCGTCGGTGTGATGCCTTCGAGTTTTGTGTACGTGTATCTGGGAGACACTGGAAGACGAGCAAGTGGTAGGGACGGAGCGACGGCACTGGAGGTTACGTTTTACGTTCTCGGATTGTTGATGACGTTGTTTGTGAGTTACCGCATAGCCATTATAGCTCAAGAAGCGATGCGAGTGAAAGTTGGGCCGCAGTGGGATCCATCCGCGGCGGACGACGATGAGGACGACCGGGAGATGGATGTCTTTGGTACGCCAATCGATGAAGAAGTTGCCCTGATGCCCGTCGAACGCGAGGCTGCGGAGGGCGTCGATCGACGACTGTCAGTAGTATGATTATCGAATTCTTGTTATGACGATTTTTCTAGAACTCTAGCTAATAAATAAAAACTTTCTATGTTCGCGCGCGCGTTCTAATGCTTTTGGCACAGAGCAAAGTTGGAGTATTTTTCTGTTTTGGACTCCGCACCGTTTATCGGAATACAAGATGGTAGAACGTCTCGCCAATGCTGGTGACCGGTGTGCTTGAGCCACGCGCCACCACGCGACGTGAGTTGTTGCAAGCACCCTCTACCATCACACAGCGACATTTTGTCTACATCGTTTGGGAAACACAACTTCATGCGAGTAATGCCTGAACAAAGGGCCATTTTACCACGATTGAGTACGCTATGGCAACTTCGCAAGCACATGCGGTGCATTTGCGGTTTGTTGTGCTGCGAATCCAAATACACGTTTGGAAGTTTATTCAAATCGTGCAATCCCTGCCAACCTGGAATGCGCTGGAGTGCATCCCAGAAACACCAGTGCCAGCACTCAATCGGGTTTGAGTCCGGGTTGCATTCAGACCACATCGAGCACCGTTGTCCGTGGTAAGGTACCGCGTCGCTCTCAGCCCAATCTGATAGGAGAATGTGCCACACGGCGGGTTGGTCCCGCTTGAATCCAAACTTTACGAGCTTAGAATCTTTACCCACACCTTCTCCATAAGCAGCATTGATAACGCGCTCGAAAAATTTGCTGGACCAATCATTCGATCTTGCACACATCAACCCAGAGTTCAACCACACTTGACCAGTATCGCCAAAGAACAAATTTTTGGACTCTGGCCAATGCTTTGAGTACGTGCTCAACGAATCCCAGCTTGCAAACCAAGCATCGAGGTCGACATGGCACGTCATATCATACGCTCTTTTCTTCACTTGAACTCCGAGTGCAATGTGTTTGGCGAATTTACCCGAACGCCCCTTGAGCTTATCTTTCGAAACGAGTGATAAAATTGAACCGTAACCGTGGTGTGCGGCGTAAGCCTGATGATTTAACAACGGGCGATGATACGCCGACAACATCCCCAGCGTCGTTGCCGTACTCATCAGAACTACTTTCCCACCTGAAATCGGATCGGGGACTAACGTCCAAGCGCTATCCTCCATCGACTGCCCTGTTCGCGGCTTGTTGACGCCGTTGTAGTACGTGCACCGCATCTGTTCTATATCCAAGTCCATCATCCCGTTCTCCAAGTTATGTCGCAACTCATCACCATCATCATAGAGGACAAGGACTGGTTCATCTACTTCGACGTAAAAGAAACACTTTTTACCCTTGTCTGCGGCGACGAGTTCATCTAAAGTTACGTCTCGCGTCCACTCTGGTTTGTCTGGAATCTTTCCTTGCACAGTAAACTCCTTCTTTGTCACTGCTATCGACGAATCCGACGCATCTAGTTGTACCTTGTGCTCACTGAACCGTTTCTCGTACGTCTTCCCGAACGAAAAGCCACTTCTCGAAAACATGAGTCGCCCCCATGACTCCGAGGCATTGCGCAACGTTTGATCCCCCGGGTAGAACGTCTTGAGCTCGAACACCATGAAGAGCACGAATGCGATCGCTACGTTTCGTCTACGACGCCTACGTGCGCGTGCAGCGATTGCCAATGCATTCCTTGTTCGTCGCTCGCTCGGAGATGCCCCCATACTCATCTCCCGCCGAGACGACGGCGTGAGGACGACGACGAACGCGTTGCGTTGTGGAGACGAGTCGAGCACGACGCAAGAGCTCAAGGCCAGACTGCGCGACGCCGATCGCACTGAGAAGTTAATGCTGCTCGCGCGATCGTCGATACAACACGTAGGACGACGGTCGTGCAGCGCGGCGCGCAGTCGAGGGCATCGAACGCGCGAGATGGCGTCTGCGACGGCTGGAAAGCAGCCATACAGAGTCTTGGCTTTCGAGGACAGCTACGCAATTGATGAGATGCTGACGAATGGCGGAGTGAACACAGTGGGGGAGTTCAAGCAACAGTGGCGTTCCGACGATGCGGTGCGCATCATCGCCGAGTTTGCGCCAGACGTTCTCTTGCTTGATTATTTCATGCCGCCATACACTGGACTTCAAGTGTTGAAGATGTTAAACGTGGCCGTGCGCGAAGGCACATGCGTGCGCCCAAAGTACGTGATTGGAATGTCATCAGAGCACAGATGTAATGTACAGATGTTGGAGCAAGGTGCCGATGCTGGTCTCATCAAATTCGATTTGTGTGAGTGGAGCGGGTGGCGTGCATAAGTCGAGCGTTGCGTAGTTGACTTGGACTCTCTCGCACGTGAAGCAAATCGTCGCAGTGATATTGTACAGTGCTATTTCTATGTAATTTATATTTTATGCAGTTATTTTCTGTCTTGTTCGATGACTTCTCGTTCGAGCCTAGCAATGAGCTGAGGTTTGGTGAGTTTTGAAAAGCGTTTCAAACCTTTTTGACGCGCGATATCAAGCAGTTGCGGCTTTGTCATCGTTCGCAATCTGAATCGAACATCCCAATCCTCGAGCTCACCTGATAGAATCTGGGATTCTTGTGCCAAGGCTTCCTGCGTGCGAAGAGCTTCTTGTTCGATTTCGGCTTGCATTTGACCTTCTCGTACGCTCGCTCCAAATTGTTTCGCCGCGACGCTCACTTGGCCGAGAGCTCGTCCAACATTTACTGCGCTCCTTACCGGCGTACTTCCCGTGATTGATGTAGTTGTTGACGTTGACTCTGATGACTGCGATCGCGGGTTTAAGAGTCCGAGCACCATCCCTTTGCCTTTCTGAGAGCGCGCTGGTGCATGGTGGTCGACGGATGCCCAATCTGACAACGTTTTCCCCTCGCCTCGCGTTGTTCTCGTCACGGCTGTCTCATCCATATCGATCGGTTCTAACGCAATCGTACGCTCTATTTGAATATGTGCCGCGCACATGAGTGTCACTAACCACGTCGCACTATCACTAGGATTAAATCCGTGCGCGGCGTATGCGAGCAAATACGCCCCAGCAAACGCAAGCGCCTTTTGTTTGCCCATTCCTCGCTCATCTACATCATCCCAAGATCCGAGTGATATCGTTGGCAAAAGCCACGAAGACCAAGCAAAAAGCGGAATACAACCCACAACGCTCGCCACGGTCCATCTCAAGTTCAAATCTCCTTCATCCTCGTCCTCTTTCTCGGCGAATGACGCCGACGCCGACGCGCGCGCCTCCCCCCTCTCCCGTCGTCGTGCCGTCAGTACCGACCCTGATTGCGCAATCGCCAACACTAACACGCTGCCTAACACGCCATCCACGAATGTGTTCCCCACATCCATCGTTCCTCGCGCATCAACGCCCCGAACACGCCTCGGCACGCGCGCTCGAGCGCACCACCCACCGCGCGCCACCTTCGCGCGCATCGACGACGATGTCGTCGCGGTCCGCGACGTCGTTGTCACCATCGACGCCATGGGTGCCACGATACGCACCCCGAGACGTTAATCCTTGCGTTCGACGCCGCGCGCGTCGCGCACTGTGGGTCATCGACGTCACGACATCGACGGTTAACACGTTTTCAAATTCCAAAAGCTGTCGGTGAGGTCGAGGCTAGGGTATAGGAAAACGCGACGATAATCGTCCCTCGAGGGACGACGGCGGCACCGCACGCGCGCCAGACGACGCCTCTGACGCGATGTCTGGCGTGCACTTTGTCAAGCGCCACGCGAGGGGCGATGGCGACGACGCGACGGGGGACAGGGATGCAAAGAATGATGCGATTAAGTTTGCAACCAAGGCGCTGCGAGGCGAGAGCGCGCGCATGGATGGGAACTTGTTGCGGGACTTTCAAGCCGTGATGGATGGGAACGCGATTTATTTGAGACACTTTCATTGCGCGGCGAAGGATTACGGATTGCTCTGCGCGCTCGGGCGAGAGATGGAGGCGGAGGCGGCACGCGACGACGGCAGTGGGTCGTCCTCGGGGATGGTGAACTGGAGCAAACATTTGAAGAGCGAGAACCCAGAGTTTAGCGAGACGTTTCATAAGATTGTTGACGCCATGGCGACGTACTTTGATGTCGAAGTGTATGCGACGCGAATGAACTTTTACCGCGACGGCACGGATTGGAAGCCGTTCCACCATGATTCGCACGCCTACGGTGGGCGCGCGCAACGCGAGGACTTCACCATGGGTGCTTCGTTTGGTGGGTCACGCGAGCTGGTGTTTTTACACGAACCGAGTGGGCAGACTTTTACTTTTCCGCAAAATAATGGAGACGTTTTTGCATTTACATCCGAGGTGAATAAGCGTTTCAAACACGGCGTACCGAAAGCGGCGAAGAGCGGGCAAAGCGACCCGCGGTTTTCAATCATCGCTTGGGGACGTCGACGAAGCGTGAACAGTAGAAATGGTGGTGGTGAAGTGACGGGTACGCGAGATGGTGTGGTTGCTGAAGACACTAAAGAAACGCACAGCAAAGCATCAGAAACTACGGATACTTTGAACAAACCTCGCAATGAGCTTGTGATGGGCACTGGTGAAGTGTCGGCGCTCATTCGAACGTTTGTCGAAAAGCAAGCCACCGAAGACGCGCATGCGTCGTCCGTGAGCGAACGTATGACCAACAAGAGTAAACAAAACGCAAAATCAAGCACGAAAGTCTCGGTGCAAAATAACAACACCAATACGAGTGCATCATTAGCTTTAGACTTGATGCACATTCTTGGTGAGTCGGCGTATTTGAAATTGCGCACATCTGGACGAGAGTGGCAAGAGGGGCACATATCGATCGAATCATTCTACGATCAAGCCACGCGGCTTTGTGGGGGTGACGCAAATATTCTCTTACGACTCGCGGCATATTTGCCCGATTTAGAAAGACGAACGCAGCTGTTAAGGTATCACGAGCAAAGGCGGCAGTAGGAATTTTAGAGTTGTAGATTTTAGTTATGTCAACAATTACACCTGGTTAGCTTAAGAGAACATCAATCTAGAGGTTGCTTAAGCCAGTCGCCGCACGAAAAGCGTCATTGTATGCAGAATAGCCTTCGGAGGAGGAAGACGATTTCGTGGTTGCGGCTGCGCCGCTCTTGGGTTTCTCCGTCGCCTTCGTGTACAAGTATGCGCCGACCAAAGCCAAGGCCGAGCCAGCGGCATTCAAGGGAGAAACGGGGTTTTTGAAGTAAAGCACCGAGGCCACAATGACTGCAACACGCTTCAACGAGTTACCAACACTGAATGTAACCGGAGTTATGTTTGCGAGGGCTTGGTAACTGACTTGGTTGTACAAGTGATAGAAGATGCCGGACAAGAAGAGCATTTGCCAGAGCTTTTGTTCACCAACCTTGGCGACAGCAGCGGCGTAACCCGCAGACCATTGCGAACCTTCAACCAAGATCGCCGCTGGGGCGAGGTACAATAAACCGATGATGCCCAAGATACCATACAAGTTGATACCATCAATGTTCTTGAAGTCGTTCAACGACTTCTTCGACGTGATATTGCGCAAAACCATTGCAACATTACTAATCATCGCGCCTTGGAACCCAGTGATGTTAAAACTCACTTCCTTCATCGCTGCCATGGAGCAACCGATGACGATTGGGAGCAAAGAGGCCCACACCGCTGGGGAGAACGTCTGGCCGAGAAGCGGGCCAGAGAGAATCACAGAGAACACAGGCTCGGCCGCCTTGACAACGTGCGTAAACGACACAGCCATCTTACTGAAGCTCACACACGCAGAAACATGCCCGACGGTGTGGAAAAACGCCACCGGCGCCACCGCAATCAAAAACAACTTCGATACAACTGGTACCGGTTGCACCTTGGTCACCCAAACGGTTAACATCCACAAGCTCGTCGCCGCAAGCTGCAAGGTTGAAATCAACCACGGATACGGGAAAACATTCAACGTCGACTTATTATACACGTTGAAAACGATGTTGAAAAAGTACCACAAGAAGAAGTACACCGCCGTCTTCGTGCGAACGCTCATACCCTCCGAAGACTCTGACGCCTTGGCGACGATACGTCCGCGCGGGCGCTCCGCCTCTCCTCTCGCGCGTTTCTCCACAATCACACATCGGCGCTGGGCGATTGGAGAGCGCTCAGCAACGAGCGTATTCATCGTCGTCGTCGCGTGCACCGCGCTCACGCGCATCGCACACGTGCGGCTGACATTCCCCCGACGAGCGACTCGAGTGGGGTTGTCGTTTAAACGTCCACTCGTGAACGCCGCCACGCGGGCGGGCGTGAAGGCGAACATGACAAGCGACGTTGGGTTGTCACGCGGGTTATATAACGCGTTCGCACACCTCGGCAGGTGCGACGGGCCCGACGCCAACACGCGCGCGCGCGATGTGGCGCGGCAAGTGGTGTCATACTTGTCCTCGTCACCTCGCGCGGGACTACCTACCGCTAGAGTTGCGTTACATGTAAAGGGAGCTAGGCGCGCATTTAGGATGGCTAATCGGTCCTTGAATGCGCGAATGCATGTACGCGCTATGAAGACTTGGCTGACGTCCTCCAAGTCGCACACGTACGACCAGGGACGACGAATGTTTGATTGGAACAGTCGAGCGAGGCGCGGTCGAGCGCCCCTTTGGACGCGATGAGCAAGGTATTCTGCGCACATAGCATGTCGTGATCGACGAGCATGTTGCGCCGGTGCGTTCGAGGGATTCGAAACAATAACTGCGTGCACCATACGTTATAAGGTGTGGTGTGCTTGACCGAGCGAGCGATGGTTGTACACCAGACGCCGAACACATCGTGCCTTCTTCGCTGAGGCAGACAGCAAGGCGAAACCACTAAGGCCGATACCTCGCTGATACGTTCGTAAAGCTCGATGGCACGATGAGAAAGAATTCCACATAAGTGTATGCCGACGATGACGACGGTTTTCGTGCGGTCTTTGCTCGCTAAGTCGCGAATGAAAGCTTCAGTTGCCGCGTCGTGAACGTCGAGCGCGTGAAAAGTCACGCGTTCATCAAAAGCTTTCACGTGGTCGACGTTCATTTTCGTGTCATTATCTATCATGAAAACACGAGATTTTGGAAACTCTGAAGCCAAAACAATGCTGACGAAACCCCGTCCGCTGCACAGCTCCACAAATATCAAATTCTCGCCTCCGTCGCCGCCGCCGTCGGCGTCTTCGAGCGTGCCTCGCACCGCCCTCAGTGCGGCATAAGCTTCGGTGATTTCCTTCTTCAATCCTCGCTTACGACTCCAACCGTCGAACATTGGGTCGTGTGCTAATTTATGCGCTATGTCGCTATCTTTGAACATCTGGCCGTACGCGTTATTCGCGTCAAACGTGACAAAGTCCAAAGCCCGGCGTGGGGGTAAACGCGCGCGCGTCGTCGTCGTCGTCGTCGTCGTCGACGGCGACCGCGCGCAGTCGTCCGCATCCGACGTCGACGTGGACGTCATCGTCATCGTCTTCGCGCGCGCATCATCGGGTAACGTCATGTCGCATTCGCGCCACTCGACGACGAGTGAGGCGCGTGCGAGCTTCCGCACTCAACGACGCACGCGCGCGTCGCTCGCACACTCGTCGTCGAACATGAGCATCAACGAAGCGTTCTTCGCGGTGGAAAACTACTTCCACATCGGGGCGTACGAGAAAGCCATCGAACACGTCGCCGCCGCGCGCGCGTCGGCGTCGAACGGCGCGGAACAAGTTGCGCTCGCGGTGTTTGAGGCGCGATCGAACGTGGCGCTTGGAAAGGCAAAGGTACGTGCCGCGGATGCGGGCGAGAGGTCGCGCGGCGCGTGCGCAGGCGCACACGCACGCTTCATACGCGTATTTAGCCTGGCATTGACCCGCGAGACGCGACACTAACCGCGCGTGATTGAATCTTTTGTCGTTGCTTTGCAAACAGATCGTGATTGATTCCATAACCGAAGATTCGCCTTTGCCCGTGCGCGCGGTGAAGCTTCTCGCGCGATACACCGTGGGTGAGAATGCTGAAGGTATTGTTCAAGAAATTATGGCGATGACGGAGGATATGACTGGGGGTCAAGACGCGACGGTGCAGTTGATGGCGTCGACGATTCTCTCTCGCGAGGGCAACGTCGTGGACGCTATGAAGTGTTGTCACACTGGTCTGTCTTTGGAGTTGAATGCGATGATGGTGAACTTATTATGCATGATCGACCGTCCAGAACTTGCCGAGAAGCAAGCGAAGATGATGCAAGCCGTGGATGATGATTCAACCGTTGTGCAACTGGCGTGCGCGTGGGCCAACGTCGCGAGCGGAGGCAAGAAGATTCAAGACGCGTCTTACATTTATCAAGAGCTCGGTGACAAGTACATGTGGACACCGAAATTACATAATGGTTCGGCGGTGTGTTTTATGCTCATGGGTGCGTACGACGATGCTGAACGTGAATTATTAGAAGCCATCGGGAAGGATGCGAAAAACGCAGAGACGTTGGCCAACTTGGCCACATGCGCCGCGCACCTCGGGAAATCATCCTCTCGATTCATCAATGCCATCAAGGCTTTAGGTGTCCCATCCGAGGCATTAGCTAAAATTGAAGGATTCGAAGGCGATTTCGCTCGCGCTGCCGCCGCTGCGGCGAATGCGTAAGCGCGTCATCGTTTATATCGCGCCCGTCTTGTAACTCTAGGTGTCACAAAAAATCAAAACGCGACAACGCGCACCTCAAACCACGACGCGCGAGTGCGTGCGCGCGCTGTTGCGCTGTTGCGTTCAAGTGTGCGAACTGCGCGTACCACTCATCGTGACATGCACCAATCACGCGCGCACATCGTCCATAGCTGCGCATAAACGCAGTCATTCTGTCAACCATGGTGCACGGAATCAACACGCCATCCGAGACGACGACGAATGAACGCGGTTTTACGTACTCGTTGACCCACGATCGAGCACGCGCGAGAGCGGCGGGGACGACGAATGATGTTGGACTCGACGTAGATCTCATGCATGGGTTGTTAAGATCGACGTCGGGCGCGGGTGGGAAGGATGAGCCGAGTCGCGCGTTGGAGATTTTAAACGCGCGCGCGGCGGATGTCGACGACACGACGTTGGCGATGATGGTGCCTGGTGCACGACGGGCGAGCGTAAAGCCATCGAGGTTTGAAAAAACACCGATGATGCCGATGACGGCGGGGCCGCCGATGATGGCAACGACGTATGATGGTGGTGACGGCGTTCGCGCGCGGAGCGCGGCGCCGACGAGTCGCACGGACCACGCGATGGCGGTCAACAACGGAGGGTTGGCGTTCGATGATGACGATGACGATGAACTCGCACATATAGACGTAGATGAAATTGTGAAGCAGCGACAGCGACCGGTGGAGGCGGCGCCGGCGCCGGTGGCGATGGCGATGATGCCGACGGTGGCGAGCGCGCCCGCTCGGGTGGCGCCTGAACCGTCGCGCGTCACGATGGGGAACGGTCAAGCGCCGCCGTTGGATGGTTCTGGCGCCGATTGGTTATGCGAACACGGTGCATCGTTGCGCGAGTGTCCGCATCGCGCGGCACACGTCGACGCTTTGCGACCTATTTTGGACCATTTGGTGTTTCAATTGGAGGATGACGACGTCGTGTTAAAGAATAGCGATAGAAAATTGTTGCAGCGGCAACGGGTCGAAGCAGAGACGATCGTTCGAGTGTGTACGGGAGCAAATAGACCGAGCATTCCAGCGATGCCGTCGCAGATGAATTATAGCGGGCAAGAGTATCAGCCCATACCGAATATGGGGAACGCGATGGGTACAAGTATGAGCGCGGGCGCGCCTATGACGCGTCAGTTTAGCGGCGAACCGTACGCCGCGGGACCTCCCATGAACGATCGTTATTCGTTTGCTACGGGAGCACCAGCACAGAAATTGAATGAGTTCGCGTCGTGGGACCAAGATGACTTTCAGATCGACGAAGCGCAGCCTGTGATTCCTATGAATGGTATTGGGACCGTGAACGCAAGCGCAAATATTAAGCCAGTGGAATGTCAGATAAAATGTGGTGATGCCGCAGAGTGGGGTCGTAGCGACTACCAATGGAGTAATTTGTGTCAGACCACCCTGAGGAATACATTCAACGCGAGAGACTTCCGTGGATTACAATTGCAAACGATCAACGCTACAATGGCTGGAAAAGATTGCTTGGTATTGATGCCAACTGGAGGTGGAAAATCTCTGTGCTATCAACTGCCCGCAGTCATCAAGCCAGGAATTACCGTTGTGATTTCACCTTTGATCTCATTGATTCAGGATCAGCTTCATCACCTTGGCGAAATGCAAATCCCAGCAACTGTACTTTCTGCAGCTAAAGAGAGTGATGATGTGATTTATCAAGATCTCAATTCAGCAACGCCAGAGTTGAGGCTTCTCTATGTTACACCTGAAAAGGTTGTGCGTAGTGGTAAATTAAAAAGCACTCTTCAGAGATTATACGATCGAGGAATGCTGAGTAGATTTGTTCTAGACGAAGCACATTGCATTAGTTCATGGGGGCATGATTTTCGAAAAGACTATACCGAATTACGAGGGCTCAAATACTTGTTTCCAACGACGCCAATTATGTGCTTGACGGCTACGGCAACGAGGAGAGTTCAAGATGACATTGTACATCAGCTAAATTTGCCCAAGTGTCTGAGATTTTTTGACACATTCAATCGAACGAATTTAACTTACTTGGTTCAGCCAAAGCTCAAGGGTAAGCAAATGGTTCGAACGATTAAGGATTTGATTTTGAAGCATGGATTGGTAAAGAACGGTCGAGTGCAGAGTGGTATTGTGTATTGTTTCAGTCAGATAGATTGCGAGAATCTCGCACAACAATTAAGCAAGATGGATAGAGACATGGGAGACTACAAGAACTTCCCCAGAAAACTGTCTGCAAAGCCTTATCACGCCGGTTTGTCGAACAGCGAGCGCAAGAGAAATCAAGAAATGTGGGCTCGTGACGAGGTACAAATTATATGCGCAACAGTTGCATTTGGTATGGGTATTAATAAGCCGAATGTACGGTTCGTATTTCACCATAGTATGCCAAAATCTTTAGAGGCGTATCATCAAGAAAGTGGCCGGGCCGGCCGTGATGGCGAACATGGTTTGTGCATTCTTTTCTACAGCTGGGGAGACGCGTCAAAAGCGAGGAGCATGATAATTGATAGCAGTCGACGAGAGCGTGCGCACCCTGCAGTTCTCACGAACAATCTCGAATCACTCAATACGATGGTCTCCTATTGCGAGAATCTTGCCGACTGTCGACGTACGCAGTTGATGGGCCATTTTGACGAACGTTTTGATCGTGCGCAGTGTCGCGGGATGTGTGATTCTTGCCAAGCTATTGCAAGAGGCGTAAAATTTGAGCCCGTCGACGTCACGAACTATGCGTTAGGGTTATTAAACATCACAAAAGCCACTCCAGAAGGTATCGGTATGGGTCTGCTAGTGGATGTTTTCCGTGGATCGGCCGCAAAGGCGGTGACACAGAAGCAGTACAACAGACTTCCTGGTTACAGTTCGGGCAAGGCTCTAGATAAGTCTGAAGCCGAGCGCTTGGCTCGTGCCATGGTTCTGCGGGGATATTTAACTGAACGTTCAGTGCGCAGCGAGAATGGTGGGCCATTTGCAACGACTGTGACTACCGTGCATTTCAATAAGGATCGCGCACAGCGCATGCAAAATGGCCAGGAAGTTTTCACGATGCCATTTGAGAAGAAAGAGTCTTCGAATCGCAAAGCTCCAGTGCCGACTGTTGTACAAATGCCGGCAATCGGTACACAGCCTGGTACTCAACCAAATGTCGATGATTTCCTGGAAGACTTCCTCAACCCAGAGGCAGTGGCCGGGAAGCGAAAAGAGGAAGAGATGTGCCAACGCGTATTCGATGCTTTGTTCGAATGGCGTTCTCGTACTGTTGATGTTCTCAACATGAAAGATGGCCGAGGCTTAGGTGAAGGGCAGCTGGCTCCCATTGATGTCAACACAGTTTGCTCTACAGGTTTGATGGATAAGCTTAAAGTGGAAAGACCGTGTTCAAAGGAGGCCATTGATGCGTTTTCACAAAAACTCGAGAACGCACGCGAGCGTACAATGTTGAAGAACTATGGCATGGCAGGGATGATCGACGTGATCAAGCAAGCTGTCGACTGCGGAGAAAAAGACATACCAAATCCATATCTCGAAGAAAATAGAAAGCAAGAGGAAGCTGATGAAGAGGGATATCAACCAGATCTCTTTGATGACAGTCTTATGCATCGTCGAAAGTCTATGCGTCTTTCTCAAGAAGTTGCAGAGCCTTTCGATAATCCATCACCGGCGTGGACAAAGGCGCGGCGAGATTCTAGTTCTCATTAAATATAACATAAGTGTAGCCGATAGTGATTGATATATGACGCAATCAAATCAAATGAATCGCTCACTCGTCGCGACGTCGCGACTGGTTTCAAACCTCTCTCGAGCGTCAACTCCCCCTTCCTCATTCGTGGACTCGAGGGTGAATCAACCATGCCAAAGTCGTCCGATGCGGCGAAAAGTTTTATGAAAAAGTACGATAGGTTCACCATCGCGCTCTGTGGCACGGCTGCAGTTGCATACGCGGCGGCGAAGTACTTTGACCTCGAGGACGCGCCCGAAGATTTTTCAGTAATCGGTTGGTTCAAGGGCGACTACGACGCCGTCGCTGCCGAACGGCGTGACGCGGAAAGCAAAAGCAAGTAGAACACAGCTCTGCAGGCGTGTAAATGTATATGTATCATCTTAGCACATCACAGACCACGTAGCCGGTGGTCCTGAAGGACGAAACGTAGGCTTGAATGATTCTTTCGCGAGCAGCGCGAAAGTGAGAGGTCGGTCACTAGCTTGTAACAAAATGCAAAGAGTTTTATTAAAATATATTGACAATCTACCTAGCTTCTTACGCGAAAATTCGCAAGTTGTGATCGGCGCTTCCGACGACGAGCGAACGCGCGTCGGCGCCGAAAGCGACAGCCTTGGAGGCTTTCTTAAGGTCAAATTCCTTGAGCATTTCCCATTTGCCTTTGACTTGGTAAATGCGCGCGTTGGCTCCAGCGGTGGCTAAGTAAGAACCGCTGTGATCGAACGCAACGCCAGAGGCGCCAGCGTGGTCGATTTCGTGGACAATTTTCGACTTGCGAAGGTCCCAAACCTTGACTCCATCTTTCGCCGACGTGGCAAGATAGTAGCCATTTTCACTGAAGGACAACCCGGTAACTTCGCTCGTGTGACCATCTAATTGAAGAAGCTTGCGCGCATCCTTCGCATCCCAAATCTTCACGGCAGAATTTTTCGTGCCCATACCTAAAATCACGCCATCGGGGTGGAAGCTTCCACAAGTAATGGCTGAATCGGAGTCGTCGTTCACCAACGCCACGCATGAGTTTGTGGAAATGTCGTGCAAACCCCACGTCGTATCGGATGACGTCGACACAAAGTAACTGTTCGATGGGTGCACACTAATGCTCGTCACATCGCCCGTGTGATCGCTGAACGTCGCTGCTTCAGCACCCTCAGCGCTCCAGAGCTTGACGGTTTTATCCGCGCTGCACGACAATACGTGGTCGCCGACAAACTTGACGTCCAACACCTTCTTCGAGTGTCCACTCAATACTTGAGTTCTTTGGGCACTAGATTTATCGAAAATCGCAACGGTGTGATCGTTGCTTGCCGTGGCAATAGTGTTATCATCACCAGCCTTCACTGCCACGGCGTTGATGCCGCCCGACGTCGTCTTGTGCATCGCTTGCGTCACCGTGGCGTCATAGCCACCAATGTCTTCAGCGGATGCTAAAGTGCTTGAGATTTCGCGCTTCTTGCGTGCACTCGAAAGCGACTTGCACGTTTCATCCATCTTGGCAATCATCTCGGCTGGTATTCCCGCGCGCTTCTTCTTCGAGTCGGGTTCGCCTTGGTCAGCCGTCGCCCCGCGCTTTGCCGCCGCGCTTCCCTTGGCGTTTGCGAGCGCATCTCTGGCGTCATCTCTCTCCTTCATCAACCGCGCAATCACACGACACGCAGCATCATGTTGATACAACGCATGACTCAACTCTTGTCGCGTAGATTGCAATTCCTTACGCAAAGAATGTGTTTCCAACATCAACGCGTCCCACTCATTGTGAAACGCGCTCAACAACCCCGGCACCGACATCGTCGCCTCCGGTCGCGGGTTCACCCACTTTTGCGGCTTAATTTCAATCAAATCATCAACACTTAACGGTTCTTCCGTCACCGGACATCGTCCATTCTCCTATTCACCCACAATACATCGTCAGTCGAGTTGAATTGCGCGCATCCGCGTTAACCCCGCGCGCCTCGCCTCGCGCGCGCTCGAGCGTCCTCCCTAACCCTCTCGCCCTCGCTTTCGCGCGCGCGCGCCGCACACATCCCTCGCCCACGCTCATCATCCACCCCCGCTCCGCTCCGTAATCCATTCAAACCCACACGCACACGCACACACACACAGTGCGAGCCAGCGCGCGCTCGCACAATCGCATGCATCAATCAATCAATCGCACGCATCAATCGCGCGCGATGCCACACACACACTCGTCGTCACGACGACGCACCTCGATCGCCTTGACGATCAACGTCTTGTCGTACACCACCCCACCCGGGG
>Ga0181596_10001996_pt1 | contig 20132 bp, 19 predicted proteins | sample 041ome_6_FD_148655 | JGI IMG/M metagenome (GOLD analysis project Ga0181596, IMG submission 148655) | Coastal salt marsh microbial communities from the Groves Creek Marsh, Skidaway Island, Georgia - 041402US metaG (spades assembly) | ecosystem: Environmental > Aquatic > Marine > Intertidal zone... | reverse complement strand
CCACAGTCGCGATCGGCGCCAACAATAACGACGGAACCGCGAGCAACGCTGGGCATGTTCGTGTCTATTCGATAACGACAAGCACACCGACGACAACCACGACAACGACAACGACGGTCGCACCAACGACCACAACGACGACGACCACAACTGTCGCACCAGAAGCCACGACATCCACCACCACCACGACCAGCACGACCGTCACACCCACCACCACCACGACCAGCACGACCGTCACACCCACCACAAGCACGACCACAATTCCGAGCCCTCCCCCACAGACCGGTAGGGCCGAGGCAGTGATGTCGACTGGTCAGAGCATCCCCACCCGACTCTCGTTCGCCGTCAACGGTCGCACGGTAAGAACAACGACCCTCATCGGCGATGGTGCCCGCATCGACACCGAGTATCAGCCACCCGTCGTCGACAACCCGTTCAACATCGAGTTGGGAGCATCACTCACACTTAATGGAACCGGATTCACAGCGAACACGCCACTCGAAATCTGGATCGACTCCACCCCCACCCGGCTCGCAACACTCTCAGCCGACCCACAAGGCGAATTCACCGTTGCCGTGCAAATCCCTGACGAACTCGACGCCGGCGATCACACACTTCGCATTGAAGCAGTCGTCAACGCAGAGCCTGTCACCGTGCGAACCGGTATCACCCTCGTCTCGCGGGCGCTGAGTTCCCTGCCCGTCACGGGATCCTCTGACATCACGAACTGGTCATTGTTCGTCGTGATGCTCGGATTATTGATCGTCATCTCACGACGACGCGTCAACCCCGCTTCAGATCTGTAACCGCTCCCCCGCTAGCTTCCACTAACCGGTGCGGCTCGATTCCCAACACGTCGTTCCACGTGCCCGCCGCCGCCCAGACCTCGTCGAACTGCAACAAATCCAGGTCGATGAACACCCGCAACGGCGTGCTGTGACCAAACGGCGGAACGCCATTGGTTGGACACCGGGGTATGCCAGTGTCGCGCTGGGACCGTGAACAACGATCCCCAACATTCAGAACGAACGGACTTCCGAGAAGCATCTCAGCGACCGGGGTTCGTCGGAATCGATGACGCGCCCACATTCCGTCGGCGGAAAATCGGTGCCGTCATGAGAACAAGCGCGACGTACGTCGCCATGAACATGAGCAGGCCCAATACACGCCAGAGACTGACATCAGCCAACAGTTCCTCAACAACGATGACTACAGGCTGAACCAGCGCCAGAAGCCCGAACAACACCCGAATCCAAGGATTCCAGGTCTTCCTATGAATCGACAGCGAGCCAAGGATGACCGTCGGCATCATCTGAGCACCCGCAGCCCCGAACAATGGCAACAGCAGACACAGACCCGCAGCCCGGCCAATCGTGTCGCTTCTTCGACCTCCAGCAGACACCATCGCGCTGATACCGGTTCCAAGCCCAGACAACACGAATACTCCGACCACCACGACCGTCCCACCCCACGAGAACTCTGGGTCATTCGAAATAAGTCTCATCCACACTCGACTGATGCCGCCAAGGGCGAGACCGAGCAACAGCCGATTTGCCAACAGCGGCATCACGGCGTTCGCCTCAGTTCGACCACGACGCCATTGTGACACTCTGCAGAACTCTCGGATCTATCGGGAACACGTCGTGCCAAGTACCAGCAGCTGCCCACACCTCATCGAACTTGAGGAGGTCGGGGTCGACGAAGATTCTCAGTTGGGTTGCCAAACCCAGAGGCGGCACGCCACCGTTGGTTTGTGAAACCCACGGGATGTCACACCGGAATGCAACAGCTCCCTATTGCGCGACATCAATGCAAGAGAGCCGCTGTTCAAGTCCAGTCGCTGAAGGGATTGAATGCGATTTCCCAGATGTGGCCATCGGGATCACCCGCGTAGCCCGAGTATCCACCCCACGCGGTTGCTGTCGGTCGCTTCAATTCGGTTGCGCCAGCGGCCAAGAACTCCTCGTAGGCGCGGTCAACTTCTTCCCTTGATGGTTCATTGTGAGCAAGCGTGATGGCTGAAAACCTGGACCCCGGGTCGGATGTGAGTCCAAGATCGGCTACCAAATCCCGCCGACCGAACAACGACATATGGACTCCACCCATCTCGAAGAATGCAACCTCGTCGCCCGTGTTCCGGCCTAGGGGCTTCCAACCGAGCGACACGTAGAACTGCACCGACCGTTCCAGATCCGCGACCCCCAGAGTCACCAGGGAGAGCTTTTGTTTCATGGCGGCATCCTAATTAACGCGCCTATGCGCGCTTCAGGTCGGTAACGACGCCCCCGCTGGCCTCGACAAGCTTGTTCGGCTCGATGCCGAACACGTCGTGCCAAGTACCAGCCGCAGCCCATACCTCGTCGTACTGCAACAAGTCCGGATCGATGAACACCCGTAACTGCTTCGTGTGACCGAAAGGCGGAACGCCACCGATCGGGAAACCAGTCGTTGACCTCACTACATCTGCATCAACGCGCTGGCACATCGCACCACCGGCTGCGAGCGCGAGTTTCGATTCATCAAGCTGGTTGGCCCCACTCACGTAGGCAAGGACAACCTCACCATCGACTGCAAAGATGAGGCTTTTCACAATCTGGCCGACCTGCACACCAATTGCATCTGCCGCTTCTTGGGCTGTTCGGGTTCCATCTGGAAATGTTCGAGGTGTGATGTCGAGACCTAGTGCTGCTGCCGCTTCAATCACTCGCAGCACATTTGCGTGAGGCTCTGTCATCGGCCTACCTCTTCTAACTGCGTAATTGCTTCCGCAAGCGAATGGTCGAGGTCCGTAATCACCCCGCCAGCAGAGTGGGTGCAACACTCGACGACAACGGTGTTCCACGAGATGGATATATCAGGATGATGGTCATGCTCATTTGCAACCTTTGCCACCGCGTTCACAAACGACATTGCCTCGTCGAAATCGTTAAATACGAACTTTGATGAAAGTTTGCCATTCACCTCTTCAAACATGAGCCAACGGTACTTCAGAACGAATCATCACCAATGTTTCGGATTAGACCTCGTGGTCCAGAATGTGACAACGTAAACGGTTGAATCATTCGCCTAAAGGAGCACCGATGAGCACCGCCCTCTCACCCCAAGAAGCAGAAGATTTTGCTAACGAGGTTCGCAGTTTTCTTGAGTCAAACACCTCGCCTGGCAAGGGACGTGACCTCGGTGCAGCCCGTGAATTCCAAGGGCGACTCGCTGAGGCCGGTTTCGCCGGTATTCCGTTTCCGAAGGAATACGGTGGGGCCGGTCTGACCCTCGAACATGAGCGCATCTTCCGACAAGTAGCCCAGGGTTTTCCGATGATGACCGGCGAACTTGTCATCAGCCATGGAATGTGCCTGCCGGTGCTCAATGAGTTTGGTACCGACGAGCAGAAGCGCAAGTTCATGCCCGACAACATTTCAGCGAAGACGGTCTGGTGTCAGATGTTCTCTGAGCCCGGAGCAGGTAGTGACGTGGCCAGCCTGCAGACCAAGGCTGAGCGTGACGGTGACGAATGGATTCTCAATGGCCAAAAAGTGTGGACAACCCTCGCTCACGTATCCGATTACGGGGTGATCATTGCCCGGACCGATCCTGACCAACCGAAACACGCAGGTATCTCGATGTTCATCATTGATCTCAAGAGCCCCGGTGTCGAAATTCGTCCAATCAACCAGATCGATGGTGGTAGTCACTTCAACGAGGTGTTCTTCACTGATGTTCGTATCCCCGCTGAGAATTTGCTCGGTGAATACAACAACGGTTGGCGGCAAGCCACGGCAATGCTCATGTACGAGCGTGTTGCGATCGGCTCGATGAATGCTGGCAAGGTCACCCAGCCGATGTATGACGTGCTTGCCAAGTGGGCAACGCGCAACGGTTCTATCTCTGACCCAGTCGTCCGAGATGAACTCATGCAGGTTTATTGCATGGAGTCAACGAAATCGATGGTTGCAATGCGCAACCGCGCCGAGATGAAGGCTGGCAAGGCCCCTGGCCCCGGTGGCTCGCTTGGCAAGCTTTATGGCTCAATCATTGCCCGCAAGTTCAGAGAAATTGCACAAAATATCGCCGGCCCAGCAACAGTGGCATGGGAAGGCGACGACACCGACGAAGAAGCGTTGGCAGTGAACATGATTAGCTCACTGTCCGCTGCGATTGCCGGTGGAACCGACGAAATTCAGCGAAACATCATTGGTGATCGCGTGCTCGGGCTGCCTCGAGATATCTCAGTTGATACCGGAGTGCCATTCAAAGAACTCCGAGTCGGCACTCAGCGAACCTGAGGCCGCTGGTCGCACAACATCTCTAACCTTCGGTGTGGTCACTCGTATTCTCAGCAGGTCCACCAAAGTAAAACACAAACACTCCAGCCAACGACATTCCTGCCGCCACGAGGTACGCGGTTTCGTAGCCGCCAGCGACGTCGTGTAGCCAGCCAAGCAGCCATGGGCCTCCTGCCACGCCCGCGACACTGAGAAACTGTGTTCGGCCGAACAGTTTCGGATACTCCCTTACTCCAAACCGCTCAGCGATGAGCAAGGGTTGCAACATCAAAATGTTTCCTACCGTTGCACCGAAAAGAAGAATAAACGCGAAGAACACCCACGTGTTATACGCAAGCGCAAGGCCCGCAAGCGCAATCATCTGGAAAAACGAGAGCACTGTGATCACTCGTCCAAGCGCGAACTTCGGGAAGACTTTTCCTCCAACAAGCCGAGCGATGATTGAGGTGACTGCAAGCGCCAAGGTGGCAAAAGCCGCTGTTGTCGCAGTTGTTCGTTCCTCTGCGAGTTTGACGAGCTGCTGAATTCCACCCACCTGAGATCCCAGCGATAACACGTAGCCAACGGTGACCGCTAGGAAAAATTTGCTACGCATAGCAACCGCAAAAGGTGTTCCCGTGAGCACCATTGCCGATGCCCCAGGTGCAACCCGCTCACCATCGGGAAGAAATCCGGAGTCAGCCGGGTCACTCTTCAGCAAGAACCAGCCAGGCACAACCGTTCCCACGAAGAACACTAACGCCAACCAGGGTGCAGCGCCCTGCAACGTCTGCGCATCAACAAACCACTTTGCAGCAGGCGTAATCACGACGCCCCCGACTGACAAACCGGTTGACGCAACCGAAATCGCCATCGCCCTTCGACGGTGAAACCACCTTGTGACAACAGTCGTCACGGTCACCAAACCGGCAGCAGCAAAACCGATTCCATAAAAGCAATAGACCACATACAGCTGCCATACGGCGTTGATCTGACCAAGAGCTAATAGAGATAGAGCACCGACAACTCCGCCAAATAGCACCACAATGCGAGCATCGCGACGAGCAATAAACCGAGCAACGCCAAGTCCGGTGACACCCGAAACAACGAAGAACACAGTTGTACCGAGTGACAACGATGCAATGTCCCATCCACGCTCTTTACTCAGTGCGTTGAGATACACCGCAAGGCCGTAAAAACCGAGGCCTGCCGATGTCGTAAGAATAAGAAAGCCACCGGCCACCACTGCCATTCCGGGAAATTTTATTTGGGGAGTAGTCGCGGAATTTTCTGAAGAAGTTTGAGGCACAGACGAACCGTACTCACCTTCGGACAGTATTTTGCGGTTGTGGCTCGAGTTCCTTTTTGCGTCCCCTCTGAAGGGCTTAGGCGATGAGCCAGATCTCTCCGTGCAACAAGGTTTGCCGTCTCGAACACGGTATCTGTGTGAGTTGTTTTCGAACTGCGCCTGAGATTTCAATGTGGCCAATGATCAGCGATACCGCTGCTCGAGCATTGATGGCTGAACTGCCTAAGCGACAGCGCCGCCTCAACTCAGATTTTGAAGAGATCGTCGAGTGACGACGTTGCAGATCCCGCAGCTGGCTCGTCGTCCTCATCGGTGAACGCTGCGTAGCCATCGCGCTCAAGTACCGCTGCGAGCTCTGGTCCGCCACTATCCACGATTTGACCTTTGACCAAAATATGGATGTGGTCAGGACGAAGTTCGTTCAACAGCCGGCTGTAGTGAGTAATCGCAAGCACCCCCAGTGGACGCTTGGCATCATTTGAGAGTTCTTCCACGCGGCGAGAGCAGTCTCGAAGCGCATCGATATCAAGACCGGAGTCAAGCTCATCAAGAATTGCGAATTGAGGCTGCAACACAGCAAGTTGGAGGGTCTCATTTCGCTTCTTCTCGCCACCCGACAGATCGACGTTGAGTGGGCGATCAAGAAATCGGTGCTCAAATCCAATTCGATCAGCTTCCGCTTTCAGCCGATCGGCCAAGTCTGAGGCGTCTCGACCGCGATACTGAAGTGCCTCACCAAGCGCATCCAACAGCGAAACACCCGGAACTTCGGTTGGGTACTGCATGATGAGATGTACGCCGGCAACTGCCCGTTCCCAGGTTGATAACGCAAGCAGGTCTACGCCGTCAAGGGTGATACTTCCTGAGGTAACGGTGTACCCGGAGCGCCCCATGATGACCGCCGAGAGGGTACTTTTCCCCGCCCCGTTTGGACCCATAACTGCATGCACCTCGCCGGAGGCGATGGTGAGGTCGATACCACGAAGAATTTCAGTGCCAGCAACCTCAGCGTGAAGCCCCGAAATCTCAAGAACACTCATGACGACAACTCCACATGAACGTCGCCATCAACAACTGACACGTGATGAACGCGAACCGGAACTGTTGCTGGAAGTGTGTCTGGCTCGCCAGTGGTGAGACTAAACGCGCTTCCATGCTTCGGGCACTCAAGTGTGCATGCGTCTGGCCACACGTCGCCGCCAGACAGCGAAACATTTGCATGACTGCAGAGGTCATCGATCGCATGAACGTCATCGCCGATACGAACAATGGCTACTGCCACACCGTCAACGTTGTGACAGACCGCTGACCCGTCCACGAGGTCATCGAATTTGCAGACGCTCGTCATGATGAAACTCCAATCGACAGTTTGCGGGCCACGCGCTCGCGAACCTCATCAACGATGTCGCCGTCGGGCAAACGACCTAGCACCTCATCAAAGAATCCGAGTACAACAAGCCGCTCGGCAACCTCTGGCGGAACTCCCCGACTTTCGAGGTAGTACCGCTGCTCTTCGTTGATCGGTCCAACCGTCGACGCATGACTGCAGCGAACATCATTGTTTCGGATATCGAGATTAGGAACGCTTTCAGCCCATGCTCCCTCACTCAGCGTGAGGTTGCGATTGGTTTGATTAGCGGAGGTCCCTTTGGCTCCCTCGTCAATAGAAATCATGCCGGTGTAGACACTTCGGGCGGAGTCTTGAACGGCACCTTTGAACAGCAGATCGCTCGATGTGTGCTCGGCCACATGGTTCTGAATCACCCTGAAGTCATGCATTTGATCACCGCCAGCGAAATACAGCGCAACCTGCTCAATCGCCGAACCGGTCTCTTTTGACGTCGCTTCGGTACGCACGCGGGTGTAGTAACCGCCCAGCGTGATGGTTGACAGCCGAACAAACGAGTCACGTCCAGCCGAGACGAGTTGGTGCCCAATCTGCCAGGACGATTCATTGAGGTCGTTTACCGCCAAGTAGGTCACCTTCGCCCCTGGACCAGCCTCAATTGACAGCAATGGGGAGGTCAAGCTCGGGGCGTCGCCGACAGAGCGAAATCGCTCGATCACGGTGCATGATGCGTGTGCACCGAGCCTGATCACTGTCCGCGGAAACGTCGCGCTTCCATCAGCTGATTGAAACTCAATGACGATCGGCTCTGAAACTGACGTGTCCGCAGGAATGTCAACACGAACTGTCTGCTGATGGCTTGCGTTGTACTCCGCGAACACATCAGGAGTGGCGACTGAAGAGTCTGCATCGGTTCCAGTGGTCACGAATGAGTCATCACCAGACACAGTTTGCGAGCCACGCTGAATCTCGAACTTGCTGATGTCCAGTTCAGCAATGCGGCTGTACCGCCAGATTTCAGCGTCGGCAGTGGGGAGTTGGAGGTCTGCCAGTGCGAGCACGGGTTAAATTCTACTATCCAGATAGTGGTAATTCACTCGGTGCTCAGGAATCGCTGCGACGTCGAAACATCCGTCGCAGACGGCCACCGCGCTCGTTTCGCTCACGTTCCTCGGCGAGTTCTTGCATGACAGTGCCAGCGACGTCATTCAAGATGTCTTCCGCAGCATCAAGCACTGCAGCAACACTCCCGTCGTCAAGCCCTTCGGGTTCGGGGGGCGTTGCGGTGACCACGAGTGAGCCGTGAGTCCATGCCGCATCGGCAAGACGTCGCTCATATTTCGGGCAATCATCGGGACATCGCCACGGAGCGTGAGGCGCGAGGTCAAGGTTGCATTTACGAACGGTGTCACCACTTGGGTAGGAGCGCGATTCGAAATGCTTGCACTCTGTTCGCATTGGCATAACTACACCTTAGAAGGAGTCAGTTAACCGCGCTGCGGATCAACCAACAGAGCCTTCCATCTGTAGCTCGATCAGGCGGCTCCACTCGACTGCATACTCCATTGGAAGTGTGCGAGTAATTGGTTCGATAAAGCCGTTCACCACCATCGACATCGCTTGCTCTTCAGAAAGCCCACGACTCATCAGGTAAAAGATCTGCTCATCGGCGATCTTCGAGACCGTCGCTTCGTGACCGATCTCAGCATCGCGCTCCCCCATCTCCATGTACGGGAACGTCTTGGAAACTGAGTCTTCGTCAAGGATAAGAGCGTCGCACTGCACATGACTCTTGCAGCCATACGCACCTTCATCGATCTTTACCAGGCCGCGGTATGTCGTAATACCGCCATCTTTCGAGATTGATTTCGACACAATCTTTGAGGTCGTGTTCGGCGCGGCGTGCACCATCTTCGCCCCGGCATCTTGGTGTTGACCGTCACCGGCGTAGGCAACCGACAGCACCTCACCCGTTGCACCTTCACCAACGAGATATACCGCCGGGTACTTCATGGTCAGTTTCGAGCCAATGTTGCCATCGATCCACTCCATGTGACCGTGCGCCTCGACACGAGCACGCTTTGTTACGAGGTTGTAGACATTTGGCGACCAGTTTTGAATCGTCGTGTAGGTCACGCGGGCATGGGGCTTGACGATGATCTCAACAACGGCTGAGTGCAATGAGTCGCTGGTGTACACCGGCGCTGAGCACCCTTCGATGTAGTGAACTTGGGAACCCTCGTCGGCGATGATGAGCGTGCGCTCAAACTGCCCCGCGTTTTCGGAGTTAATTCGGAAATATGCCTGAAGCGGCATTTCACACTCGACGCCCGGGGGCACATAGATGAATGAACCACCCGACCACACTGCCGTGTTCAGCGACGCAAACTTGTTATCACCCGGAGGAATGACCGAACCGAAGTACTTCCTCACGAGATCTGGGTATTCGCGCATGGCTGTGTCCATGTCGCAAAACAGAATCCCTTGCGCCTCAAGATCCTCACGGTTCTTGTGATACACCACTTCCGACTCGTACTGTGCGGTCACGCCCGCCAGATACTTGCGCTCGGCCTCTGGAATACCGAGTTTTTCATAGGTACGCATCATTTCTTCAGGAAGTTCATCCCACTCGTCAACCTGCTCACCGGCAGGCTTCAGGTAATAGAAGATGTCCTGAAAGTCGATGTCCGGCATGTTCTGAGCGAACCATTCGGCCATCGGCTTGCGATCAAACAGTGAGAGCGAACGGAGACGCAACTCGGTCATCCACCGGGGTTCGCCCTTCCACCACGAAATCTGCTCAACAACACCTTGGTTGAGACCCTTCACTGGATCGAAGGCGTATTCAACTTCGTCATTCCACCCAAGTTCGTACTTGGAGAGATCGAGATCAAATGCAGTCATGGTGAGACTCCGTCATTTTATAAGGGTGCGTGCAAGGCGCAATTAACACTACGGCCATAGTAACAATGCAAATGACCACCGTGCATGCCCTCCGAGCGAATTTCCGAAGAATTCCGTGTTGACGACTACGGCCTGTACCCCCATGACGGGTTGGTCGGCTTCATCGTTCGGCGCGCGAGGTGTACCCACTCACACAACATGGCTCGGGTGTCTCTGGGATCGACGATCTGTTCGATTTCATAAAACTCCGCAGAGCGATGTGGTGAACGCACACTGTTGAGTCGTTCGGCTATTTCAGCTTTGAGTGCATCTGGGTCATCACTTGCTTCAAGTTCTGCCTTGTACGCGACTTCGAGTCCACCCTCAAGTGGGAGCGAGCCCCAGTCGCCTGATGGCCAGGCAAGACGGAAGGATTCACTTCCCGGCTTCCGGTTGGCTGCACCTGCAACTCCGAACGCTTTTCTGATGACAACCGTGCAGTAGGGCATCTGAGATTCACGCAATGCAACAAGCACCTCTGTTCCGTAGCGAATCGTTGCGCTCTCCTCTGATTCCTTACCAATCAGGAACCCCGGACAATCCTCAAGGTGGATCATTGGCAGCTTAAACATTGACGCCAGGTCGATCAGGCGGGTGAGTTTGCGACACGAATCGGCGGTCCAGCCTCCGCCATACATCATCGGGTTTTCAGCAAAGACGGCGACCGCTACTCCATCGAGCCGAGCAAGCCCGCCGATGATTGACGTCCCCCAGTCTTTCCCGATCTCAAAAAAACTGCCTTCGTCGACGAGAGTGGTGACGATGCGCTTCATGTCATAGCTCTGACGGGGATTTCTCGGGATGACATCGACAAGCCACTCATCTCGCCGAGCAGGGTCATCACCCCAATCTTCGAGAGGTGGAAGCTCATCGACCGAGGTCGGAAGATACGACAAGAATTGCAACGCCTTCTCAAAGGCTTCGGCCTCGGAATCAACCGCATCATCCACCGCACCATTCCTGGTGTGGATGTCAGCATGACCAAGTTCGTATTTTGAGACGGCACCGAGACCGGCCTGCTCGACAAGAGCAGGCCCTGCAATCATCATCTGAGATGTATCTCTCACCATCACTGAATAATGAGAAGCAGTCGCCCTCGCAGCACCGAACCCGGCAACCGAACCGAGCACCAACGACACTGACGGAGCAATATTCAAGTGATCACACACCGTGTGCCAACCGGGCAGTAGCGGAATATACGTGCGGCCCGCTTGCTCAATCGTCTTCACCGAACCACCGCCTGACATACCGTCAAGCAATCGGACGTGCGGTAAACGCATCTCGGCAGCAATCGTCTCAGAGGCCTCTCGTTTCGCTGAAATTGAAGCATCGTTCGAGCCGCCACGAACGGTGAAATCATCACCAGAGACCACCGCAGGGCGACCATCAAGGTTCGCTATACCAAAGACAAAGTTTGAAGGCATGAACTCAATGAGATTTCCTTCGTCGTCATACTTCGCAACTCCGGCGGCCTTGCCCATCTCCCAGAAACTGCCCTCGTCAACGATCCGTTCGATACGTTCACGAATCGTCAATTTCCCAAAATGGTGCTGACGCTCAACCTTGTCGGCGCCACCGAGTTGCTCGGCAAGACGCTCGCGCTCACGCAGTTCTTCGAGTTCTGGTTCCCACGTCACAATTACGACGGTACTCAGGGAGCCAGTTCAGCCGAGAGCCGCGCTGCACCAGCCCCCCATCTGGTTATCTCAGTTCGAGACCCGCGAGCCTGCCCTCTTCGCGCCACTGTGCAAGCAGCGCAAAGAATTTAATTGGGCCAGCGCCATACATTCCCGCAGCGAAGCCACCATCGTCAGTGACATGGCCTTCGTTGTTGTAGTAACCGGGGGTGCACTCTTCGTAGAACTTTCGAGCCCGCACCGCCGTCCGCTCAATCTCAGCCAGCCATTCCTCCTCGGCTTGTGGGGTTGCTTCGATGACCGATGCATTCCGGGCTTTCGACTCACTCACAATGTGCGCGAAGTGTGCGGCCTGTTCAGCGAGTGCGTGAGGAATATTCACCGTGGTCGCCGTCTGGATCAATCCAATGAAACCCATATTTGGAAAGCCATGGGATTGCATACCGTGGAAGGTGCGGGCCCCATCAGCCCAATGTTCTGAGAGTGTTTGCCCGTTGCGGCCGGTGATATCAAACCCAGCTCGGCGGGTGTACGAGGTGCCGTATTCAAATCCGGTCGAGAAAACAATGCAGTCAACTTCATATTCGACTCCGTCAACGACAATGCCGCGTTCTGTGATCTCCTCGACACCTTTTCCGTTGGTGTCAACAAGTGTCACACTTGGGGAGTTAAAGGCCGGCAGGTAGCTGTCGTGGAAGCAGGGACGCTTGCAGAACTGCCGATACCAAGGCTGTAGAGCAGATGCTGTTGATGGGTCGACAACAGTTGTTGTCACTCGATTTCGAACACCATTCATTTTGCGATAGTCGAGGAGTTCCATCATCTCCTCTTTTTCTTGCGGTTCGAGCCGGCGTCCAAGGCGGCGTGATGCATCTTTCGCTGCGATTCCGGTGAGACCTCGAAAGATTTCTGTCCATCCATCGCCAATCAGATCTTCAGGTTCGTCGTAGCCAGAGACCAGCGCCGTGAAGTTCTCCATGTACCGCTTTTGCCAGCCTGGTTCGAGCGAAGAAAACCATTCGGTATCAGTTGGGGCATTGTCACGAACGTCAACTGATGACGGCGTCCGCTGAAACACGAACAGTTCTTTCGCAGAGTCGGCAAGATGCGGGATGCATTGAACGGCGGTTGCACCGGTACCGATGATCGCGACTCGCTTATCAGCAAGACCGCTCAGGCCGCCGTAGGTGTCCCCACCGGTGTAGTCATAGTCCCAGCGACTGGTGTGGAACATGTGGCCACCAAATGATGAGATTCCCTTGATGCCGGGAAGTTTTGGCCGGTTCAACGGACCGGTTGCCAAGACCACAATGCTTGCTGTCATTTCATCACTACGGTCGGTGAAGATCGTCCAACGGGAGTTCTCTTCATCCCACTCCATCGAGGTCACGCCAGTTTGGAAGCAGGCGTCCTCGTAGAGGTTGTAGTGGCGAGCAATCCTTCGAGAGTGTTCCATGATTTCAGGTGCGAAGGAGTACTTGTGTTGTGGCATTGCCCCGAGCTCTTCAAGCAGAGGTAAATAGATATACGACTGAACATCACAGGCTGCGCCCGGGTACCGATTCCAGTACCAGGTTCCGCCGACGTCGCCAGCGCTATCGATGAGACGAATACGCTCAACTCCTGCTTCACGTAGCTTTGCTGCCGCGAGCAGCCCACCGAACCCTCCACCAACAATGACCACATCGACGTGATCGGTGAGTGGGTCACGAGTAAATGTGTGGTCAACCCACGGGTCGTCGCCGAACGAGGCAAAACGTTCTGCGATCTCGACGTACTGTTCGTTGCCGTCAGGTCGTATGCGCTTGTCGCGCTCGTGCATGTACTTCGAATGCAGTTCGGCTGGGTCAAAGTCGATGTCACCAAGCAAATCACGTGCAGTTGCAGCCATGGCTAAACCGTACGACTGACGTCGCAGAAATAACGAACCGCGTGTCACTGCATGCAGCGAGTTATGCCCAGAGGTGAGGTTGTTGCTTTGATCAGAGGAACAGCTCTTATGACACGAGAAATGAGGTCATCGTCAATGAGCCCATCGTTCAACCGCGAACAACGACTTCACAGTTCGATCCAGGTTCACTGGCAAGACCTGCGAGGTACAGCAATGGAATGAAGTGCTCCGGAGTCGGCGCTGCTCGGGGCCATTCAGGCAAGTCAACGACTCCAGCGAGAGAGGCGGGGTTGTGCAACATGCGGCGTTGCACCTCGGCGTCAAATACTGCAGCCCACTCAAAGGTCGCATCACCCATCGAACGATCAAGCAACCCAAGATGATGAACAACATTTGCGCTACAGAGCACGAGAACTCCCTTGCTTCGCAATTGATCGAGCGATCGGCCGAGTGCGATGTGTTGATCTGAAGTCAATGATGCATCAATCGAGAGTTGTACCACCGGGATAGAGGCGTCCGGGTACATCTGCGCAAGGACTGACCATGTTCCGTGATCAAGTCCCCAGGCAGCGTCATCTGAGATCACAGGCGTCGGCGCAAGCAGTTGTGCAACGCGTGCGGCAAGTTCGGGAGAACCTGGCGCCGGATACTGGAATTCGTTGAGTTCGTTTGGAAATCCAGAAAAGTCGTGAATCGTCATCGGGTGAGCCATTGCCGTGACAGCAGTAGCGTTCACATACCAATGTGCTGAGATCGCAAGAATTGCTTAGGGCTGGGCGATGCGCTCAGCAATTGCCTTCCATTCGCTCGTGAATCGATTTGATTCCAGGGTATTCATCGGACTCCCATGACCGATGAATAGCGCCGGCATTCGTTGCGGAGCTTGTATTTCGCTCATCATCAACACTCTACGGCCGAAACTTTTTGTGCCGTGCGGAAGAAGTTCAGTTCCGGCAATTTGATCGGGCATGCAGGGTTCCGGGCGCGAAAGTGCCCGACCACTTGGGTCGGGCACAATCAATTCTCGTACAGCGTCTACGCAGCGTGAACGATAAGGGTTCCCATCATTCCTGCGTTGAGGTGACCTTCAAGCGCACAAATAACTTGGTACTCACCAGGTTCGGTGATGTTGAAGGTTTCGGTGGTTGTGGTTCCAGCCGGCTGCTTCTCGAGTTCGGTCATCACAATTTCTTCGTTGAAGTCATCTTCAGATGTGATCTCAACCCCAGCATTCAGAATGGCCCACTCGTGCTCAACATTGCCCTCGTTATGGAATGTCAATGTGAATTCACCAGCAATGACGTTCCATTCGGCCGGGCCAAACTCGAAGTCTTTAGCAGTTACCTCAATCGCATCGCTAGGTGTCGCACTTGGACCGTCATCGCCGCACGCAGCGAGCAAAGGTGTCAAGACAAGTGCTGAAATAGCAACTAATTTTTTCATTTATCCCCCCGGATTGATCGTCAAAAGGTGCCTTTTGAGCTGACTGAAATTTTTATTGAAATTTCAATACGAAATATTATTGACTGCAACGGTTCGAGTCAACTCGAAGGATGTTGGGCAGGGAATTTCCCCTTCTCGTCAACACATGTACGCAGAGCGGAGTCCTTAAGTGACACGCTCTACGGCATGGTGTCGCTGAACATTGATCCCAGTAACTCCCCCGAACAATGGGTACGGGAACACCTCGAAGATCTGTGCAGTCAATTTGAAGACTGGATGCCAAGCAGTCGATTTCGTGGTGGCCAGACAGCGGCAAATGAAGCACTTCTCGCGTTTTCATCGGCTCAATACGCCGCCAGGCGCAACAATGTGTTGCCGGACCATCGCCGCGGAGCCTCGGCGTTGTCGCCATACATCCGTCACGGGCTGATTCAGTTGCCGGCAATCTGGGATCACGTTGCAGATGATCCAGAAACCGACCGCAATAAGTTTCGAGATGAATTGCTCTGGCAGGAATACAGCCGCCATTTATATGCCCGAATCGGAACGTCACTTGCTCACCCACTTCGCATGAAACCCCCCGTTCAGGATGTGCCCGGTGGTTGGCTCGACCGAGGCGACATGTCGTGCATTGATTTCGCACTGACCGAGTTAGAGACTGATGGCTGGTTGCCGAATCAAGTCCGCATGTGGCTTGCATCACATTGGACTATTCGAAACGGCGCCGACTGGCGCATCGGCGAGCGTCAGATGTTTCGAGATCTACTTGATGGGTCTTACGCCAATCGGGCAGGTTGGCAGTGGACGATTGGGTCAGCAACTGGTCGCCCGTACGGATTTTCCCGCTGGCAGGTCAACAAGCGAGCTTCTGAGTTATGCAGCCAGTGCCCGTCGCAACAGAACTGCCCGATTGAACAATGGCCTGATGACCCCGTACTTGAACCGGCAGTACCTCAACTCTCGCTTCGCAAAGGTGATCACCCACCTTCAGAGCCCCTGACGCCTGTTATCGACCCTCACCGAACCCCAGAAGCAGTGTGGCTCACAGCGGAGTCACTTGGTGATGACGACCCTGCACTTCGAAGTCACCCGAACCTTCCGGCATGGTTCGTGTTCGACCTGCCGTTACTTACGAAACTCCAACTACACCCACGTCGACTTGTCTTCATCGCGGAATGCCTGCATGACCTTGCACGTCGACGAGAGGTCAGAATCTCAATCGGTGACCCATCTGAGGTACTTCAAAGTGAGACAGTTGCGGTCACTGCGGCACCGGTTCCGGGATTTCCCGACCGGGCAACCCGAGTCAAGCCTGCCGCAATCTACCCATGGCCATGGCTTGTACCGATTTCGGATGCACCGCTGTCATCGTTCAGCGCCTGGCGCAAACGATCCAAGCGCTAACCGATGCACATCTGGACCTTCGTTGGATGAGCACAATCGAGATCAGAACAACACCGAAGGAAACGTTCCGAGAATACCCCTGACATCTCCTTGCGAATTCTCACGAGAGTCGAAGGGCCGTTACGTGTCCCAGGCCGCCGCGAATGCTCCAGATCGTCCATCACGGCCAGCACTTGAGCCACCGATACATCCATTTTTGAATAATTCCGCTAATTTTCCGCGAGAACATTGCTAAACAACGCTCTTGACGTTCATCAGCAATAGCCAAAGGAACCTTTAAGGTGAAGACTCGTTCTCGAAACATCATCATTCTTGCCGTGATCGCAACACTTATCGGTGGCGGCGTCGGTATCGGAACATCATTTTTTAACTCAGCAAGCAATGTCGCCGAAGCGTCCTCCCTCTACGTTGCTCCCGCCAACGCAATTGGACCAGATGCATTCAGTCCGTCGTTTTCGACAGGGCAGTTACCTGAGAGCTACGTCTACGAATTTGAATCTGGTCAAATTCCGGCATCGAGCGACGCTCTCTACATTCAGCCTCGCGGAACCTACGGAGGGCCCGGCAGCAATGTCTGCGACATCGAGGGAATGAAGGAATTCTTCCGCAACCATCCAAATCGCGCCGCCGCTTGGGCTCGCATCCAAGAAATTGAATTCGATGAAATCGACAGCTTCCTTGATGGTTTGCAGCCAGCATTTCTCGCCCAGAACGTGAAGCTCACCATGTATGGCTTCAAGAATGGCCAAGAGTATGGCTACGAGGCGATTATCAAGGCCGGGACAGCCGTGCTTGTTGACGAACTCGGGCTCCCACGCGCCCGGTGTGCCTGCGGTAATCCACTTGTGACCGACAACCCCCCTCCACCTGAGACTACGACTACGACATCAACCACCGAGCCAGACATCACGATTGAAGAATGCCCCGAGGGCACCACGTATTACCGCAACGAAGACGGCCTTCCCCAATCGATCGAGCCAATGGTTGATGAATATGTCGAGATTGATTCAAGCGAAACAGGGTTCAATCCCTCTCCACTAGACGACAGTGTCGAGCCCGATATTGAGCGGTGGGAACCGACCTACGACCTGTGTGCACCTGAGTGTCCGGAATACACCCCTGAAGAGGGTGAATATTACGACGACTCATGGCGATACGAGAACGGTCAATGGGTACCGCTGTATGGCGATGTTGATCCGATCTCCGACACTCGTCTTCTGCCCGGCTGGACCGATGATTGTGGCGTATGTCCTCCTGATGAACCTGGTGATGAAGATGTCGCACCCCCATCGCGTCGTTACGACGACAGTTTCACGACATGGGATCCTGAGACCGATCAGTGGGTCGATACCGACGGCAACCCCGTTGAACCCAACGGATCTGACGGGGCGCTTACTGACCCTGTCGACCTCGACCTTGAGCAGATTAGTGAAGAAATGGAGCAGTCCCTAGAGGACGAAATCAATTCTGATTATGACCCATGCGCTCCTGTCTGCCCTCTTGATGAATACCTCGGCAACTTGCCAACGTGGTTCCCAGATCCGCACGGACACAGTTGGCGGTTCGATCGCGAAACAGGGCTTTGGCATCCATCGAATGGCGGTGAACCACAGGCTGACCCTCCTGCATGGATCACTGATCGACTGGCAACCTTTGCTGCTGCGTACGACCCGAACGGTCCGTGCGGAACCCCTCCGGCCTGCCCACCTGAAGCTGGATCGCAAGCAGCACGATATGTCGTTGACAACGACGGCACCTTGTGGACATATGCCGGCGGCACGTGGTATTCGCCGACTGGCGAGACCCGCACCACGATTCCTGAATTCCCCGGGTGCAGCCCTTGCCCTGCGGAAACTGCACGAGGTGAAATCTCTCAATACTTTGATCGTCACGGTGTGCGTTGGATGAGAAATGCCCAAGGTGGCTGGTTCAACATGATCGACGATCGCGTTCTCGACGATGTGACCGAGATCGATGGTTATCTCGAAAATTGCGCCTCAAAGGAATGTCCAGATGAGGAGCCCTCACTCGACGACGTGTACACCGATTCGCAGGGAACATCCTGGCGATTTAACGGCGATGCATGGGTCTCCGATGCTGACGGCGCTGACCAAAGCTTCCGAGACGCGAGCGAACTACCCGACTGTGTGATCGGTGAACAAGCCTCCGCCGAGGCCCCCGTCACTGCCGTCGTTGCATGTTCTTTCAATACTGAAACCCAACAACATCAGATGCGGGTATTGACTGAGGGTCTGACGTCAGAAATCGCAGTGGTGATCGACAATATTCCCCCGAATACCGTCTACACCCGAGTCGGCAACCTCTTCTATCGCACTCTCGACGCAAGGCCGACGGGCGTCGTGGAAGTGCGAATTGTTCCGCGATCGGGTCCACCGGTGATCTACAACCATGACGTTGGCAACTGCATGCAACCATTCCCCCGATCAGGCGAGTCGGGTATCTCATTTCAATGGGTGTGCGGTTTCAACGTCGGAACTCGACTATTTGAAGCACGGGGTACTGCCAGCACAACCGGTGTTCCACTAACAGATATTCGTCGGATCACACATCGCCTCGATGGTCGCGAGCTCGTGAGGGGTGGAAACACCTTCACACTCAGTTTCCAAGGCAATCCCGCAGGAGCGTTTTATCTTGACGTCGAATTCTGGGATGGCTGGATGAACGAACTTCTGGTTGACGTTGGACGCTGTGATGATGTCCTCACTCCGGGCTGGAGTCGTATGCAGGCACAGACCGTGTGCCAATGGACCCCACAACTAAACAGAAACGTCCTGATGACCGAGTTAACGGGCGCTGTTCAAGATGTCACAAAGGTCTGGGACACAACCACATGGAACAACACAACTCAGCTTCGCTGGAATAAAAATGGCGGGAGCAATACGTGGTCGCTCGTCATTGATGAGGGATACAACCTCCCGCAATCGATAACCCTTGCGGTCGAAATGGTCGACGGATTCGTCTTTTCGTTCCCATTCTCAGTCCAACAGGGTGCAGATGGACGATGCAACGGAGAGTGGGTCCAGGGACGTGATTTCGATCGCGTTATCCAGTTCGCATGCGGCACTGATGCGAATGGTCACTACCAAGTGCAACTCGTTGAATCTCAGTTAGTTGGCTCCAACCCGATCGCAATTTTCAAGGTGGCTGATTCGGCCGACCGAAGCCGCAGGTATTCGCCGTTTGGTAGAGGGTGGTACGCAATCTGGAATCCTCCTCCAACAGGCCAGACGATGGTGTGGTTCACGGTCACGCTCGAAGACGGCAGCTTCAACCAATACGAGGTCAATCCAGGTAGTTGTGCCCTCGCGCTTCTCGCCTCAAACGCAATCGTGGTGGACGAGCCTGAAGAGCCACTTCAAATCGAGACAAGCTCCACAACCAGCTCGACTCTGCCAAGAGTTGTCGTGCCGTCGACAACAACCACGACAACAACATTGCCAAGCGTTGCAACTCCAACATCAAGCACCTCAACTACAACAACAACGACGACGACTGCGCCAGCGCCCTCGTCACCCAACCAAAATCCAACAATCAGTCTTTCGCTCGGCCAATGCAACGGAAGCGTCGACCCTCAGACTGAGAACGTGAGGTTCACGTTTGCGGCAACAGCCACTGCCAGTGACCCTGATGGTGATGTCATCACACTTACGGCAAATGCTGTAAATCTGAACGGCGGAAGGTTGTCCGTTAACCCGTCAACAACAACGGTTACGGGGAGCGGAACGGTTCAGTTCACTGTCACTACCGACAGTTCTGGGGGCCTTCTGGCAGTCGTTGCCGATGACAGTCGGCAAGGGTTTAGTTCTGATTCAGCGAGCCTTGACCCGCAGGAACGTTGTGCATTTGGCTGACACCACCACCGGGCTACAACTCA
>Ga0181596_10001991_pt1 | contig 20157 bp, 14 predicted proteins | sample 041ome_6_FD_148655 | JGI IMG/M metagenome (GOLD analysis project Ga0181596, IMG submission 148655) | Coastal salt marsh microbial communities from the Groves Creek Marsh, Skidaway Island, Georgia - 041402US metaG (spades assembly) | ecosystem: Environmental > Aquatic > Marine > Intertidal zone... | reverse complement strand
ATCGGGGAGCACTTGTGCCGACATCCACTTCGACTTGGCCCCCTGTTCGTATTGCACATTCTTGCGATTGCGAAATTCTTCTAACGGGCCCGACCGATTGAGCGAGACGATTCGCGCGTTGTCTGGCTGGGTGTAATAAATGAAGAGGCCATCAGCCGTCACGCTGGGACTGGCGGGTAGATTGGGGCCTCGACTGAGAACGATGGATTCCGGTGGATTGAAGTCGTGCCAGATCGATTCCCGATTCGAGACATAGATGGCTTTGCCCTCATCGCGGTCTCCCACAAACCATAAGGTTAATCCATCTCGCGAGAGAAAGGGGTCGAGTTCAGCGCCTGGAGAGTTCACTTGATCGAGAGGAAAAGGTTTTCCGACCGGCCATTCAAACAACGTCGTATTGGCGGCCACGATGGAGTTTGCTGTGGCTTCCTTCATCGTCGGAAACTCGACCTCTGCCGATTCAGACACAATGACGACGCGCTGGACATCCTGGTATCCGGGGCGTGTTAGAGAGATGGTGCGACTTCCCCGTTCCATGACGACCTCACACGGCGGAGACACGAACTCTCCTTGCACTGTCCGTGCGGGATGGCCATCGACGAGAACCCAAGCTGCGGGATCTCCACCGTAAATCTTGCATTTGCCCTTTGAGAACGCGGGAAGGGGAACGTCTTTGGGGTCTACAGAAGCCGTTGAAGATGACGAGGGATTGTTTTCATCTGTGGGAGAGTCTGTCTCCGAATCACAACCTCCCGAAAGCAGACAGGCAATCATCATGCATGTAAAGAAAACAAAAGATCGATTGAGTGGGAAATCATTCATTGTTGATCATCACTGCCGGGGGAAGAAGGTGGGGAGGGAACGAACTATCGGTGAATCGAGATCGATTGGGTCGTTACTGGGGGGATGTCGTATCGCCAAAATTCAGGAGGAAAGAGCTTCGAGTTCCAAACAAAACAACCATCTGTTTTCGAGGATCGACCAGAGTCATTAACCGCGAAAAATGTTTGGTGATCGTTTGACTGAAGATGGTTTCTCCCGTCTTTCGATTGAGAACATCAATGGTTGTTTCATGGGGAGTCGAAACAAATCGACGTTGCATCATCTGACGACGTTTCGCAAGAAACACAACAACCGGCGAGGAGACCGGTTGATCGGGATCGTACGCCTGATGTTCGACTCGATGTCGCCAGCGGGTTTCACCCTGATCGCTGATGGAAATGACTTCCCCATGCACTTCAGGAAAGTGATATTCGTTACTGGTGACAACACTCATTTCATCGTCGGGATCACGCTTTTCAAGAACCGTCAACAGAAATCCTTCCTGCAATCGGCTGAGAAAGAACGCTTCGATTTTAAGCTCGTCCGGTTGTTCTTGTTCGTCTGCTTCGATGACGGCTGTCTCAATCTTCACAGCGTATTGTTCCGCACCATCGGCAGTACGAATCAATCGGAATTGATTTTGACTCTGTTCGATGATGCCGACCGTCCCTGGTGCGCAGGTTTGCAGAAGCAGCATTTCATCGGTCCCGCGAGACCAAAGTTTTTGACGCGAAACAGGGTCATAGACGGCAAGTTCCCAATGATCGTCTGTTTCAGAAGCATTGCGAAGACGTTCATGAACGATCAAGAATTGTCCCTGCTTGATGACAAGTTTAGGTTCCCCCCGTAACGAGAAGTCTCCTGAAGGGGCTCCATCAACGGCTCGAAATGTTTTGACAGATCGACCACCCTGAGGAACTGCTGCAATCACTTGGTCGGTTCCCCAGAGAGTTTGTCCGTGAGCACCAATCTCGCGAGACCAGAGTAGATCTCCATTTTGCCAATCGATGGCCATCAAATTTCGATCACGCTGATAGACAATCATTTCTGAATTCACATGGGCAATCGTTCCGATAGGTTCGTCGAACATATCGCGTATCTGTTGTGTCGGATGTCCGTTGGTGTCGATGACTCGTTCCGTCAAGATCGCCGATTGAGGTGAGTGAGCCCGAAATCCAATCAGTGGTTCTTTCAGGTCATGAGGGCCATGCAACAGACAATCGTCCCCTTCTTGAAAGAGATCAAACACGTAGAACTGGTCCGAAAAGACCAGCACTGCGAGATGCCCGTGCAAATAGATTTTTCGATCGGCCAGTATGGTTCCCGGACTTTGCTTGACCATGTTGAGTGCCAGATCAAATCGCTTTTCTCCAAACTGATCGATAGCATAAAATCGGGGAGGGCGATCAGTCGAAAGGCAGAACGTCCAATCCGACCACATCCCCGCATCACCTTCCACGGGAATACGATGTAAGACAGGCAGCATCGATCCCTCAGAAGTGGCCGTGACGGTAATGGGCCGTCCTGACCAGGGATGATTTCGATGAATCAGATATTCGCTCAATAATCGATTTTCGAGTCCCCATTCCGCCAGCTCGGCCCCCGTCATACCATCGAGGCAAACTGCATCGCGGAACTCTGTCAGCAACAGATCACGCAATTGTGCCGCCTGTTCGACTCGCTGGAGCTTCATCAACAAGCGATAATGACGGGCGATTGCTTCTCGTCGCAGCGACTCATCCGGCGACTGTTCAACGATCAACAGCAGTTGCTGAAGTTCGAGACTTTCCGTGTAAGGGTCCATCTGGGCCATGCGCTGCTGCAAAAGCTTATGTCCCCCCGGCTGATTTTGCAGAATGATGGCACTGCGAGCAATTTTTTCGGAGTCATTCTGTTTGAGAAGCTCATTGATGAACGTATCGAGACGCTTTTGCATCTCTGTTTGTATTTCGGACTCGGCATGAGCGTGTAACGATTCGAGTTGTGCGCGAACCCACACATCGCTGCGGATTCGGTACGTTCGTCGGTTGACCAGAAAATTGTCCTGCTCGATGAGTCTCATAAAATGCACGAAAGCTTCGAGACTTCGACCAGACTGCGCCAACCCTTCCGCCAGGATTTCTTCCAGAACAGATGCCTGCTGTGTTCCTTGCGTGAGTTTTTTCAGTAACTCGGTATGCTGTTGATACTCTTGAAAATTGTGGCGAAGACCATCTAACAGCGAAGTGACCAATATCTCATGCAGTCGCGAATCAGGCTGCTTATCATACGCGGGAAGAAACTTTTCGATGGCAGTGGCAGCATCACCGTCGAGCAGTGCCAACTCTCCACGCAAGATTTCGGCTTCGCGATCATTGCTGTTAAGTTGTTCGTCAATTTCCGTCTGTGTGAAGTAACGAAAGATGCGATTGTTGGTCTGAGAAATGATGACTCCATCCGCGGCAACCAGATTGCCGGGAACGCGATCAAACTGCGAGGGAATCGTACTTTGCAGAGTTCCCGCTTCAAGATTGATGACCGCGATGGCGGCTGTCGAAAGTGGAACGTAATAAAACTTGTCGGAGACGTAGCCGCGTCCACTCGGTTGCGGAATTTCGACCGACCATGATTCGCGCCCGGTGACCAGATCGCGAGCACGGACATGCCGACGACCGACAAGAATCACTTGCCGATCTTGGACACACGCCACGTAGAAATCATCTTCACGAGAGGCCGACCAATAGGGAATTCCTGTGGCAATATTCAAGCAGAAGATCTCTGTCGAATCGCTCGGTGTGACGATGACACGACCTTCGGCAATGATCGGTGCGGAATCGAGCCAACGATCTTCATCGGCGGGGCTGATCCCATAATCGGACTGAAAGCGATAGAGCTTGTCCATCGTTTTTTTGGAGTGAGATAACTCATCCGTGTATCGGAATTGCCAACTGAAAATTCCACGAGCCAGGTCGTATCCGATGACGGTTTCGTGGGCGATTGGGCAAATGAGTACGCCGTTAGCATAACTGGGCGTCAAGCCGCTCAATTTCCATAACGGCATTTGCTGACTGAGTTCCGAGGCGATGGGAGTCGGTAATGGCTGTTCCCATAACCATTCGACCACTTTGCGACCACTGGCCAACTCCCGATCTTTGAGAGCGATCAATAAAATCTCATCATTACGGGCAACCATGCAATACAGAAGATTCCCTTGCACCATGGGAGGGCCGAGAAATTGCATTCCCGCACGGTTTTCGGTGGGACCTCCTATTTCCCAAACCGCCTTTCCGCTCGTCAATTCGTAAGCCATCAGTTTGTTATAGACTTGCTCTCCGCCGTTGGAATTTGAACGTGCGGGTTTGAGAAGTCCCTGTTCTTCAATGGCGAATATCAGCTCGCCATTACTCGACAATGTTCCCGAGGTCATGTCGCGCCAGGTGCGTTGCATGATATACCGTTGTAATTCGGTGATCACATCTTCTTGCCGATGATCGCCGGCACGCATTTGTGCGACGAGGCTCATAAACTCAGAATCATAAGCGAAGGTTTCCCACAGGAATTCGCCGGTGTTCTTATCGATGGCTTTCAGATTACCCAAGGACCGAAAGACAATCGTGTCTCCCACAAGCAACGGATGCATGGCCGGTAATTGCAGATAATTGGTCGAGTCGAATCGTTTGGACAAACTACGCAATTCACTTTCCACCAGTTCCAATTGGCGAGGGTCATCTGATTCGGAAAGTGGAATCGTGCGGAATTCCCATTCCTGTTCCCGGATGGGAGCAGGTGCCTGAGAACTGGCATTGCGAGTCACATCTCCCCCGAACATAGGCCAACTCGTCAGCCCCGGCTGCCTTTGGTCGGAAGTGGAAAGGGAAGCAACCTTGTCGAGCCAGGCGAGATCGATGGCGTTGTTTTGATCGATGGCAAGTTGCTGTCCGCCCAGTTCCAGTGACTGGTTGGCGGCATCGCTCTGTAACAATTTCAGAGATTTCAGACATTCGTCATTCAACCCGGCCATTCGCAAAGCGATGGCGGTTTGCAGGATCATACCTGCACGATCATTCCTGGCGATCCGTTTTTCATCGAGTAATCTTTGAAACATCAGGGCGGCTGCCAGAGAATTTCCGCGATCAAAATAAAGCTCTGCCAATGTTCTGGCGGCTTTTGCACCTGTCGTCGTGAAGTAATAGCGACGGACCACTTCCTCTAACAACAGGGGATCGGCGGTTTGCTCGGCTTGTTGCAGGATCTCTTTCGCTGCCGCGTTGTAAAGTAATTCGTACTGTTCTCGTTCGGAGGGAGCAAGTTGCTTGAGCGTGTCGAGCACTTTCCCTTTCAGACTGACCGCCTGATCGCGATTCTCGGGATTGGTGTAATAAAGTGCGTCACGAGGATGATCGAGGATCGATTGAAAGAGTGGTAACGCATTGACAAAATCGCGCCGACCGAGCAGTGAAGTCGCCGAATCGTAGACACGTTGCAGCCGACGATCAGAAAGCTGAGAGTCTAAGACCGGTTCGTAAACGGCTTGCTGTGCGTCCTCGCTCTCTTGTGCGTCTCCCCATTGCGACGCGAGCGTCAGAGAGAAGCAGAGCGCGAAAAGAGCCGGTCTGCATTGCCAGAAAGAATTGGTCCGCAGCATAAAATCCTCAACTCATAAATTGTGTGCGGCCCACGCACACGGGCAGAGATTCTTATGAATACGCCCTGTCAGTAATGATGATTCTAGCATGAAGTGACAAAATGGTGCATTGGCAATCAGCCGAGATCAGCAAAATCTCGCCAGATGCGCACGAAAAAACCCGCTTTCCGGTGTCGAAAAGCGGGTTTGTCTGAAATTCCGTCAATCCCGAGAATTACTCGAGGATCTTGGCAGAGTCACCAGCCACAGATTTCACTTTGCTTTTGTCGAACTGACCTTTCGAGAAAGCGTGATTCACTTTCACGTCTGATTCATTCCACATCATGACTGTGACGTCGGCATCTTTGGCAATTTTGTAGCTCTCGGGTCCTGCGGTTCCATCATAAACGGTCAATGGAACATTCTTGATGTTGTTCGTCTCGGCAACTTTTTTCAGAGTTGCTTCGGCGGCATCGGCATCGTCTGTGAGAAGCACAACGAACGCAGCCATTTTTTTGTCGCCGTTGGCACCGACCTGCTTATCGACTTCTTTGATCAGGTTGGCAACATTGTCATCAATTTCACGAGCGAAAATCGAGACCACTGGACGAGCGCCGTACATACAACGGTAACACAAAGTTTTACCCGCTTTGGGTCCGGTGATATCACGCACGTTGAACGGTGGAGGTGCATCTCCCGGTTGCAGGCCTGATTCCAGTTCAGCAGCACCCGCAATACTGGTCATACTCATGACCAAAGCAGCAAGAATTAAGTTTTTCATCTTCACGTTTCTCCTTAAGGAAAATTTCAACTTTTGAAATTCGATTGTTGCAGCAGTTCTAAGTCGCAACACATGTCGCGATCAAACAGTAGTCTCCAGACATCATAGGCATTCAAGTCGCGAGAACTGTGAACTTGCTCACAATTTTCCTCCTTGAATCAATTTTTGTTTCGGGAGTCGATTGAGAAAATCGCCAGAATTCCCGAGGGATGAGAGATTATCCCTTCTTCTTGACCCCTAGCTTCTCCAACTGATCGACCAGATCTTTGCCGTGATTGCCAGCGTTGACCTCGCGATCGATGTGTAAAATCTTCCCATTCTCACCGATGTAATAAGTCCAGCGGTAGGGAAACATCCGAGTCTCATTCACAACGCCGTAAGCTGTTGCCGTTGATTTTCCGGGATCGCTTAAGATGGGGTAATCAAGTTCGAGAGACTCGGCGAACTTCTTGTTCTTTTCCACGGGATCGACGGATGCCGTGAAGTAAGCCACATCGTACTTCCGAATTGCTTCGCCTTGATCGCGAAACGATTTGCATTCTTTGGTGCAACCGCCTGTGAATGCTTTCGGGAACCAGGCGATCACGACTGCCTGTTTACCATTGAAGTCGGAAAGACGATAGGTCTTCCCATCCGATCCTGTGAGTTCAAAATCAGGAGCCGGATCACCGACTTTCAATTCGCCTGCATTCACTGTGGCAACGCTGGCAACAACCGCAACTAGAAACAGGGTTGTCATTCTTTTGAGCAACATTCTTCTCTCTCCTCATTCCGTTTACTGTGTAATAATGAATCATCAGGGAGTCGTACGTCATCAGTGACATGGGACTTCCCCCGTCATGAGGGACCTCTCAAAATTAACACACCCGATTCAGGAAGTCTATAACCTGCTTTCAGTCTTCCCCTCCTCGGAGTGAAAATCAAGGTGTTTGACGAGGTGGGCGTAGCTCCCACTGTTCCCCAAAAAAGTCGGCATCGACGATCTTTCCGGGGCCTCGTGTGTGGGGAGGCGTGGTTAAGTCGACAATACCCCAATCCGGCAGCTTGGGGACTTGGCGTGCATTGTTCAGATAGTCGTACTCGCGGAAGGTAAACCCGCTATTGAGAACGACATAGCGTTTGGGATTGAGTGGATTCGGGTAGACAGCAATGAGGGCATGTTGATCGGAACCCCAGGTACGATTGCCGGCCTGGATTTGCTCTTCCCCCCACTTGATGGGCAACTTGTCCGCAATCTTCGCGAGAACCTGGTTACTCGAGGGATCCCCGAACAAAATTAAATTATGTTGAGAGAGCTCAACTTCCCCAATTTCTGTGTCAGCGAGCAGGCGTGGTTGTCCTCGAAAATGACGCCGCCAATGCTCGACGGCATGAGCAAGTTCTTGTTGCGTCCACTTTTCCACCAAACTGTTGGCCGCTTTGCCAGACGGTTTGACGAATACAAATGAACTCATGAAGGCGTCGTCGATGGGGCCTTGCAGATTGTGAACTTTGCGAAGTCCGGCTTCCGGTCGTCGTCCGGGTTTCCAGACATTTCGATCATCACGATGAAACGAAACTTGCCAAGATCGGTCCGACTTCGTGCGACCGGCCTCGATTTGTTGACCATCAAGAGTCACTACGACAGGTTTCAAAAGATCGAAGGGAGCATCTCCCGCAGGAAAATCGAACGTGAGATCTGTGATGTTGAGAGTGTCAGCCATAAGTCCTTGCTCGGTGACTTTGGCGTCGATCCGGGACCGTTCCCAATGTTCTTTGAGACCGTCAACTGTCACCCAATGCATGCGATTGTATTTGAGTGTAAATGTGGTGAAGTGAATCTCACTGGGATTTCGTTCGCGTCCTGATCGCTCCAAAGCGGAGAGACGTTCTTCGATTTCGATGAGAGAATCAGGATGAATTTTGTGAGCCGTATCCGGGCCGATGATATGAACCATGTCGATCCCTTCCCGACGAAGGTATTCTTCCATGATGTCGGCTGCCTGCTTCTGCCGATCAATTTCGCCGCTGTAGGCAATCGTTGGGCAGTGATACAGGTTGATCGCGTGATCGGTGCAATCATACATCCGCCAAAGTTTTTCCTCATACCAGGTTGGTGTGAGCGTCTCCTTCTGAAACGATTTCAGGAATTCGGGAGTCTCAGAAAACCCGGCTCCCGGAGTGGCGGCAAACCAATGGTCAGAATAATGCACGGCAAACTGCCAACACGCAGCGCCTCCCATAGAAAATCCGCGGACAGCGATGCGGTCCTCATCAATTCGATACTCACCATTCAAATGCTGGAGGACTTCCAGTGTGTCGATCTCGCCGGCAAACTTGTTGGCATTCGAGTAACGACCGTACGGATGAACCATAAAATGAGTCGTACTGGAGACGGCACCTTGATTGCGTAAGCGCTGTGCGATGAAGTTTGTTTCGCTCAACGTTTCTCCCCGACCGTGAAACCACAAATCGCATCGGTAAGAATCGGTTCCCGTGGTTTGATAGTCATCGGGGACATACACGGCATACGGTTGAACGCTGCCATCAATTTTCGACCGATACCCGCGAATGACAGCACCTGTTTGAGTTCGCCAGGGAGTGTTGCCTTGCTTGAGTTGGTTGGCTCTTTCTAATCCCATGGCAAGATGCTGTCTGGCCGCTTCGAGTTCTCGCTGGTGAAAAAATTCTTGGTAAGTGAGATTGTTGAATGCAGAGATCAAAAAGACCTCTACATCGGGTAGGTATTTCTGGACGACTTCCCGCTGATCCTGTTTCAGTTTCTGAATGAATTCTCCCAATTTCACAATCTCTTGAGCGATTGGCTCCCGCTCAGCATCTGAAAACTCAATCCCCAGTTTGGGGATGCGCCTGACCGTTTCTGATTGATTATCAGCCGGTCCATCCGCCAGCAACGTGCTGAACGAGCAAAGAAAGATCAGTGAAAAGAGGGAAATCGTGGAGCAAACGTGTTTCATGGGGGGAGTTCCCAGCGGTCAATATCATAGGGCAGGATTCAGCGAGACGTCCAAATTAACCTGACTGAAGGAGTAACTCATTAAAAAAGCGATTCACTCGCTGGAAATTCACGAGAATGCAGATTGGAGGAATTTTGCAAATTCCTCAATTTTTCCTCTTGCATGCAGATTCCAGCGGATTAGAATTGGGGCAGAAATTGAGACTCAGTCTCAATTCGACCTGCCATTCACGACCCACCTGATTTCGAGAATAAAGTCTTCAAGCCCATGGCGACTATCGAAACTGCAAACGACAAAATGGTCTGTTACTGCTACGGTCTGAGAGAATCAGACATTCAGCAGACGGTGCAATTGCATGGTTGCCAAGAGCTAAAGGCCGTGATGAGTTGTTCGGGAGCGGGAACCGGTTGCACTGCGTGTCATCGCAGAATCCAAGCGGTCATGAACAAGCAAGCTTCAGAAACTTACAGTTCCGCTTCGCAACAAATTCTCGAGTAATTTGTTGCTCCGTTTCAGATCACGCCTGCGAACGGTCCTTCAATCTCTCTCGAAGAATTTCGACCTCCAGAGCAAATGTGGTTTGTAACTCTGTCAATCGTTCCGGGATGTCCATGACGGTATTAATGACCGTTAAAACTACGACATTATTTTGTAGATAATCACAGACGAGCAAATGTTTTTTGACACGGTAGAAATAAAGTGATTGATGAAAGTCTGGCTCGATTTTCAGAAGCTCTGGATCACCTTTGATTTGATTTAAAGCCTCTTCGATCGAATTAAGATACTCATCTGCAACGCGCTGTCCCCACTTCTCAATAGAGTATTGTTCAATATGAGCCACGTCGCGCAACGCACGATGGGTGAGAAGAACTTTCAAATCAGAGGGACTACTCAAAGATCAACCTGTTGAATCAGGTTTCTTAGATCACCCTGAAATTCAAGGGTTCTGCCAGCAATCGCATCCTGATAGCCATCGATAATTGCATGGCGAATATTTTCTGTTTCGATTTGTCGCTTGCGCTGTCTGATCAAATCTCGCACAAATTCGCTGGGACTTGAATACAACGTCCCGTCTCCACAGTTCTCGTCAATGAATGCACGTAACTCGTCAGTGAGTTCAAGATTGAGTTGTTCGACCATCACGACGTTCTCCTGAAATCCATTATGCCAAGACAGACAATCCTGTCAATATTTTCATTCAGGAGAGAATGTCGTGATTTCGGTCAACCATGAATACTCTAGTGTCCGCCGGTTTCGTCGGCTTCGACACCAACCTGGGTTGTCAGGTAATTTTCAATCCCCAATGCTTTGATCAGATCGAGTTGCGATTCTAACCAATCCACATGCTCTTCGGATTCGATCAAAATTTTGTCGACCAGATCTTTACTGCCGTTATCGCCGTGTTCCTGGCAAATTTGAGACGCTTTGTTGTAAGCGTTCACGCCACTGGTTTCGAGTTTCAGATCGAATTCAAATTGCTCTTTGACGTTTGTGCCGGGATGAATGGCTCCGTAACGGGCGATCTCGGGGACTCCTTCAAGAAAAAGAATCCGGTCAATCAACAACTCGGCATGCTTCATCTCGCCCATTGATTCTTCGTAGTGCTTACGTCCCAGACGTTGAAAGCCCCAGTCCTGAACCATTTTGGCCTGGATGAAATATTGATTGATGGCGGTCAGCTCGATTGTAAGCCCTTCATTGAGAGCATCGATGACTTCCTGATGACCTTTCATAACCTGTCTCCTGTCGCAATTTTGAGTATTTGATAAATTCTTGAGCTTTAATTTTCCCACTTGGAGACCGATCATTCCAGCCGCTGAGTGGGAAAAGATGCCGGTTTTTCCGAATTGAAACGGTTTCTCAGCGGGAATTTGAGACGGATTCTCCAGTTCGATGGTTTTAAGATTGTGTGTTCCCAATGATCTCTTGGACAATCATCAATGAGTTGAAACTGTTACCCCTCCCAACGGGTAGCAGAAGTGCGTTTCGTGAAGTTGGTCATTAACCAGTAACTTTTGGCACTACTCTTCACGCTCTCCGGGGTTCCATCAGGAAACCGTTTCCGTCGAAAAAGAGGAATGTTGTGACAATTTTCAATCAAAAACGATTATGGCTTTGTGCCTTTGTGTGTCTTGTTTTCGTCCCATTTCCCGTGAGCGCGCAGGTGGAAGAGCTCGATGAAGGCGAAATTCCGAAGCCGGTTCCGATTGCAGTTGTGATGTTTTCCGGGATTGAACGGGGATTCCAGGAACTGGACTACATCTTCGAGACCATTGAGCATCCAGAGCTGTCAGATATCGTTTCGGCGAGTCTCGCGAATCTGAATGATTTGAAAGGTATCGACCAAGAGAAACCTCTGGGTCTGATGCTCTTCCTCAAACCGGGTACGGGATTCAATATTTTTCCCACGCTCGGGTTCGTTGGCTTTCTGCCGTGCGAAAATTTCGAGGACGTCTTGAAGACATTCGGAACGACGGGAATGCAGATTGGGAAAGTTCCGGAGTCCGAAGATCGGTATTCGATGAAAGGTTCTGGTCAGAACTTCTTCTTCGAGAAAGTTGGCGAACAGATTTTGCTCACGAACGATGAAACGATGCTCGACGCGGAACTCCCCGATCCGGTCTCTCTCACCAAGACATTGGCCACTCGATACGACTTTGCCGCTCAGGCCAACATTAAAAATGTTCCCATCGGAATGCGGAAAATTTTGCTTCAATTTCTCCGCTCTCAAATGGAAATTCAGATGCAACGCCGAGATGAAGAGCCAGAAGGCCCGTGGCGAATGAGAAAAGCCTCGCTCGCAAATAATCTTCATTTCATTGAACAGCTCGCGACCCAGGGAGATTCATTAACAATCGGCCTCGATGTTTCCAAGGAACTGCGAAAAGCAGTTGTGGAAATCGATCTGAATGCCAAGCCCGGTAGTCAATTTGCAAAATACCTCGGAGACTCCGGTGGCGTCACAAGTTATTTTCGAGTCTTGCAGGATGACCCTTCGATCATTTCTGCCTACATGTCCTGGGAGCTTCAAAAAGAAGATGCACTCAACCTGAAGGAAATGGCGCTCGGGATGCAGCAGGCACTTGAATACGAAATTCTGGAAACAAATCCTCCTCCTGATGGAGAAGAACCACAACTTCGCCTCGGAGGGTTATTCGAATGTCTCGCAGAGACGGCGGAAGCCGGCACCCTCGATGGTTTTGGTCGTATGCAAACCACGGCGACGGGTGAATCGGTCATCATGGCTTCGGTCCGGGTGATCAATGGAACGACGGCTTCGGTCTCCATCGCCGACCTGTTGCAGTATGTCGAAGATAAAGATTCAGACAACCAGGATATTCAGCTCAATGCCGATTCGTACCGGGGTGTCACATTTCATCGAGTGTCGCCGACGACTCAAGATAGTGACAGCAAACGAATCTTCGGTGAAAACTGGTCAATGTATTTTGGGGCCGGTGAGCGCACCTTGTGGTTTGTCATGGGTGGTGAAGAGGCGATTCCTATCGTCCATGCTGCCATCGATCAAATTCTGGATCCTGCCTCACAGAAGACATTGCCCGATTCGGCACCGTTTCGATTTACTCTGAACATGTCTCAATGGATGGCAATTTTTGAGAATCCTGAAAGAGAGCGACGAGGGTTTGGTAAGAAAATGGCCGAAACTTTTGAAGCAGGTGATGACAAAATTATTGCCGACATGACACCGCGCGAAAACGGCATTCGTTATCGGATCCGTTTTGAAGAAGGTTTTGTCAAATTGGTTGGACTCGCACTCGCTGATGCTTTTGGTATTCCCCTCGATCAGTAGTGAAGTGGGGCTTGATGATTGGTTTTCAGCGTGAATTCTTTTAGGATGTAGAGCTCACCCACCTTTTCTGCAGGTAGAGACCTATGCTCGGACGATTTCTGAAAAACTACATCGAACGGCATCAAAACCGCGGTAATCAACTCTTTCACGTTGTTGGGTTACCGGTCACGTTCATTGTTCCTGTCATCCTTCTGATCCAGGACAAGCCGATGTGGGCGTTGGGCTCATTCATTCTCGGTTATGCCCTGCAATTCATTGGTCATGCGATTGAAGGAAATGACGCGGGCGAGATTATTGTGGTCAAAAAAATGCTCGGAAAACCGTACCAAGAGTTTGCTCCCGGCGTAAAAGATTCATCAGCTAACGATTGAATCGCCGATACAGTCTGTAAGGGTTAGTCCGGTTTGCGCGGAAATAGTAACCACCCCGGTTGTTACGCCGCGTACATCGAACAGGGAGGCTCTGCCTCTAAACTCCTATAAACAAAAGACTTGTATTGCCTGCGACAGGATCACGGATGATGTCGAATCAAATACGCATCCCCCAACTTGGACTGGGATTACTCCTACTCACAACTCTTCTTACGGGTTGCTGGGAAAGACGGACGGGCCTGTCGTACCTCGGGGAAGGCGGCAATCAATATTATAAAGATGTCGCGACAAGCATCGATTATCCCGATGCCACCCAGGAATCTCCGGAAGAAGTTCTCACCACCGCCAAGCCGCGAACAATTCGGGATCGTTCAAAAGATGACATCTGGGAGATGACGCTGGCTCAAGCCGTCACGATGGCATTAGAAAATAATCGCATCATTCGCTCCGATGCGACTTTTTTAAGCCCGGGCAGTGCACTGTTTACCAATCCCGATCGTATTGCGTCAGTCTATGATCCTGCGATTCAGGAAAGTGGTGTGTTGTTTGGTGGTCGTGGTACGGAAGCCGCACTCTCTGCATTTGATGCCCGTTGGGATACGCGGATGCTGTGGGGACGTAACTCAACCTATAACAATATTGCTGCGGCACCTGGATCGGCGACATCGTTAGAAACTGCCAACTTCAATACGGGGCTGACCAAAGCATTCGGATATGGTGGGCAAGTTCAGCTCGGTCATAATGTTGATTACCTCGGATCAAACACTGCCGGACAGTTATTCCCCTCCACCTATACCGGTTCACTTTCGGCCGAGTATCGTCAACCTTTGCTTGCGGGTGCGGGTGCAGAATACACCAGCATTGCGGGTCCGATCACACAAAGCTTTGGTGGGATTACCGGCGTGAACCAAGGGGTCGTGATTGCCCGTATCAATAACGATATTACGATTGCCGATCTCGAAGCCAATATTCGCAATCTCGTATTGGATGTCGAGTTATTGTATTGGGATCTTTATCTCGCTTACGTTCAATTTGATACCGCCACACAAGCGCGAGAAAGTGCTCGACAAACGTGGCAAATCGCTAATGCCAAAGTGGAAGAAGGGGAGGTCATTTTCCCCGATATGGGGGATGCTTCGGATTCTCTGAAAACCGACCAAAACATACAACGCATTAGCAACAATGTCCTTCAAGGTGGTCAAAATACGATTCCCGACCTCTTTCAAGCCAAAGATGCTTATTATCAAGCACAAACAGCCGTGGATCGTGCTCGTTCGCTGATCTATTCAACAGAAACTCGCTTTCGCCGACTGTTGGGGCTGGCGGTTAACGATGGGCAGATCATTCGTCCCGAAGATGAACCATTGACGGGGGAATATATTCCTGACTGGTATGCCGCCCTCGCAGATGCTTTGACTAATCGTGTCGAACTTCGTCGTCAAAAATGGAATGTCAAAAGTCTCGAACTTCAATTGACCGCTGCGAAGAGTTTGACTCGACCGCGTCTCGACTTCGTCACAAGTGCTCGCATCAACGGCCTGGGAGATGACCTGATCGGAGATGGTCGAGCGGATGGAGTTTCTCCAAATGGGTTGGACAATCTATACGGCACTCTTGGTGGGGGAGATACTTCGGGATGGGGAGCGGGAGTGGAAATGTCGATTCCAATCGGCTATCGCTCTGCGTTGGCCCAGGTCCGAAATATTGAACTTCGACTCTCCAAAGCGAGAGAAGTTCTGTCTGTTCAGGAAATGGAGATCAGTCAAGAACTGGCCATCTCGCTGCAAGACATTGCCCTCAATCATTCGAACATGAAGTCGCTCCTCAATCGTAAAGAGGCGGCCAAAATGTATGAAGAAAAATTGCGAGTTCAGTTGGAGCTTGGTGGACGCGGCGCAGCCACCGATGACGTTGACCGCCAGATTCGAGCCATCGCGACTTTAGCCGATGCTGAGACTTCGTATTTCCAGTCGCTCGTGCAGTACAATCAGTCGCTGGCCCGCTATCACTTCCGTAAGGGCACATTGCTGAACTACAACAACATTCACCTTGCTGAAAACCAGTGGGATCCCGAAGCTTATGAGGATGCCTTGCGTCGTGCCCGAGAAAGAGGACACGCGTTTGAAGATCGATTGATCGAAGAGAAGCCGCGCGCTTTCTCGATGGGTCCGGTGAATCCTCACGAATTAGAATTCCGTCCGGCAGCAGGACACTCAGAAGTGGTGCCGCTTCCCGAAGCGAAAGCCTCACTTCCTCCCGCCCCTCAAGAGCCAGCTCCGTCTCCTCCAGCCGAGGCTCAAAAGCCTTATGACTCATCATCGGCTCAGCTCGCTCCGACACGATCCACGTACGCAGATCGTCCCCAATGGGCAGTGACTCCCCAGGAGATGCCCGGCATCCAAACGATCAATTCGTATTTGATGGTCGAGCCCGAAAGCCAACAGGCCGTCCAAGCGGTCAGTCACGAAACGGCCAATCCATATCGACCTGCCCAACAATCGATGATTGAAACGCCGATAATTGAACAGCCCCTGAAATTGACGCCCAACTTTTTTGATCATCAAAACACAGATTCGTCATCAGTGATGAATCGGGAAACGGGAGCGAACGACCAGCGCGTTCTTCCTGCTTCGGTCGAAAAGAAATCGGAGTCAAAGACATCGCTGCCTCAATGGCCCTCGGCTGTCGAAAAACCGACAACAAAAGTGGTCACCAAGCCGCTCCCGAAAATCGAAAACAGGGTGAAAACTCCCTTCGCTCCACAATTATCGCCTGCTGCTGAAAAACAGACAGCAGAGGACGAAGAGTGGCACCCGTTGAACCTGAATCGTTAAAAGATTCAACGAGCACCATTGGCGATTTGCTCTTTGAAGAAATCTCGCTGCAAGATTCTCTTGCGTGTGATCACTGATGACCTATGATAAGAATCATTAACTCCCTAATGATTTGATTCCGCTCTCGCGGCTCCATCTCGACAATCAAATGAGAGTCATCTCCTCAGGCAAACGGGAGATCGTCTCTTAAAGGCAATTATGTCCTCAACGCAACGCCTCGAGCGTTTATTGCGGCTGGTGAACTTACTGCAATCCGGGCGGCAGTTCAACACGCGAGAACTCTCGGAGATTCTGGGAGTCAGCCGACGAACCATTTTTCGCGAGATCAATCTGTTGCAGGATTGTGGAGTTCAAATTCAGTTTTCGGAAGAGCGGCAAGGATATTCGCTACCCGGTTCGATTTATGTCAAACCGCTCGATTTCGCACTGAACGAAGTTCTCTTTCTGCTCATACTATGCGGCGATATTCCCGAAAACTCATCCCATTATCCGTTTCCTGAAGCGGCCCAATCTGCCTATCTGAAATTTTTGAGTTCGTTACCGCAATCGATGCGAGAATCTGTCGGCGAATTGACCGAACAAGTTCAATTTCGGCTCGATTCTCATACTCCTCAAGAGCCGGGTCGAGAACATTACGAAAACTGTTTGCACGCATTGCGCGATCACAAGCAATTACGAATTCGCTATTACAGCCTGACCGAGTGGCATGAGATTGGCATGGTCATCAGCCCATATCGACTCGTCTTTCTGCGCAGAAGTTGGTACGTCATTGCGCGGTCGTCCGTTCATCGTGAAGTGCGAACCTTCAAAGTTTCACGCATCAGGCATTCCGAACTTCTCGAACAAAGCTACAACATTCCCAGAAACTTTAACCTCGATCGATATCTGGGAAATGCCTGGCATCTGATCCGGGACGCTGATGGGAAATCATGGGATGTCAAAATTCGATTTCACAAACAAGTCGCACAAAACGTCGCGGAAGTGAGTTGGCACAAAACTCAGAAACTCAAATTTCAAGAAGATGGATCGTTAATTTTTGAAGTGGTCGTTGACAGTCTGAAAGAAATTGTCTGGTGGGTGCTCGGCTATGGTGCGCAAGCCGAAGTTCTCCAACCGGTCGAACTTCGCGACGAGGTGATCTCACATGTGCAGGACATGCTCGGTGTCTATGACGAAAAATGATTCAACAGTGACCAACTCGCCAACGCAATTCCCGCCGTTTCGGTTCTCAGAATGTGAGGCCCCAGGGAAACAAGCCGCACGTTTGATTGTTCGAGCCAGTCGGCTTCCTGCTCCGAGAAGCCACCCTCTGGACCAACGACAACAGCAACATCCTCGAACGATGCAAGATTGAGTTCGTTCAAGGGCGTTCCCTCAGGATGACCTGCCAGCAGAGTCGTCGAATCGGGAATGATGTCGAGGGCCTGTTTCAATCCGGTCACTTCGGAGATGGGCATCAACCAGTTTCGCCCCGATTGCTTACACGCCGAGATCACCGTCTGTTCCATTTTTTTCAGCTTCGTCTCTCGGGGAGTGACAACGCTCCGTTCCGTCGAAATCGGCACCAGCCGCGAGACTCCCAATTCTGTCGCCTTTTCGATCAGCCAACGAAAACGATCTCCCTTGGGGACTGCTGTTAATAAGACAAAACCATCACTTTCGGCAAAATGGCGAGTCTGGGAAATCTCGATCTGGGCCTCTTTACGGAGCAGTCCGGCTACCGTTCCCGTGGCAACCGTTCCCCGACCATCAAACAACTCGACCGATCTTCCGATCTCCGCCCGCATCACGTGCAGAAGATGATGGGCTTCTGTACCTGTCAGTAAAACCTCGCCGACATTCAGAGGATCCGGGTAAAAAAAACGGTCGGGCATCGGATTTCCTGCGGGTTTTGGACCCTGTTATGAGCTAAGCTGGTTCAGATCGCGGAATTTTCCGGTTATGCGGACTATTCTTCCAGTTCGGCCCCTGAACTTACCGATTTTATCAATATCGGATCCGAACATCACGAAAACGTCTGAACTTTTCGAGTCGATTGGCTGACTCTTTCCTATCAAGTGAAGTGAAACATGATTGAAGAGTACTGGGGCTTACAGTTTAACCCATTCCAGAATGTTCTCTCTGACCGCTGGTACTACGAAAGTCCCATGCATGAGGAGACACTTTCGAGACTTTATTACATCATCGAGCAACGCCAGAAATGCGGTTTGCTCTGTGGTGAAGAAGGTACTGGAAAGTCGTTACTCTTCGAGATCATCGCTCGCCAGGCCAAACGATCACAACGACAAGTCGCCTTGATCGATACATTCGGGATGGAAGAGGGGGAGCTTTTGTGGAAGACGCTGGGTGAACTTGGGCTCGGCAATCATTCTTCGAAGACTCGCGGTGAGCAATGGCGTTTACTCTCGGATCATCTGCATGGTGCCACCAGCGCCCATCAACAAGTGGTGCTGTTGTTCGATCATCTTTCACAATCCGATCCTCAATGTCGCCTACTCGCAGAACGTCTGCTGCATCTCCCCGCCTGTACCAAAGGTTGGGTCACCGTGATTGTCAGCACCAGCCCGCTTCAACTCAAAGAAATCCCGGCAGGCATTCTCTCGCAAGTCGATCTCAAAATCACGCTCGATCCTCTTGATGCTTATCACACGGGAGAATACGTGAATCAGGCGATCCAGAAAGCCGGCTCGAAGAAATCGCTCTTCCCGGTCTCCACGATGCACCATATGCACGAGCAAACTTTGGGAATCCCGCGTCGCATCAATCGCCTCTGTCATCTCTCGCTGCTCAGTGCTATTGAAACAAACGCGAAATCAGTCGATCCCGATTTGTTCCTCTCTTCCTCCAAAGAACTTGTCGTTGGTTGAGATCGGTCCTCGCATGCACCGAGAATGCCGAGTAAGCTGGTAAACTATCCGCCTCGCATTCTGTCACGCATCGCAGGAGATGTGACCGCATGATTTGGGATTTGCATTGTCACTTGAACGGCGTGAATGGCCGAACTCCCGAAGAGCGAATGGCTCAACTGCTGAAGTACGCCGACCGCATGGGGATTGACAGACTGATAATCTTTCTCGGCATGAGTTTCAGTCGCTCTTATGATCCCAAGCCCGACGACTTTCGCCAACAGAACGATGAAGTGATTCAGGCGATCTCTCACTGGATAGATCGTGCTTTGGGTTTTGCTTATTTGAATCCCAATTATCTGCAAGAATCCTTGGACGAAATTGATCGCTGTCTTAAAAATGGCCCGTTGGTCGGTATCAAATTATGGGTCGCCGCGAAGTGCGACGATAAAGCCGTCGATACCATTATCGAACGTGTGGCCGAGCTGAAAGGGGTGATCTTTCAACATACGTGGTACAAGGTGAGTGGTAACCTGGACGGCGAATCGACTCCCGACGAACTGGCACACCTCGCCAAACGTCATCCCGACATTCCACTCATCTGTGGTCATACTGGCGGAGATTGGGAACGGGGCATCCGAGCGATTCGCGATTGTCCCAATGTCTCGATTGGAACGGGAGGGTTTGACCCCACCGCCGGCATCACCGAAATGGCGGTTCGAGAACTGGGTGCCGACCGGATCATTTACGGCAGCGACATCGGAGGCCGAAGTATCTCTTCGCAGCTTGCCAAAATTACCGGAGCACAAATTCCCAAAGAATCTCAACAACAGATCTTGGGAGCCAACTTGAAAAAGATGTTGCTACCAATTTTGAGAGAGAAGGGAATCAAACCATGATCGATGTGAATGTCTCTCTCTTCCAATGGCCGTTCCGACGACTCCCGCACGATGAGACTGATCAACTCGTTACAAAATTGAAATCGGTCGGCGTGACAAAAGCTTGGGTGGGAAGTTTTGAAGCGATTCTGCACGAAGAAGTGGACGGCGTGAATCGTCGCTTGACGGAAGAATGCAAACAGCAGGGTGATGGATTGTTTGTTCCGTTCGGCTGCGTGAATCCAACATTGCCGGAT
>Ga0181596_10001990_pt1 | contig 20162 bp, 18 predicted proteins | sample 041ome_6_FD_148655 | JGI IMG/M metagenome (GOLD analysis project Ga0181596, IMG submission 148655) | Coastal salt marsh microbial communities from the Groves Creek Marsh, Skidaway Island, Georgia - 041402US metaG (spades assembly) | ecosystem: Environmental > Aquatic > Marine > Intertidal zone... | reverse complement strand
GGCTGGCGGCCGCCAGCCCCTGAGGCTGTCCTGCCCCTAGAGCAGAGACCGGCTATCCACTAACATTACACCCGGACCACTTAGTGGGGGCTGACCACCCAACGGCTTTATGAACTCATCCAGTCCAAGCTCGCGGCCCGCTATGGCCGCCCGCGCGAGACCAAAATCGGAGACTTCGGTCCGAATTTCGAAGAAGATTTGGCAGCGGGCCGCTTCGTCCGCAATTCCGAATGGCGCGCAAACGGTGCCATCCTCCGCTTCGGCATTCCCCGCCGCACGGACCGTACTGTCCGCCTCGAAATCCAATACGCCAAGACCTTACCGCCGACAGCAGATCCGAATTGGTCCATCGAATCATTGCGGTAATGGGCAGGCAGCTAAGGGAATTGCTAGAGCGCCGTGCGTCGCTTGGCCACGCAGTCCGGCGCTCTATCACATTGATTGCGGGCAATTTATCCCGACTAATCTGATTCAGATTGGTCGGGAATTGCCCTAGCGCACATGCTTACCGCTTGACGGGTGGAGCGCTGTTATACCGGGAATTATAAGCAGAGAAATGGTGCACCTCGAAGGCGAATTTCGAGCGCCCTCTCGGCGTTTGCTTACGCAAAAGCCTGCCGGTCGAATGCTATGCCTGCTGATCTTCCGTCGTTTGCTTCGCAAAAGACGTTGGCGCGCCCTGCAGGACTCGAACCTGCGACCCCGAGCTTAGAAGGCACGTGCTCTATCCGGCTGAGCTAAGGGCGCACTGGGGTAGATGTTGGGTCTGCATGACTATGGGTCATGCTGGTGTGCTACCAGCGGAAATTGTCTGAATAGCTTTTGGTTTTTGGTGTGCGCTCTCTGGGTTCTTGCACGGTGTAGGTGAGGCCTTTGTCGTCTGCATAGGCGATAGCGGCTTCTTTGGTGTCGAACCTGAGAGAGAGCTGGCGGCGGGTGTCGCCAGATGAGATCCAGCCCATCAGTGGATCAGCGCGGCGCTGCTCTGATGGTTCAAAGTCGAGAACCCAGAGTTTTGTCTTGGCGCGGCCCTGCTGCATTGCTGTGCGGGCAGGCCGATAAATACGTGCTTTCGCCGCCATGGGCGCGTCCCCTTCGGAAACCTGATTACGAGCGGAATGTGCAACGGGCGGTGGTTCAATTGCAAGTGTTGAGTTTGCCGATAGCCAAAGACTTTAGCCTGCGGGCGCCACCACGAGGCAGCCATGGCCGGCCCGTTTTAGGATGACGCAGGCGTTGGCCGCTTGGGCTTCTGGCAATCCGGCGATGCGGGCGCGGTGCAATTGACCGCTTCGCCGCGCCAACGGCACGGTCACAGGCTTGCCGCCGCCAACAATACGGCCAAGCTGATCCATACGTTTGCGGGCAAGCTTCAGGGCGGCGCGTTGGTTCTGCACAGCGCCCACCTGCACGGCATATCCGCCCTTACCGCCACCACGCCTAGCCGACGCGACCAATGGCGCACGGTTCTTCCGTGCTGGCTTGGAACCAGGACGATGCTTAGGTGGTTTGGCCCGCCCACCGCGCCGCCAATCATGCGCGAGGGGAGCGATGCCAACGTAACGCCTATGTTTCATAGATCGCGCGGCCCGGTAACCCGCATCCATCAGCCCGATCATATCCAAATTACGTTCGGCCGAGCTTTCTCCACCGATCAGAACTGCGATTAGACGGCGCTCTTTGCCCTTCCGCCCGCGTACGGCGGATGCTGCAAGGTTAAAGCCTGAGGCCCGGATATAGCCGGTCTTGATACCGTCTGCGCCCTTGTAGTTCTTCAGGAAGCGGTTGTGGCCGCGATATGTGCGTTTGGCATAGCGGAAAGATCCGGCTTTGAAATACTTGTAGTACCGGCGGTGCTTGTAGCGGAGCCCCCGGGCCAAGCGCGCCATATCCCGAGCAGTTGAAACTTGTTCCGGGTCGTGCAAGCCGGACGCATTGACGAAGTTTGTGCGGGACATGCCAAGCGCGCGCGCCTTCGCGTTCATTTTCTCCGCGAAGCGTTTTTCTGTTCGGCCAAGGCGTTCGGCGACAGCGACGGCAACATCGTTGGCGGACTTGATCGCCAGTGCCTGGATTGCTGTGCGGACGGAAATGCTCCGCCCTGCACGGACGCCAAGCTTAGAAGGCGTTTGCCGGCTGGCTTTGCGTGAAAATTTGATGCGTGAACTCATCTTGAGCCGCCCGGATTTCAGGGCATCAAACAAGAGATACAACGTCATCATCTTAGTGAGGGACGCAGGATGAATTTCCAGGTCTGGCGCTTCATCAAACAGCACTTGGCCAGAGGCCGCATCGATCACGATAAACGTGCGCGGTGGTGTATTCGCGAGCGCAGGCGTCACCGCCAGGAAAGCTGTGAACGTGACGGCTAAGAGCAGCGCAATTGCGCGCAGACCGGCGAATGTGGATTTGGTTTGGCGAACCATAGGAATCTGTTAGCAGGTGTCGCGCGGTGCCGTCTATCTCTAATTGAGACAGATTGCTAATTGAGTGCGGGTGCCGGGGTCGCGGTGCGCGCTTGGCGACGTCGCATAGCACGCCACCCGGCGGCAGCAGCAAGTGCTACCCCACCCGTGACAGCAATGGTTCCTGCGGCATTCAAGGCGGCTGGCAGGCCAATGGCAGGGGCTACCCAAGCCGCCGCACCGTATCCGCCAAGGGCGACCGCGCCTGCAATCAGAAGGCTTACATAGATTTGCGCCGCTAGCCTGTCTGTGATCAGCCGGGCAGATGCTGCAGGGCAAATCAGCATCGCGATCACAAGGATTGATCCGACAGCATCAAAGGCTGCGACGACGGCGAGCGCGGCGGCAGTATTGATCGCCAGTTCGCTAACCCATGCAGGCAGGCCTAATGCCGCGCCGTAGTCTGGATCAAAGGCAGCCAGCCGGATTTCTTTGAACGCAACGACCATGGCAATGGCTAGCACAGCAAGTACGGCTAACAGCATGGGGATTTCCCGGGGCAGGGAGGCCCAGAGGGCGAGCTGAAGCGCTTCCTGCCATGTCAGCGGGCCAATCCAGATCGCAGCTTCCAGGCTGCCATAAAGCGCGTGCTCAATATCCAGGTGGACGTTGGATGCGTCTGCCAATTCCAGCATGACCACGCCCAGCGCAAATAACATGGTGAGCACGACGCCCATGGCCGTCGCTGCATCGAGCCGACCGAGCCTGCGGATCAGCACAATCAACCCAGCCCCAGTGAGGGCAGCAACAAGCGCACCCAGAACCATGGACCAGGACTTGGTGTCGCCAGTCAGGATATAGCCACCGACGACGCCCGGCAGCACCATGTGGGATAGAGCATCGCCCATCAGCGCCTGACGGCGGAGCACCAGGACATTGCCAACCAAAGCTGCTGACAATGCGGCGAGCAGCGCCACGAGCATGGCTGGGAAATCGAGTTGCAGGAACATCATGCCTCGCGCCGCTCCAACTCAGCGATGACGTCCCGGGGCAGTAAATCATTGAGCGGGGTGAACGCGGCGGCGAGGAGGCGGCCCGCATCTTCAGGCCGGTCCGCTAAATAGCGGTCACGCAATTGCTCGTCGCGGAGCCAGGCTTGGGCTGCAGCCTCACCTTCAGGTGTAGAGGAGCCATTGCCATCTATCCAGCCGAGTGACCGGGCCAGTTTGGGATCAGCCGGGCGGGCACCTGCTGCAAGTTCCACAAGAATCTGGCGACGGCGCAGCGCATGACGCAGGCCCTGGCGTCGCAGGACAGCCGCAATCGCACCGCGCTTTGGTGCAAACAAAAGGCTGAACAGGAATATGGCGCTCAGGATCAGAACAATGGCGGCACCGGTGGGCGCATTTGGCAAGGCCGTGGATACCGCTCCGCCTGTATAGGCCCCAGCAGCGCCGATAGTGGCGGCGAGGGCGGCAAGGCGTGGCAGGCGGTCTGTCCAGAACCGGGCAGCGGCAGCAGGCGTTACCAGGAGCGCCAAGATCAGCACGAGACCGACGGCGCGGAGGCCGGCGGCGATCAGCAGCAGCATCAGGCCCGTGATCATGAGGTCCAAGAACTTGACGGGTAGGCCCTGAGCGGCAGCGCCACCAGGATCAAAGGCGATCAGTGCGAATTCCTTGAAGAGCAGGGCCAAAAGAACCAGCGCCATACTGCTTGCGACAGCCAAAACCCAGGCTTCGCTTTGATTGAGCGTTGCTGCTTGGCCGAGCAGGAAGGCGTTCAGGCCTGCTTGGCCACCAGTTGGAAGAGCCTGGATCAAACTCAACAACGCCACGCCGAGGCCGAAGGATACGCTGAGTGCCGCGGCTGTCGCTGCATCCTCACTGATGCGTGCACCGTCTTTCAGGAGATGCATGGCACCGGCTGCAAGGGCACCGGTTAATGCAGCACCTGTTAGCAAGAACGCGCTGTTACGCCCGTCACCCGTCAGCCAGAGGCCAATGAGGAAGCCGATTGCGACGCCGGGTAGGGTGGCATGGGCAACGGCGTCTGCCAGCAGTGGGCGACGTTTCAGGATCATCAGCGCGCCAATTGGCCCAGCGGCTGCGCCAAGGGCTGCCAGCCCAGCCATCACGACGACAGAATTATAGCCGCCATTCAGCGTCAGTGCCGTCCAGAAGTTTTGCCAATAGTCCGTCATAGATGGTGTGGCTGGTTAGCCAATTGCGGCTGCCAGCTGGGGGGCTGCCAAGCGTCCGCCATAGGCTTTCTGTAGGTTTTCCGCCGTCATCACATCGGCCATAGGGCCAGCGGCGATGCGGCGGACATTGATCATCAGCGCATGGTCGAAATATTCAGTCACGGTTTGCAGATCGTGGTGGACCACGATGGCTGTCTTGCCTGCTGACGCTATCCGGCGAAGCAGGCTGACGATTGTGCGTTCGGTCGCGGCATCTACGCCGGCAAACGGTTCGTCCATCAAATACAAGTCTGCGTCTTGGACCAGCGCGCGGGCTAGGAATACGCGCTGTTGCTGCCCGCCCGAAAGTTGGCCGATCTGCCGGTCCGCGAAGTCCGCCATACCCAGTTCCGCCAAGGCAGCCAGTGCTGCGTCCCGATGCTTTTTGCGGACGGGACGGAGCCAACCGATGGAGCGGTAAAGGCCCATGGCAGTCACATCCAGCGCCGTTGCCGGAAATTCCCAATCAACGCTTTCGCGCTGCGGCACATATGCGATCCGCCGCCGTGCGTCTGCGACGGGCGCACCAAAAGCAGCAACGCGGCCCGAAATCTTGGGCGTCAAACCAAGGGCACCCTTCAGGAACGTCGATTTGCCAGCGCCGTTTGGGCCGACAATGGCGACCAGGCCACCCTTCGGCGCCACATAATCCACATTCCATAAAGCCGGTGCGCGATCATAGGCGACCGTCAGGCCCGAGACATCAAGCGGGCTGCCTGCCTCGATGGCGTCATGCACGGCTTCTGCATTTGCGACGGCGCGGATATCCGGGCTCATCCTGACGTATCCTTATGTTGGCGGGGGATGTTCAGTCGCCCATTCAGTCCACGTTCCGGCGCGTCGCCGCCGAGGGCGCGCACGACGGAGGTCGCATTGTGATCCAGCATGCCGACATATCCGCCTTCATAGGTTCCAGGCGGGCCCATGGCGTCAGAGAACAGGGCTGGGCCTTTGGTGACGGTGGCACCAAGCGCGCGTGCACCTTCAATTACGGCGTCTACGGCGCGGGCGGCCGTTGATGTTTCGACGAATACGGCGGCGATGCGGCGATCGAGAATGATCTGCGCCATGTCTCTTATATGCGCGACACCTGCTTCGCTTTCTGTGGAGATGCCCTGGACGCCTAGTACTTTCATGCCATAGCGCTTGCCGAAATATCCAAATGCGTCATGGGCCGTTGCGAGAACGCGGGCAGATGGGGGGAGGGTCGCTACCCTGGCTTCAATATAGGCATCCACTGCAGCGATCTCCGCCAGGACGGTTGCTTGGTTCTGGGAGACGTTCGGCGCGCATTCAGGAAAGGCTTTGGCAATAGCGGTCGCGCTGGCAGACAAGGCTTCTGCCCACAATCGCGGATCCATCCAGATATGCGGATCGGGCACGACACCACCGGTCAATACAATCTTCGATGGGTCCAGCAGTTCGCCCGCGTAGATAACTGGCTTGCGTGCGCTCATGCGATCAAACATGTCGCGCATCTGGGCTTCGAGATTAAGGCCATTCGCCATCAGCCCATCAGCCCGGAGCGCCTTAGCGACATCGCTGCGGGTTAATCGGTAGAGGTGCGGATCGACGCCAGGGCCTAGCAGCGTTTCGACGGTGGCACAGTTACCAAGAATGCGAGACATGGGTTCGCCGAGTTGGGCGATCGTCGCCAGGATCATCGGTTTGGCGCTGGCTGTTGCTGGAATCGTGACGGAAGCCGCCAATAGGCAGCTTAGAATCAAGCGGCGCGCAAGGGTGCGCAAATGAGCAAGAATCTGTCGCATCAGTCCTCCAACACCCATAGAGTATGGAGGTTCCAGGCTTGGGTGCAAGGTTTACATAAAGAAAAAGTTCTAAAGATATGGTGCATAATTTAGTCTAGGCTAAAAAGTAGTCAAAGCTTGCAAAAATCTTCGGAATCTCGATATTGTTTCCCGCCGATGAAAAAGCAGGACAGTATGGCAAACGAAGATAAAGCATCGCGCTCACCGCGAGACCGTTCCAGGCTGGGGGACCCGACCCGGCAGGCAGCGGGATTCGACCGGATGCGTCAGGCGCGGCAAATGGAAGTCGCGGAGGATTATGTCGAGCTGATTGCCGATTTGATCGCGGAGGAAGGTGAAGCCCGCGCAGTTGATCTGGCGGAACGGTTTGGCGTCAGCAACGCCACGGTCAATAAAACGCTGGCGCGCCTTCAGCGTGAGGATCTGGTGCAAACCCGCCCCTATCGATCGATCTTCCTAACAGATGCTGGGACGGAAATGGCGAAGGCATCCAGGCGTCGTCATCAGATCGTTTTGGGGTTTCTGCATGCTATCGGTGTCCCCGCAGAGGCGGCTGCAATTGATGCAGAAGGCATCGAACATCACGTCAGCGAAGAAACGCTCGCGGTCTTTGAAAAGATTGCGAATCAAAAGGGTTAACGATACTAGCCCGGCTATTTGGAAGCCGAAACCCGCAGAATTCTGCGGTAATTTAATTGTGATGATGGTTACAATCTCGAATATAGGTTAATCTATTTCGCGGTAGGGGGCGTACTGAAGGACAAACACTTGGGGAGAGTCCGATGGCGCAGACAATCATTAATCTGGATTTATTGAACGGAAATGACGGCTTTGTCGTAGAGGGTGCCACATTTGGCGACAACCTTGGCTCGGCCGTTTCAATCTTTGGCGATTTCAACGGCGATGGCCTTGATGACTTAGCCGTAAGTGCCCCGGGAGGCGATCCAGACAGCCGCGGTGGTGCCGGTGAAGTCTATATCATCTTCGGCAACAATGGTGAGGCGATCATTGATCTTGGCGACCCTTGATGCGTCGGAAGGTATTATCTTTGGAGGCGTCGCGCAGTACGATTACACCGGCACATCTGTATCCATAAGCGGTGATATCAACGGCGATGGGCTGGCGGATATAGCGATCGGCGCGCCCAGGGCTGACAGCCAGTTCTCCGCATACAATTCAGGCAGTGCGTTCGTGGTGTTTGGTCTGGATCCAACTGGCGCTCTGGTCAAAGGCAATGCTGGCGTGGACGATGTGACTGGCGGCAGTCTGACCGACAAGATTTTCGGCGCGGGCGGGGATGATATCCTACGCGGTGGTGGCGGTGATGACGTGCTGAATGGCGGTGACGGTGATGACATGGGGCTTGGCCATGACGGTGCCGATAAGATTTTCGGCAAAGATGGTGACGACATTCTGCGCGGCTTCGCGGGCGATGATCGAATAAGTGGCGGTGACGGCGCTGATCTGCTGATGCAGGATGACGGCGAAGACACTGTTTTTGGCGGCGCAGGCGATGACAGGATTGTCGTTACGACAGCCAATCTGTCAGCCGGGGACCGGATAGACGGTGGTGGTGGATCGGATCGGTTGGAATTGTCAGGCGGCGGCATTGCCGATCTGACAGCGCTGGCCGTGTTCCAATCCGTAGAAACCATCCAGCTCGACGATCTGGGAACCGTGCTGACCGGCGGGGCCGGCGGCGAGGTGATTACAGGCGGATCAGCCGCTGACACGTTGAGTGGCGGCGGCGGTGATGACGTGCTGCAGGGTGGCCTTGGTCTCGATACGCTAGCGGGTGGATTGGGTGACGATTCATACCTGTTGACGGCTGTTGGCGATGAGAATGATCTGATCAGTGAAAATGCTAGTGAAGGCATTGATACGGTCACGACCCTCTTCGACTTCGATCTACCGGATAACCTTGAGAATCTCATCCTGGGCAATACGGCAGGTCCCAATGAAGGCAATGGGAATGCAGCCAACAATGTCATCACCGGCTCGTCGTTTAATGATCTGATACGCGGCCGTGACGGCGATGATGAGCTTATTGGCGGTGATGGCGTTGATACTTTACTTGGCCAGAATGGTGGCGATGTGCTGACCGGCGGTGACGGCAATGACAAACTGAATGGCGGTGCGGGTATCGATACGATGATCGGTGGGGATGGCAATGATCTCTACACCGTCGATAATTCAAGCGACGTTGTGACCGAACTGGCGGGTGAGGGTACATTGGACCGGGTCAACGTGCTCGCGGACTTCGTGAACCCGTTAGAGATCGAGTTCCTGGTCGGCAAGTTTGCAGCCGTGGGGTTGACGCTAACTGGCAATGACCAGGTCAACCGCATAACGGGGGCCAATAAAATCAATTCGCCCGACGCAATTTCAGGTGAAGGCGGCAATGACAGATTGGTCGGTCTTGTCGGCGATGATGTGATCAATGGCGGCGCTGGTAATGACCGGATCTTCGGAAATTCTGGTGCTGATGTAATCGACGGCGGTTTGGGCAATGACGTCGTGACCGGTCAGCAGGGGGCCGATCAATTTATTATCGGCCTCGCTGAAGGACGGGACACGATCACGGATTTCAATACAGCCGAAGACCAAGTGAACCTAATCGCCCACGGCTTTGCCGATTTCGCGGCTGTACTCGCAGCAACAACGGATATCAACGGCACGGCCACAATTGCCCTTGGCGGTGCCAATCTCGTGCGGCTGCAGGGGGTGGTTGAGGCGGACTTAGCCGAAGATGACTTCATCCTGATTTAGGATCCTGACCAAAGACCAGCCAGCGTCCGCAGGCGCGTGATGATGATTAGCTCGCGCAATCGATGCAGAGTGGCGTTGCCGGATCACTGACAAGGCGGGCTTTGGCAATGGCGTCGCCGCATTTCAGGCACCAGCCGTATTCGCCTTCAGCAATACGCTGCAGCGCCGATCCGATACGGATGACCTCCTGTTGCCGACGTCGTTGTTGCTCTTGGGCCATGGCTTGGCCTTGCATGGCATCCATCCGCGACAGCCTGCCAACACGAGACTGGTCTAGCTCGACAGCAGCGCGGGCGCTGGATGTATCATCATCCAGCGCCCGCAATTCTGCGCGTTTCGATTCGAGCGCCGCCGCCAATTTGGCAATGAGCGCATCGTCATAAGCGTGGTCGGTCGCGGTCAGTTTGCCTTACCTCAGATCGTTTTACCCTTGGCGCTCGACCATCATCTTCTTGATCTCAGCGATTGCTTTCGCTGGGTTCAAGCTTTTTGGGCAGGTTTTTGTGCAGTTCATGATGGTGTGGCAGCGGTAGAGCCGGAAAGGGTCTTCCAGGTCATCCAGGCGTTCGCCTTTGGCCTCATCCCGGCTATCAGCGAGCCAGCGATAGGCTTGCAGCAGGATTGCAGGGCCAAGATAGCGGTCGCCGTTCCACCAATAGCTGGGGCAGGACGTTGAGCAGCAGAAGCACAGGATGCATTCCCAGAGGCCATCCAATTTTTCACGGTCTTCCGGGCTCTGCAGACGTTCGCTGTCGGGCGGTGGCTGGGAAACGGTTTTCAGCCATGGCTCAATAGATGCGAGCTGTGCATAGATCTGGCTTACGTCCGGCACAAGGTCTTTGACGACTGGCATATGCGGCAGAGGGTAAACTTTAACGTCGCCCTTCACCTCATCAATTGGCTTTAGGCAGGCCAGCGTATTGGTGCCATCAATGTTCATGGCGCAGGAGCCACAGATGCCTTCACGGCAAGAGCGGCGGAACGTGACCGTAGAATCAACCTCATTTTTAATCTTGATGAGGGCGTCTAGAACCATCGGGCCACAATCGTCGAGATCAAGCTCGAACGTATCGATTTCCGGGTTCTTGTCATCATCCGGCGACCAGCGATAAACGCGGAAGCCTTTGGTGCGGGACGCGCCTGCGGGTGCGTTGTGTTTCTTGCCTTCGCCGACTTTTGAGTTCTTCGGCAGGGTAAATTCAGCCATTGCTCTCTCCTCCTGCCTTAGTACACGCGCTCTTTCGGCTCGATATAGTCTATATCGTCCGAAAGCGTGTAGGTGTGAACGGGGCGGTAATCGAGGCGGACTTTGTGTTTTTCGTCCACATAGGCCAGCGTGTGTTTCATCCACTCGCCGTCATCACGATCTGGGTAATCTTCGTGGGCATGGGCACCGCGGCTTTCGTGCCGGGCCTCCGCGCCAACAATGGTGACCAAGGCGCAATCCATCAGGTTTTCAAGCTCAAGCGCTTCAACGAGATCCGAGTTCCAGACCAGTGAGCGGTCATTCACCTGGATATCCTCAAGCGCTGTGGCTTGCTGCTCCATCAGCTTAACGCCTTCTTCCAGAACGGCAGAGGTCCGGAAGACCGCCGCATTGTTCTGCATTGTGCGTTGCATGCCATCCCGGATTTCAGCCGTCATGGTCGAGCCATTGGCGTGGCGTAGACGGTCAAGGCGGCTAAGTGCCAGTTCATCCGCATTCGCTTGCAGATCAGGCTGTGTAGCACCCGGCTTCAGGTTCTCACCGCAGAAGATGCCGGCTGCACGCCCGAACACCACAAGATCAAGCAGGGAGTTGGCACCCAAGCGGTTGGCCCCATGGACGGATACGCTGGCGCATTCGCCAACCGCCATCAGGCCTTCTACGACGGCACCAGGGTCGTCCGCTGTGGGGCGAAGGACCTGGCCGTGATAGTTCGTCGGCACGCCGCCCATGTTGTAGTGGACGGTTGGGAGCACAGGGATCGGTTCCTTCGCGGCATCCACACCTGCGAAAATCTTCGCAGTTTCGGTGATGCCTGGTAGGCGTTGATCCAGCACTTCCCGGCCCAAATGCTCCAGATGGAGATTGATATGGTCTGACCCGCTGCCAACACCGCGACCTTCGCGGATTTCGACGGTCATGGACCGGGCGACAACATCGCGGCTCGCGAGGTCCTTCGCCGTTGGCGCATAGCGCTCCATGAAGCGTTCACCTTCGGAGTTCGTCAAATACCCGCCTTCGCCACGAACACCTTCGGTGATGAGGCACCCGGCACCGTAAATGCCGGTTGGGTGGAACTGAACGAATTCCATATCCTGGTTTGGCAGGCCTGCGCGTGCCGCCATGCCATTGCCATCACCGGTGCAGGTATGGGCAGAAGTGCAGGAGAAGTAGGAGCGGCCATAACCACCCGTCGCCAGAATGACCTTCTGCGCCTTGAAGCGGTGCATCGTGCCGTCATCCAGGTTCCAGGCGACGACGCCACGGCACACACCTTCATCATCCATGATCAGATCAATGGCGAAGTATTCGATGAAGAATTCCGCGTTGTGGCGGAGGCTCTGCTGATACAGCGTGTGCAACAGCGCATGGCCCGTGCGGTCAGCGGCCGCAGCGACGCGTTGCGCCGGCGTTTCACCGAAGTTCCGCATGTGGCCGCCAAATGGGCGCTGATAAATCTTGCCTTCTGGTGTGCGGCTGAACGGCAGGCCGTAATGTTCTAGTTCTACGACCGACGGCACAGCTTGGCGCACCATATATTCAATGGCGTCTTGGTCGCCCAGCCAATCCGACCCTTTGACGGTGTCGTACATGTGCCATTTCCAATTGTCTTCTGACATATTGGCAAGGCTGGCGGCGATGCCGCCTTGGGCTGCAACGGTGTGGCTGCGGGTGGGGAACACCTTCGTGACGCAGGCCGTGCTGAGGCCAGCTTGAACGCAGCCGAACGTCGCGCGAAGGCCAGCGCCACCAGCGCCTACAACAACTACGTCATAGGTATGGTCTACGATTTTATACGATTCAGTCATCGATCAGCCTCCAACGGCGAGCTTGACAACGGAGAAAACTGCTGCCGCCCCAAAGAAAAAGGCGAGGCCCTTAACGAGCCAAATCGCAACAATTTTGCAGCCATGACTATGGATATAGTCCTCAATCACGACCTGCAAACCGAGTTGTGCATGATGAAACCCAGCGATCAACAGGCATGCTGTCAGCACGGCATTAAACGGTGAGGACATCCAGTCTTTGATGGTGGCGAGGTCCGCGCCCATCAGGCTGACTAGGCTGCACATGAACCAGAGAACCAAGGGAACGAGCGCAACGGCGGTCATTCGTTGGCCAAGCCAATGGTGTGTGCCTTCCTTAGCTGAACCAAGGCCGCGTACGCGGGCGAGTGGATTGATCATATTCTGTCCTCCCCTATGCCAGCGCTACAATCCAGATGATCAGCGTCAACGCAGCAGATGCAGCGACAACGATCAATCCGGATTTATAAGCGTCTTCAAGTTCCAGCCCACGGCCCGTATCCCAAATCAGGTGACGGATGCCGTTGCAGAGGTGGTACATCACCGAATAGCTGAACCCAGCGAAGATGATGTAGCCTACGAAGGAGCCAGCAAAGCCTTGGAAGCTTTCGAAATAGTCGCCTCCGGTCGCAGCGGCGACAAGCCACCAGGCGAGGTAAATCGCGCCGATTGCGGATGCGACGCCAGTGGCGCGATGCAGGATCGACAGGATCGACGTCCATTCTGGACGATAGACCTGTAGATGTGGCGATAGCGGACGTTTGTCTGCTGCCATAACTCCCCCTCTATGGCTAAGCGCGCCGAATCACCGGCGCGCGAACGGTACCAATATAGTGGCCCAAGATATCTTGAAGAGGTCTATCCGTATAGTCCTAAGAAAGCACTGCGAGGACCGCTAAAAGAAAAACGGCACCCGAAGGTGCCGCAGTTCCTATCACTCAGATCGCTGTGTTCACTAAGAACCAGGCTGAGGCTCTGGATCGCCACCCGGTTCTGCGGTTGGCTTGCGCCGTCCACCGGTTGGGATGGAGGCCCGTGGGCCGCCGCTTGGGTTTGCGCCAACAGGCGGTTCAGGTGGCTCCGGCTTTTGGATGTCTTCGCCACGCAGCAGGGCATCGATCTGCGCCCGGTCAAGCGTTTCATATTCCAGCAGCGCTTCCGCCAGGATCACCAATTGATCGTGATGCTCTTCCAGGATGCGCTTAGCTTCAGCCTCGCCATCTTCAACGAAGCGGCGGGTTTCACTGTCGATAACAGCCGCTGTCGCATCAGACACGTTCTTGCGCTGAGCGACTGAGTGCCCGAGGAATACCTCTTCCTCGTTATCGGCATAGCGCAGTGGCCCAAGCTTGTCTGAGAAGCCAAATTCCGTCACAAGCCGACGCGCATATTGCGTGGCGACTTTAATGTCCTGAGAAGCACCCGTCGTCACGTTATCTGCGCCGAAGATGATTTCTTCGGCAACACGGCCACCGAAAGCGCTTGCGATAAGCGCACGGATCTGGGTGATCGACTGCGATAAACGGTCCCGCTCCGGCAAGAACATGGCGAGGCCAAGTGCCCGACCACGTGGAATAATCGTCACTTTATGCAGCGGCTCGTGGCCTTTTACATGCAGCATGACGATGGCATGGCCCGCTTCGTGATAGGCGGTCAGCTTCTTTTCGTCGTCGGTCATGACCATGGAGCGGCGTTCCGCGCCCATCATGACCTTGTCTTTGGCATCTTCCATTTCGGACATGTTGACGGTGCGTTTGTTGCGCCGTGCCGCCAACAATGCAGCCTCATTCACCAAGTTGGCAAGATCAGCGCCGGAGAAACCTGGTGTGCCACGTGCAATCACGCGCGCATCAACGTCTGATCCCAGGGGCACTTTGCGCATATGCACTTTCAAGATCTGCTCGCGACCGCGGATATCTGGGTTTGGCACCACGACCTGACGATCAAAGCGGCCCGGGCGCAGCAGCGCTGGGTCCAGCACATCTGGGCGGTTGGTCGCGGCGATCAGAATGACGCCTTCATTGGCTTCAAAGCCGTCCATCTCGACCAGCAATTGGTTGAGGGTCTGTTCCCGTTCATCATTGCCGCCGCCAAGACCGGCGCCGCGATGGCGGCCAACGGCATCAATTTCGTCAATGAAGATAATGCAGGGTGCGTTCTTCTTGCCCTGTTCGAACATGTCGCGCACGCGGCTAGCACCAACGCCAACGAACATTTCAACGAAATCAGAACCGGAGATCGTGAAGAACGGCACATTCGCTTCGCCAGCAATAGCACGGGCCAGCAGCGTTTTACCGGTACCGGGCGGACCAACGAGCAAGCAGCCTTTCGGGATTTTGCCGCCAAGGCGTTGGAATTTCTGCGGATCCCGCAGGAATTCTACGATTTCAACAAGTTCGGATTTTGCTTCTTCGATGCCTGCGACATCTTCAAACGTCACACGCCCAGACTTTTCCGTCAGCAATTTGGCTTTGGATTTGCCAAAGCCCATCGCACGGCCACCGCCGCCCTGCATATTGCGCATGAAATAAATCCACACACCGATCAGCAGCAGCATTGGGAACCAGTTCAACAGCACGCTAAGCAGCCGGTTTTCCTTGACCGGACCAGCGGAAACTTTAACGCCAGCTTCAATCAACCGACCCACCAGCTGCGGATCTTCAGGCGTGTATGTCGTGAAACTGCGGCCATCACTGGTCTGTCCCGTGACGGTGCGGCCCGTGATTTCAACGGATTGCACACGGCCTGCATCAACAGAGCTTACGAATTCAGAATAATCCATCTTCTGGGCAGAACCGCCCATGGACCCACCCTGGAACGCTTGGAACAGAAGTACCAGCGCCAGGAAAATCGCCGCCCAAATGAGCATATTTTTTGAGATGCCGTTCAAGACCGCCTCACAATCATAAAAGCCGAACCACAGGCTAACGTCGCCTAATCAAAGAGATAAGGCGGCGCGAACAGTTAACAAGCGTTTGCGACAGTCAAAGCCGTTGGCGGCGCAAATCGCACGGGAAAGAGACTGATATCACAAATTGATGGGTTTGGTCCATCATTCGCTTTGTGCGGCGCGAAAGTACTAAACCCCGTAATTCGGCCATTTTTTCTGAGAACCGGCAAGCCAGCGATGACCTGGCGCGGCGGATTGCCCCGCAAAGCGTTCGGCGGCATGCCATCAAGGTTTTTGCCGAACATAGTTTCAAGTTCGCGCAGGCCAGCATATCCGAGCGGCCCAATCATGACCGAACCGTCCTGATCAGACGCCGCGTCTTTGGGAGTAAGCCTGAATCTATTGTCCCAAAGTCCAGTTTTTAGGCTCTGCAAAGGTGCCAAGTCGGGCAGTTTGGCAGGCTCTCGCGAAAGCAGAGCTTCGGCACCTTTGATTTGAATGATAGCGCCGCCGCAGGTCCGGCGTGTATCTGGGCTATGGGTGATGTCCTGCAGCAAACGCGCAATGCGGCTATGGCGGAGTGGGCCGTCTGCACCGCCTGCCATTCGAACAGCGCGGTCTAGCAGGCGTGCGCTGACAGCGACGGGTGCCGCTGCGACGCGGCTTCGGTTCAGCCGGATTAGACCGTAGGGCATAATGGTAGCAGCGGTAACGGCCAGGCTCGTGACAGCCTGTTCGATAGCGACATCTTCGCTTGCAAGCGTGCCCGCAGTTTTGGCCAGCCGAGCAGTGTCACCGCTTAAGGATGCGAGGGCGTTGCGGATGCGTGTGCGGGCATATTTTTTGGCACGATTGCTCGGGTCATCGGCGATTGTCCAACCTGTTGCTTCTGCCGTGGCGGTGACCCGTGCTTTCGGGACATCGAGCAGTGGGCGGAGGCGGCGCAGATCGGCACCCGGCTGCACCTCACGCATGCCGGAAAGCCCCTTCACGCCGCTGCCGCGTGCGAGCCGCAGCAGCACTGTTTCGGCTTGATCATCCTGGTGATGCGCTAACAGCAAGTGAAGTGCACCGCGTTCGACGGCGGCGTCTCGCAGCAGATTATAGCGAGCCTTACGCGCCCAGGCCGGCACGCCGTTTTCTGGCGGCGTGCCGGAAACTTTGCAGATACAAGTTTCTATACCAGCGGCGCGAAGCTGTTCGGCGGCAATTCTCGCTTCGTCTGCGGATTCGGGGCGCAGGCCATGATCAACAATGATGGCGAAGGCGCTTCCGTCTCGTGCCCGCGCCCATCGGTCCGCAAGCCAGACAAGCGCCATGCTATCCGGTCCGCCAGAGACGGCAACGGCAAGCACTGGTGCGCTTTCGAATACGCCAATGCGCGCCATGGCAGACGCAAAGGCATCGTCGGTGATGGGGGAGGTAGCCGGTGCGGCGATGGCCGCCATGCGTCAGCTACACTTCAGCGACGCTTGCTCTCGCACGGCCTTGTCGCGCAGGCGCTTAGGCGCGCCGCGATAATCGCTCAACAGTTTGGCGAAGCTGGCACAGGCTTCGTCTTTCTTCTCGAGCGCCTGCATCGACATACCAAGCTTGTACAGATTGTCAGGTGCTTTTGGCCCCTGCATGTCGCTCTGCCAGGCCTCTAGGAATGTCGTCGCTGCTTCCTGATAGCGTTGACGGGCATATTGTGCCTCGCCCGTCCAGTAATGCGCGTTTGCAGCCAATGAATGGTCTGGAAAGGACTTGCGGAACGCGACAAACGCGTTTTCCGCCTGTTCGAAGCGGCCAACTCTGAGAAGACCTTGGGCTTCGTCATACTTAACTTGGGCATCGCCGGCCGGCAGGCCAGCTTGGGCAGCGGGTTGACTGCTTGTGTCTGGTGCCTGGACGACGGCTGGTGGTGCAGCGGCTTGCGCCGTTTTTACCTTCGCCAGTTCAGCGCTCAGCTTTTTGATCCGTGTCTCAGCTTGGCGGAGACGGAACTGGAGCTGCTCGACCTGACCGGTCAGGCCCCGCATCTGGTAGTCAACGCCCGAAAGGCGTTCTTCCACGCGCTGCCGGTAAGCCAAATCTGAATCGACAGGCTGCGGTGGCCTCGTCTGAGCAGATGCAGCCCCTGCGGTCAGGAATGTTCCGAGTAGTGTAGCGGCGATCAATCTTTGCATGGACGGGTATTTGCCCCCGGAATGCGGCCTAAACATGGCGCTCTGACTGATCGCCGCCGATTTTTCGAATAGTCTGACTTAGCGAACGACCGCGACGCCGCGGCGGTTCTGCGCCCATGCGGCTTCGTTGGAGCCCAGCACTGCCGGACGTTCCTTGCCGAAAGACACGGTTTGCAGGCGGCCAGAGGCGACGCCAAGCGCGGTCATGTAATCTTTGACAGCATTAGCGCGCCGTGCACCCAGCGCCAGATTGTATTCACGCGTGCCGCGCTCATCAGCATGGCCTTCGATGTTGAGGGCAACGTTCTGATGACGCTTCATCCAGTCAGCCCAGGAACCGACAGTAGCCCGTGCTTCCGGGGAAAGGTCATAGCGGTCAAAGCCAAACTGGACGCGATCGCCGATGGTGGCGTTCAGCTCTTCCTGGGAACCAGGGCGCGGCGCATTTACGGCGACAGTGTTGTTGACGACCTTAGGCGGCGGCGCTGTCGTGGTCGTAACAGCTTGCGCAGAACCGCTGGTCGCGGGCTGGTCTTCAGTGGTCGAGCACGCGGCCAAGGCAAGGCCCAGAGCGGCGACAGCAAGGAACTTCATAGACATAGCAGGGATACCCCCAAGAGTGTTTGCGCCGCGGTTAAAGTAGATGAAAGACGGTGCGACGCTTCGGTTGCGGTGGTCTTACTTGAGCAGAACTCGGTTCACAAGGTCCATCTCCGAACTCTGTTAGTGGAAATCCAGCGGTGATTTATGGTGCCAAAGGCGACCATGCTGGATCAGATGCACCGCCTGGCGTTTTGGCCTGACGGAGATTGGCTCCGGTGACATCAACCATATAAAGGCGGCTGGTGCCGCCTTGGCCGCGCCGGTTCGTCGCTGTTTGACGATAGAACATCAGCACACGTCCATTCGGTGCCCATGTGGGGCCTTCCTCGAGGAAGGAGGTTGAGAGAATGCGTTCATCTGATCCATCGGGGCGCATGACGCCGATGGAAAACTGACCGTCTTTGATCTTCGTGAACGCAATCAAATCACCGCGAGGCGACCAAACCGGCGTCGCATACCGGCCATCGCCGAACGAAATCCGCTGAACATTGCCGCCGTCCGCATCCATTACATACAGCTGCTGGGCACCGCCGCGGTCTGAGTTGAATACGATCCGGCTTTGGTCTGGTGCATAGGATGGTGAAGTATCGATGGCGGGGTGATTGGTCAGCTTGCGAATTTTCCGGGTGCGCAAATCCATCGTGTGAATATCGGAATTGCCGCGTTGTTCCCGCGCGAACAGCAGCTGGTCGCCATCAGGTGAAAAGCGTGGCGCGAAGGTCATGCCGTCAAGCGGCCCAACGGTTTCCCGCTGGTTCGTGTCAACGTTCAGAATATGCACGCGCGGCAAGCCATTATCGTAGGAGAGATACGCGACTTCCTGGCGGGAGGGCGAAAACCGTGGTGTCAGCACAAGATCGCCACCGCCTGAAAGCATCTGATGGTTCGCACCATCCTGATCCATGATCGCCAGCCGCTTTACTCTGCGGCTCGCCGGGCCAGATTCCGCGATATAAACGATGCGCGTATCGAAATAGCCGTCCTCACCGGTCAACCGGGTGTAGACCGCGTCAGCAACAAGGTGCGCGACCCGGCGCCAATTGCTTCGTTCGGTCACGAACGCTTGGCCGACAAGCTGCTGCTCGCCGATCACATCCCAAAGCCGGAATTCTACCCGGATACGCCCGTCCGCTTGGCGTTTGACAGCACCAACGATGAGGCCTTGGGCATTCACCTGCCGCCAATCAGGAAAGCGTGGTGCCAGTACGGCTGCGGCAGGGGTCTGGATGAAGGCTTTTTCATCAATCGCGCGGAATAGGCCCGATCCAACTAAGTCTGCTGTAGCGACAGCGGCGATGTCCTGACCAAGCTTATCCTCCTGTCCGCTTGCGTCCACGAATGGGGCAAGCGCGATCGGGAGCGGTTCCACAACGCCATCGGTCACGTTGATCTGAAGCTCAGCGCGGGCCTGTTGCGCTGTGCCGACAAGTAGGGCGAAGGCTGCCAGGGCCAATATGGCGATGGCGCTGGAAATACCGCCGGAGAATATAGAGCTTCGGGCTTGGTTCATTTCAGTCCTCTTTAGCCATTCGGTTTGGCTTGGGGTCGTACGGGCAAAGGGTCAGCTTGGATCGAACGTGATGCGCATAGTGCGCCAGCTGGAATAGGAATTCGGCGGAAGCACAAGGCCATTGGCGTTAAACGGCGCGCATTTCTGCACGGCCTGAATGGCACGGGCGACAGCGACGCGTCCTGGTGCGCCTGCGGATGCGGGCGGTTTCTTTAGAACACGCGGTGTGCCGATAAGGTTGCTGCTTGTGTCCAATTCAACGGAGAGCTCGACAATCAGGTCGCGTGCATTGCGCTGCCCGTCAGGCTTGTACCAGCAACCGCCAAGTCGCTTCGCCAGTGCCGCTTGATCTGACGCGCTCACACGCGCGCCAGCGATGCCGACGCCGAGTGTCTTGCGTACGCCATCAAGGCCGCCCGCAGTTGGTTTGGCGCCAATACTGGATTTCATGGATGCAAAGAAATCCTGCTTAGCGGGTTTCTTGCCGGTGGCCTTCTGGGGCGCTTCCGCGATTTGGCGTGTGCCTGTGTTTGGTGCTTCATCAGGCGGATCATCCAGGTGGGCGGGGCGCCTTGGCGGCAGGCGCGTCCGGCGGGCCTCTGCGCGGGTCGCTGCTGTTTGGGCCAGAACTTCCCGTGGGCGCGGTGCATCCGGTGTTTCTGGCGGCGTTGCCGGTATCGCTTCAGGAGGCTTGGCGGCAGCGAGCTCAGGCGGGCGGGCAGCGGCAAGCTCCGGTGGTTTGGTCACAGCGGCTTCTGGCGGCGGCGTAACGGTGGCGCGTTTCGTCGGCGCTC
>Ga0181596_10001988_pt1 | contig 20175 bp, 18 predicted proteins | sample 041ome_6_FD_148655 | JGI IMG/M metagenome (GOLD analysis project Ga0181596, IMG submission 148655) | Coastal salt marsh microbial communities from the Groves Creek Marsh, Skidaway Island, Georgia - 041402US metaG (spades assembly) | ecosystem: Environmental > Aquatic > Marine > Intertidal zone... | reverse complement strand
AAAGGCGTCGGCGAGGGCCATCTCGTAATATGAGTCGAGTATCTTTCCGCCGTTTTTCGCTGAGCAAAAATCGATCTGGAGATTTGGTCGTTGCAAAGATGCCGGCACCTGCGCCTCGAAAGCCGCTAGTGCTTCAGGGGGGATCGGTACCGGCAGTATCATTTTAATTTTCAACGTGCCCCCACCTCCCAGCTCGATTACCAATGAATTTAGCAAATTAATATTGAATTTCAATGGATTTTTATTTTATTTTCGACATGAAGCTGGAGATTAATGTGCCCACTACGTCAAAGCCCTCAACTCAGCCTGCCCCATCGAGCGACTCCTCTGTCGACTGGGCGCATTCCCACTGGCCTTTGGGTAAAGACCCGCATGACGTCAGCACCACCGAATTTGAATGGGCTGTGATGCGATTTTTTTCGGCCTTTGAGCGGAGCTGCCTACAACTATCGGTTACCGCAGGCTCGAACGACCTATCGTTTCAAGAACTCGTCTTGTTGCACGTGGTCGGCATGCAACATCATGCGCAGACAAGCCACTCGATTGCCCGACAGCTAAATAGAGACGATATTCAAAATTTGCAGTACGCATTGCGCAAGCTAGAAAAGCGCCGCCTTATCAGCAAATCTCTTAGAGATCGCAGTAAAAGTGCGCACTATGCTATTACTCCAGAAGGGCGTGAGGCGGTGGGGCTATACGCTAAAATAAGAGCACAGTTGCTGACGGGCAGAACAGAACTGGTCAGCGAAATCGATGAAAAGCTGCGGGAGGCAACCCAGTTGCTTTCGGTGTTAACCGGAATCTATGATGACGTGGCGCGGGTCGCTGCGACCTACAGCCCCATCCGAGGAGAAGACGTGGCAGGGTCACAGCCAGATGACTGAATTAAACAATACGCCATCGCAGAACCTCATCGAGTGCGCAGCTGCGCCTTGGGGTACCCGCGCAGCATGACGGGCTCTCTACACAGATGGTTTGACGCGTTTCTAGAACCTGCTTGGGACGCGCGAGACTGATGCCGTACAACCTGACACGCCGAGGCCTGATGGCCTCGACACTGATCACCGCCTCTTACCTCATCATGGGAGAGCGGTTGACCCTAACACCCGCGGAGGCGGCAGAACTCAAATTCACGCCAGAGGTGCTCACTCACGCCGAGCTGGGAGCTATTGAAGCGGTCGCTGAGCACCTAGTACCGGGGGCGGCTGAGGCTGGTATTGCACCCTATCTGGACGCCCAACTGAGAGCCGGCAAGCACTCCCTGCTCATTGGCAAGTATCTCGGCGTGGATATCTCGACCCAGACGGGGTTTTATCGATCACTCGCCAGTAACCTTCAACAAGCCCTACAAACCGGTTCATCAACCTCCGCCGTAGTCAGCGCCCTTTGGAGTGATACTCAGCCTGACTGGGAGGGGCCACCCGCCAGCTACATGCTCTTTGTGCTGCGCGCCGATGCCCTCGACGTTACCTACGGCACGCCAGAGGGCTTTGAGAATCTGGGTATCCCGTACATGGCCCACATCATGCCGGAGCAACCGTGGTGAGTGAGAAGCCAGACGTCGTTATTGTCGGCGCAGGCGCCGCTGGGCTCATGTTAGCCGCACGATTAGCCGAGGGCGGGCAATCGGTCACTGTGCTGGAGGCAGGACCGGAACGAAAGCTCAGCGATCTGACCAGCTCGCAAATCTGGGCCCGCAAACTCAAGTGGTCGGAACCCGCCGTATCGGAATCTGGTGATCACAAAATTGGGCATGCGTTTAATGCTGGCAGTGGCACTGGCGGTTCCGCGATCCACCACTACGGTGTTTGGCTGCGAATGCACGAGGGCGATTTCTCTCTAAAACGCGACCACGGCTTAGGCCTCGATTGGCCGCTCAACTACGCTGATCTCGCGCCACACTATGATCGCGTGCAAACCGAGGTTGGGTTGAGTGGCGACGCCGATCAGGAGCGCTGGCGCCCCAAGGGAGCTCCCTACCCGATGCCGCCTCTGCCGCTATTTGCTCAGTCACGCGTGCTGGCGCAGGGCTTTGAAAAAACGGGCCGTCATACCTCCCCGCTACCTCTGGCGATCAATAGCCAACCATATCAAGGGCGGCGCAGCTGCCAATACGACGGTTGGTGCGACGCGGGCTGTCCCATCGGAGCGCTGGGTAATCCACTGGTGGTCTGGCTGCCCCGCGCGCTCGCTGCAGGGGTGCGATTGGAGCACGGCGCGAGGGTGTCGCGGGTCATTCGTAGCGCCAATAATGCGCAGCACATGGAGTCGGTAGAGTATCTGCGAGATGGCGAGCGGAAGACCCTGCGAGCTGACCGCATCATCATTGCGGCGTTTGCCGTGCAGTCGGTGCGTATTCTGCAAAGCTCGGCGACAGAGCAACATGTCGCACCGGGCAACCACTCCGACAAACTGGGTCGCTATTTAATGACGCATCCTGCCGCAACGGTATTTGGGCTCTTTGACGAAGAAACCTATCCCCATCAGGGAGTCTCGGCAGGGCAACTCCTCAACCATGATGACTACGACAAGAAAAATGCATCTGGAGGGTTTGGTTCAAGCCAGTGGATGATTGGTCACGCCATCAAGCCCCATGACCTCCTCGGGTACGGCACAGGCAGACCAGACATCTCCGGTGCGGAATTAGAGCCCTGGCTCAAGCGTGCCGCACGACATTTAGGGAACATGACCCTGGTTTGTGAGGATATTGCGGCGCATGAAAACCGCATTACATTGAGCGACCGATTGGACAGTGATGGCATTCCCTATGCTCATACACACCATGATCTTGACCCCGCTGCCGCTGCAAGGTGGACACAGCGCATGTCAGAAGGCGCCGATATTATGCGAGCTGCAGGCGCCTCAGAAGTGTGGTCTGGCCCCCGCATTGGTATGCACATCTTGGGTGGCGCGGTAATGGGCAACGACCCTGCCCAATCCGTGACCGATGCTTTTGGCCGGGTGCACGACACCGACAACCTCTACATCGCAGGCACCGCCCTCTTCCCCAGTAGCGGCGCGGTCAACCCAACGTTCACGTTGACGGCATTGGCTTCCCGGCAGGCGGATCATCTGCTCGGCAAATCATGACGCCCAACTCGTCTTGATCCAATCTCCAGCGCTTTAGACCCAAAACTATTCCAAGTGAGGCCCGCATGACAACATCGGTGAGCTATTCCACGACTGACCGTATCGGCACTATCCTGGTGGATTCACCGCCGGTCAATGCGCTTTCCCATAGCGTCCGCCAAGGTCTGGTAGACGCTCTGAACGCCGCGGCAACCGATAACACAGACATCACGATCTTACGCTGTGCGGGCAGAACCTTTATCGCCGGCGCTGACATTACAGAGTTCGGCAAGCCGCCCCAAGCGCCTGCGCTCGCGACTGTGCTTGAAGCACTCGAGTCGCATCCCAAACCGGTTATCGCCGCGATCCACGGGACTGCGCTGGGAGGCGGGTTAGAGCTGGCGCTGTGCTGTGACTACCGTCTCGCGGTGGAAACAGCCAAAGTCGGATTACCCGAGGTCAATTTAGGCCTGCTCCCGGGAGCGGGTGGGACCCAGCGACTACCGCGATTGACGGGCCTCAAGACTGCGATCGACATGATCACCGGTGGTCGCCCCCTCAACGCCAGTGACGCCCACGCCGCAGGCATTGTCGACGAGGTCAGCGGTGACGATCTCGCGCTGGCCGCCACCAACTTCACCGGGGAACTGCTCCAGCGGGGAGCCGGTAAGCGCCTGACCAAAGACATTCCCTGGGCATTTAGCGACAAGGACTCTGCCCTCCTCTCGAGTGCTCGTGGCACTATCGCCAAGCGCCTCAAGGGGCAAACGGCGCCCCGGCGAATTCTGGATTGTCTTCTTGCGGCTGGCACCGTGCCCTTCGAGGAGGGCTTGAAATGCGAAAGACAGGCGTTCGAGGCCTGCATGGCCGACCCTCAGTCGAGCGCCCTGCGACACCAGTTCTTTGCAGAGCGGGCGGCAGCCAAAATTCAGGGCTTGGCGAAAGATACTGAAGCGCTGCCAGTCAAGCACGTCGGCATTATTGGCGCAGGAACAATGGGTGGCGGCATTGCCATGTGTTTCGCGCAGGCGGGTTTTCGGGTCACCTTGGTCGATCAGGACCAAGACGGCATCGATCGCGGCATGAATATTATCCGCAAAAACTATGACATCAGCGTGCAGCGCGGCCGGCTGTCCGCAGATCAGGTCACTGCATTCCTTGCCAACCTAGAGGCGACCACTGACTGGCAGGCCCTGAAAGGAGCAGATCTGATCATCGAGGCAGTCTTTGAGAATCTCGAACTGAAGCAACAGGTGTTTAGGACGCTGGATGAAATCTGCGAGCCTCACACCATACTGGCGAGCAACACCTCCTACCAAAGCATTGATGCCCTGGCTGCCGTCACCAACAGGCCAGATCGCGTGGTCGGCATGCACTTTTTTAGTCCTGCCAACGTCATGCGCTTGCTCGAAGTGGTTCGTGGGGATGCGAGTGACGACGCTACCCTTCAAACCGCCATGTCGGTGGGCAAGCAAATCGGTAAAGTCTGCGTGTTGTCGGGAATGTGCTACGGCTTTATCGGCAACCGGATGCTTCGGCACTACGGTCGTGAAGCGGCGCTGTGTGTCATGGAGGGCGCCTCTCCCGCTCAAGTCGACCAAGTGATGGAGCAATGGGGCATGGCCATGGGGCCTATGGCGGTTGGTGACCTCGCCGGCCTCGACATTGGTTATCGTGCCCGAGAACAGCTGTCTGATGAAGAAAAGGGACCACGCAAAAACTACCTACTCGCTGATCGCCTCGTCGAAGCTGGTCGGCTAGGACAGAAGTCAGGCGCAGGTTACTACCGCTATGACCCGGAGACCCGGGCCAGACAGGAGGACCCTGTCGTAGCTGACATCGTTGAAGCAACCCGGGCCGAATTGGGGATTACGCCTAGAGATATTGGCGCTGAGGAGATCGTCGACCGTCTGACACTTGCGCTGGCCAACGAGGGAGCCCGCATTCTGGACGAAGGCATTGCCCAACGCGCCAGTGATATTGATGTCGTGTACTGCCATGGCTATGGTTTCCCGCGATTTCGGGGGGGGCCAATGCATGCCGCTGAAGCACGAGGATTGCAGTCAGTGGTGGATCGTATTGAGGAATTCCAGCAAACGCTGGACCCGGAAAATTGGGCGCTCGCACCGCTCCTTGAGCGGCTGTCAAACGATGGCGGTTCGCTCAAGGATGTATAAAAATGAAGCGCAAGCGATCATGACTTTTCGAACCTCTTTAAATATTTTAAACTTAAAATATTAATATCGCCCTACGGAGCCCTTTGGCATGGCAGCAAAAACCCGCTGGACACCACTCAACTGGCAAGACCCGTTTGAACTCGACTCGCAGCTCTCCGAGGAGCAGCGCATGGTGCGAGACAGCGCCAAGCAGTATGCGCAAAGCAGTCTCGCCCCCCGGGTTAAGCAGGCCTTCCGCGAGGAGAGCACCGATCCAAATATTTTTCGCGAAATGGGTGAGATGGGGCTGCTCGGCGCCACCATCGATGGTTATGGCTGCCCCGGCGTGGACTACGTGTGCTACGGATTGATTGCCCGCGAGATCGAGCGCGTCGATTCCGGCTATCGCTCCATGATGAGTGTGCAGTCATCGCTGGTGATGTATCCCATCTATGCCTACGGCACCGAGGAGCAACGAGAGAAGTACCTCCCTAAACTCGCAACCGGCGAGTGGATTGGCTGCTTCGGACTGACCGAGCCCGACCATGGCTCTGACCCCGGTGGCATGGTCACCCGCGCAAAAGCGGTGGACGGCGGGTATCGTCTCACCGGCTCAAAGATGTGGATCAGTAACAGCCCACTGGCAGAAGTTTTTATCGTCTGGGCAAAAACCGAGGACGACGTGATTCGAGGATTCATTCTCGAAAAAGGAATGGAAGGCCTCTCCGCGCCCAAAATCGAGGGCAAGCTTGCTTTGCGCGCCTCGATTACGGGAGAGATTGTGATGGACAACGTGTTCGTCCCCGCCGAGAACCATCTTCCCAACGTAGAAGGGCTTAAAGGCCCCTTTGGCTGCCTGAATAATGCACGCTATGGTATTGCCTGGGGCGTCATGGGGGCGGCCGAAGAATGCTGGCACACCGCTCGCCAGTACACGCTGGATCGCACTCAATTTGGCGTCCCCCTCGCTTCCAAACAAATCATCCAGCTTAAGCTGGCCGATATGCAGACCGAGATCGCGTTAGCACTACAGGGGTGCCTGCAGGCTGGTCGACTCCTATCCGCGGGCGCGATCTCGCCCGACCTGATCAGCCTGATCAAACGGAACTCTTGTGGCAAAGCACTCGGCATTGCCCGTAGCGCACGGGACATGTTAGGGGGCAATGGTATTTCTGACGATTACCCCCTCATGCGGCACATGGTGAACCTAGAAGTGGTCAACACCTACGAGGGAACACACGACGTCCATGCGCTAATCCTCGGGCGAAGCCAAACCGGCCTATCTGCTTTTTAGGGATTAAATTTGAGGTGTAAGTGCTGCCGAAACAGCGGCAGAAACTCGTCCTCTCGGTGACTCACGAATAACAGCGTGCTGTGACGGCGCGCCTCTAGCGACGACATGAAGCCCAAAATACGCTGCCGATTAACCTCGTCGAGCCCCTGAGTGGGTTCGTCGAGCACCAGCAGCAGCGGCGACTTCACCATGGCCCTGGCAATGAGCACCAAGCGCTGCTCACCGTAACTCAACGACTGAAAGCCGACAGATGCCTTGTCTGACATCTCGATGGCAGCCAACCATTCCCGCGCGATACGCACCTGAAATTCCGACGGCGTGTCATAAAGACCGATGGAATCAAAAAATCCGGAACACACCGCTGACAATACATCACACCGCACGGAGTAGCGGCGATGCAGGTCACTACCGACCAAACCCAGATGCCGCTTGATATCCCAAACCGATTCGCCTGTGCCACGACGGTGCCCGAAGACTGTCACATCATTACTGAAACACTGCAGGCAATCTCCCGTGATCAAACCCAGCAGGGTGGACTTTCCCGCGCCATTTTCGCCGGTGACCAAGGTATGCTGCAGCGGCGCTATGTTTAACGTCAGTTCGTCGAGTACCGGGCGCCCGCCGTATCTCACCGTGCATGCATTCAATTCGGCAATATACGGAGCCTCATAAGATTCCAGCGCGATCGCATCCTCCGGGAGACTGGGCTGTCCGGATGTCAATCCGGCGATCTGTTCATCCAGAAGCGCACGCTGCGCAGGACCTGCAGCGGCATTCATCAGCGTCATCCCCCCGCACTCAACCAGCGCAAAATACTGGGCCCAAGCGGGAATATCCGAGCGATTACTGAGCAACAACACCACGCTGATACCGCGGGTGACGGCCTGGGCCAGCGCATCGCTGAGCGCTGCCACGGATTGCTGGTCGAGGCTGTCAAAGGGGTTGTCACATAAGAGCAGTTGCGCATCCTCCAGAATCGCCTTCAACACCAACAGCTTTCGACTCTCGCCAGTGCTGAGTTCGCGGTAAAATGCCCGCAAGCGATGCCGCATTCTGAGGGTATCGATCAGCGGATCTTCGAGCTTATTCCGGGGTAGAAAACTCTCTACCCGGGTACCTTGCTCATCGTCCGGTATCCAGTCTCCGGCTGCTAACCGACGCTCCTCTTCATAGATCGCCTGCTGGGTCTCGAACGACACCAACCTGATCTCAGAAGACGCGATGGCGAGAGAGAGCCGACCTGTGCGCGGTATCAAGTCGCCGGTGAGCAGTCGATCAAGCAGCTGCTTTCCCGAGCCATTTCGACCGAAAACACACCAGGCCTCACCCGCCCCGACGCGCCACGAGGCAATTTCTAGGCCGTCGCACTCGACGTCGGCAATCTCGATCAAGGTATCAGCGCTCATTGGCAAATGCTGTCCTCGGCGGTTTTCAATAATTTCACTCTGACAGCCACTTCGACCTCTCGGCACAGTCATGGAGATTGCTATTTATCATTTCAGTTTGTCGCTAGACTGCTCGCCCCTGACCCCAGAGGTAAGCCACGGATGACAGACACTGCAGCACGGATCGAATCTTTAAACGCCAGAGCACCCGGCTTCATCAAATTACTGGGCGGCAAGATCACTGCGCTCGATGTTGAGGCGCAACAGGCGGTATTCGAGTTCACCGTGCCCCTGGACTTTTGCCACTCGGTCGATGTGGTACAAGGGGGCTTCGTCACGGCCATGCTGGACGCCGCCATGTCCCACGCCCTGTTTGGCACTGAAGATAGCGTCAGCAATGTTGCCTCGCTGGATATCACCACCCAGTTCATTAGCGCTTGTCGCGGGAACCAGCCCCTGAGCGCAATAGGTAGAGTCAGAAAAGCCACGTTTCGCACTGCATTTCTAGAGGCGGAAATCCAAGACGCGACGGGGGCAGTCGTCGCGACAGCTCAATCGGTTGCCAAACTGAGCCGTCACCCCGCCTAGATCATCCACAAACTCCGCGTTAGCGCAGTCGCGGCAGTACCTTTTCGGCGATATAAGCCATTCTGCGATCCCCCGCGGCAACGCTCTCACCCGGGAACTGGGCCCAGAAATGGATATCCGAGATCTGGGGATACTGCTCGATCATGGCACTGAGGTTCGACACCGCCTGGTCTGCATCCCAAAGCTCATAGAGACCGTTTTCTATCGCGGCACGCGCATCAGGGAACAATGGCGTTTGGTCCGGCGGGCCAAAGGCGCCCCAGCGAATGTATTCATTGGATTGATAGAGCACGTGCTCACCCACACGCTCGGCCTCCGCCTCGGGATCCTCGGCAATAATTGCCCAGCAGCCCAGAATAATGTTGCCGTCCTCCGGCGACTTACCGTTCGCCTCGAGGCACTCCACATACGTATCCATACCGATACCGCCGGTGCAGAGAAAGCCATCCGCAATGCGCGCAGCGCGATCAATCGCCGGCGGCGCCATACCACCCAGTAACACTTTGGGTGCTCGATTGGGTTTAGGCGTTATTTTGAGGTCGCCTACGGTAAAACGCTTGCCCTCAAAGTTAATCGCATCACCGGACCAGGCGCGCCGCAAAATTTCAATACCTTCCTCAACCAAGCTCGGACGATGCGAAATTTTTCGATCGAACTGATCAAATTCCAGCGCCCGATAACCGATGCCTACACCGAGATCGAAACGACCGCCTGATATCAGCGACAGCGTCGCGGCATCCTCTGCCATGCGAACCGGGTCAGCCAGCGGTAGAAGCATCAGGTTGGTACCGAGCCGCATCCGCTGAGTGCGGGCAGCAATCGCAGCGTGAATCACCATGGGCGAGGGCGTATAGCCGTCATCACAAAAGTGATGTTCCGTCAGCCAAACCGAATCGAATCCCATGCCCTCGGCGCGAACAATCTGATCAAGACGCTCCGCATAGAATTGCTCAAAGTCGATCTGCCATGGCTCCGGGTTACGAAAGTCGTACCAGAGGCCAAAGTCCACATTAGACGCCATACTTTCTCTCCTTATCAGAGCCCACTGACAAATTGATTGAGGGCCTCGAGATACCCGTCTCGTTCTTCGATGAACGGAGCATGACCACTCTCGGGGAACTCTACGCCCGTTGCACGCGGGTGGTTCTCTGCCACCCAACGTGAAATATCGGGCGCCACAAATCCGTCCTGACCACAAATAAATGACAGGACCGGAATATCGAGCGCCATCATCATCTCTCGCTGATCGAGGTGAGCCAGCTCTGCCAGGGTCGCTGAAGCACGGGCACTGGAGTTGATAAAAGCACCGGCCATCCATGCCAAAACGGCATCCGTCGGCGGTTTTGCGCAGATGGCGGTGGCCAGCATCGTCAAGAAATTCACCCGGTCATCGTTCATGGCAGCAACGTTACCCATGACGTCCTCCGGCATACCGCCGATAGAAAGATCGGGCTTTTGCGTGTAAATCGGGCTCGCACCTGCCGTCAGTACCAGCCCGCTGCAGCGATCTCCAAGCAAGCTCGCTGCGTGTGTCGCAACGGCTCCACCCAAAGACCACCCGTTCACCACAACGTCGGTCAGACCCAAATGACCCACGAGCTTGGCGACGTCGCCTGCGATAGCGGCGATACCCAAATCGGCGAAATCGTGATCAGAGCGCCCGCAGCCCCGATGATCCAGCGTGATCACACGATGCCCTGCCGCCTGGAGCGGCAGAATGACGCCATCCCAACACCGATTATCCATGCCCCAGCCATGAATCAGGATCATGGCCCTTCCTGAGCCCCCCAAATCTTCGAAATAAATACTTTTACTGCCGTCGACTTCTAATCTAGCCATGATCAACCCTCCGGTTGGGTAATCGCCGCCAAAGTGGTAGCAGCAAAAGAATCAAAAAACGTGTTGATATCGATGGCATCGGGGGCCACCACCCACTGATAAATCGTGCCAAACATCGTCGAGCAGTAACCCACCGCAAAGTGCTCAGCATCGACCTCTGGTTTTACCTCACCAGACGCTTGCGCCTGCTCTATCCACTGGCGCACGTCTCTTCGATAAATCACATGATGCCGAGCCAGACTCGCGCGAATATCAGACTCTCTCCCGAGGGATTCGTACCACAGGATATACATCGCCCGAAGATAACCCGATTCCCGGGTGAAGATGTCGCGTTGCGCCTGCATCGCCGCGCGCAGTGCACCCAGACCGGATTGCCCCGCGAGATACTGTGATAAATGCGCCTTCCAGATGTCGTCAAACCGAGCAAAAAGCTCCATCCAGAGCCCGTCTTTCGAACCAAAACGATAGCTGGCCAAGCCCCGGCTGTATCCCGCGCGCTCGCCAATGTCCTTCAAGGTTGTTTTGGCAGTCCCGCGCTCGTTGACCAGCTCGATCGCCACCTCGAACATCCTCTGGTCCGACAAGGCACTGCGTTCCGCCTGTGTCGTCACCTGCGCGGGCGTCGGCGCCACGGACACCTGCTCCCTCACGTCATCCATTTCCCCCTCCTTTTTTGCCGTACTGCGTGATCGTCAGCTGGTTATCCTCAAGCATGGCCCGCAATACTTTTTTATCCATCTTACCCACACTGGTTTTAGGTATCTCGCTGGTGAAGCACCAATGCTCGGGCACCCAAAACTTCGCAACCTTGTCACCCAAAAAGCGCCGCAGCCGCTGCATTGCAGCAATTTCGTCCTCCCCGGACGCCAGAACGATCACAGCCAATGGACGCTCCTGCCAACGCGCGTCGGGGATGGCGATCACGGCGACTTCGGTAACATCCGGGGACTTAAGCAGCACGTCCTCTAGATCAACAGACGAGATCCATTCTCCACCGGATTTAATAACATCCTTGGTGCGGTCGGTCAGTTGCACGTAACCCTTGCCGTCGATCACCCCAACATCGCCCGTGCGCAACCACCCGTCTGCGGCGAAGGCATCGCTGTCGGTCTTAAGGTAGCCGGCAGTGACCCACGCACCGCGCAATTGCAATTCGCCGACCGTCTTACCATCCTCGGGAAGGCAGGCGCCAGACTCGTCCACTACCCGCACCTCGATCCCGGGAACGGGCCGACCACTTTTCAGGCGCCAATAGGTCTCCGATTCACCACCCAGGGCCTTCGGGGGGTGCGACAGCACGCACATGGGGCTGGTCTCGGTCATCCCCCACCCCTGAATCACGGGAACGCCCCAGCGATCACGGACACCCTCGATCATGGACGAGGGCACAGCCGAACCGCCCGATACAATCGCTCGAAAACAGGAGAGGTCAAGCGGTGTCTCTGCATCCGCTCGCAGTAAGTCACCCAGAATCGTCGGTACCATCGCCGTCAGCGTCGGCCGTGTGGCTTCTATCATGGCGCGCAAATGCGGACCTTGTAGGTGAGGGCCCGGCATCACTATATCGGCGCCCGACATCCAGCCGCTGTAAGGAAACCCCCATGCGTTGGCATGAAACATGGAGGGCAACATCAGGATCGTATCGCGTTCCTGAACCGCAAAACTGTCTACCGCGCGCGAGGCTAATGCATGCAGGTACGTGGTTCTCTGACTGTAGGCGACACCCTTGGGATTCCCGGTGGTACCACTGGTATAACAGATGCCCGCCGCCGCGTTTTCCTCTGCCTCTGGCCACACATATTCAGTCGCTCCCTCAGCCACCAACGCGTCATAGGAAATCACGCGCTCATCATCGAGCACAGCGGGATCACCCACCACCAATAAAACCTCAACAGTAGCCAGCAATGGGAGCACCGGGTTCAGCAGTTCGGCGAGACGGCCATCCACTACCAAAAAACGATCCTCCGCATGATTGATGATGTAAGCAATATGCTCGGGAGACAGGCGGCAGTTAACGGTGTGGAGCACGCCGCCCATTGACGGCACGGCCAGATAAACTTCCAGATGCTGGGTACTGTTCCACATGAAGGTGCCGACCCGGTCGCCGCGATTCAGCCCCAATCGCGTCAGACCGTGCGCGAGGCTCGCGCTACTCTGATCGATGTCTTGATAGGTGCGCCAGTGAACTTGCTGGCCATCGTAATCCCCCACGCGACTGTCACCGAAATGGCGCGCGCCGAATCGGTGTAACGTCGCAACACCAAGGGGGGTATTCATCATCGTGCTGAGCATCAGGCCTACCAATCCCCAGCGGCGGCGCGTTCTGCCTCCGCGAGCAATGCGGGCACGTCATACTCGAGTCCGCGCGCGTAGGCCGTGTCCAATTTTCCCGCCACGTGTAGGCCGTAGGCACCCTCAATAATGGCCGCCAGCCGCCAGAACGAAAGCGCCATGTAAAAGTTCATGTGATGCAAAGGGCGCCCCAGCCCTTCTGCCCATCGGCCCGCCAATTCTCGGCGGCTAACCACGCCAGATCGCCGTGAGAGCGCCTGCAAGGCACCGAAAGCCGGCGGCTCCTGAGTGCGATAGTCGCCCCAGAACATCAGCATGAGAGCGACGTCCATATAAGGATCGCCCACGGTGGCCAACTCCCAATCAATAATCGCCAAAATTTCAGGCCTGTCCCGCGCCGCCAACGTGTTGTCGAGGTGGTAATCCCCGTGAATCACGGCAGGCGGCGCGCCCGCCGGAACATGCCGACCCAGCCACTCACCTAAGGCAAATAATTGCGGCAGCTCTCGAACCGCGTGCTCTCGCCGCACACCCAGCCAGCGGTCAATCTGCCGCTCCACAAATTGCTCCGGGCGCCCCAACTTGGCCAGCGCCGGCAGATCAGTCGGCACCCTGTGCAAAGAGACAAGCTGATCAATCAAGTCCCGGCCCAGCGCATTGACGCTGTCGGCGGTGTCGGGATATTGCTCCGGCATCGCGTCGGTCAGCGCAACCCCGTCGATCCACTCCTGTACCAGGAAAGGCCTGCCAATAACCGACACATCATCACACCAGGCCAATACCTCGGGCGCCCGAACGGGATAAGCCTCAATCGCCTGCAGAATCTCCGCCTCTCGCTGAATCCCGCGGGCAGAGGTTGGGGAGATGTCGTTAGCCGGCGGGGTCCTTACGACGCAAGCACGATCACCATCGCGAAACTGCCACGTGAGATTGGAATTTCCCCCGCTTAGGGCAGTCCGGAATTCGGGCTGCTGCCAATCCAGCGTCGCTTTCAACCACGTCGCGACGGCATCAGTGACGTCTTCTGCCATCAGGCAACTCCAAAGCTAGACAGCAAACCGCCATCAACCGGCACACAGGCACCCGTCATATAACGGCTCTGACTGACCCAATAAACAACCTCGGCGATTTCCCGCTCTTCGGCAAAGCGACGCATGGGGATCTGACCATTCATTTTTTCGAGCGCCGCGTCACTAAGACCTGAAGTCATCTCGGTCAGCACAAGCCCCGGTATGACAAGATTCGCCGTAATCGCTTTAGGGGCCAACTCAATCGCCAATGCTTTGGTCAAACCCGATAAACCCGCTTTGGATGAGGCGTAGGCAGCGTCTCCCGGAAAGCCTCGGAAACCAACGACCGCGCCCACGTTCACAATCGCACCGCCCGCATCCATGTGTGCAAGTGCGGCGCGGGTCATGGTCATCGCACCCGTTAGATTTACCTGCAGCACTTCCTGCCATGCCTCATCGCTCAGTCGGGGAAGCTTGCCTCCCCGGTGCACGCCCGCGTTATTGACGAGGGTGTCTATCCGACCGTAGCCCGCCACCACGGCTGCAATCGTGGCGTCGATGGACTCGCGGTCGGCCACATCGCACTGGAAACCCTTGGCGCGATCACCCAGCGACTCCGCAAGCGCCAATACCGCCTCCCCACGGGCCAGCAACGCGACTTGGTGCCCTGCCTCTATCGCCACACGCGCCACCGACGCGCCAATACCCCGCGACGCCCCGGTCACGACCCAGACTTGACTGCTAGACATACGTTACTTCTCCTAAAATGCCCCCGACAGGCGCCGTAAACGGGCAGTTTTCTTATCGGTCGCGTTGCTTGTTTGCGTCTAGCAAGTCTAAACTAGCGCCCTGATTTGGCAACCCTGCGTTGGCCGCGCGACGCAGTTGCGCGCCCGCTGCGCGCCACGGCACCGAGGAGGTAACGGCTGTGTGGTCCTTTGAGACAGACCCTGAATTTCAAGCTTCTTTGGACTGGATCGACCAGTTCACCAAAGAAGAAATCGAACCGCTGGATCTGGTATTCAGAGAACCAGGCGACCCATGGGATCCCAAGTCTCCCGCCTTTGCGGCGATGGCGCCCCTGCGTGAAATCGTCAAAGAACGCCGACTGTGGGCCTGTCACCTCGAGCCCGAGCTGGGGGGGCAGGGATACGGCCAAGTGAGCCTCGGGTTAATGAACGAGATTTTAGGTCGCAGCCGTTTTGGCCCGAGCGTTTTCGGATGCCAGGCACCCGACTCGGGGAACGCCGAGATTCTCGCCAAATTCGGCACACCAGAACAAAAAGAAAAATACCTCAAGCCCCTACTCAATGCAGAAATCGCCTCCTGCTATTCCATGACAGAACCGCAGGCGGGCGCCGATCCCGGGGAATTTCTGTGCACGGCGACCCGCGATGGGGACGACTGGGTGATCAATGGCGAAAAATGGTTCGCCTCGCACGCGCGCTTTTCGGCGTTTTTACTGGTGATGGTCGTGACTGATACCGAGGCCCCTATCCATCAGGGCGCCTCTATCTTTCTGGTCGAGCAAGGCACGCCGGGTATGAACATCATCAGAAATTCGGCCGTGGGCCCGTATGTCGAGCAAGGAGACGGGGTTCACGCCTATATCTCGTTTAAAGATTGCCGCGTGCCCGCAGAGAATTTGCTTGGCAATGAAGGCGAGGGCTTTCATGTTGCTCAGACACGCCTTGGCGGTGGACGCGTGCACCACGCCATGAGAACGGTGGGTGTGATTCGCAAGGCGTTGGATATGATGTGCGAGCGCGCCTTGAGTCGTCGCACGAAAGGCGAACTCCTTGCCGACAAGCAGATGACCCAGGAGAAAATTGCCGACGCCTACACCATGATGATGCAGTACCGCCTTCATGTGCTCTACACAGCGTGGCTGATCGACAAGCATAAGGAATACAACCGTGAGGTCCGCAAGGAAATCGCGGCCATCAAAGCGGCGACACCCAAAGTCCTCGTCGAGATTGTCTCCCGCGCCATGCACCTGCATGGCAGTCTGGGCAGCTCCGATGAGACGCCCTTGGCACACATGTGGGCCAACATCCCGGAATTGGGTGTCGTCGACGGCCCGACCGAAGTCCACAAAATTGCGGTAGCGAAAGCCGTGCTACGCCACTATTCGGCCCACGACGCACTATTCCCTAGCTATCATACGCCCACACTGCGCGCGCAAGCTCTGGAAAAATACGGACACTTTCTGCAGGCATGATCACAAAACGCATCATCGCGTAAGGCCCGCATCGCCAAAGCTCGCGGGACGTCATTGAGAACGAGCAAAGACTCGAATCGTGGAGGCCGCAACCCTCTGCAACCTGAACGGGGGGCTGTTCAATGGTGAAATTAACGGTGAAAGGGCTCGCGGCAATTGCGCAACTATTAGCTGTGACCAGCGCCCTGGCGATCGACGCGGGACAATCGCTCTACGGTAAACATTGCGCCACCTGCCACGGCGCCTCGCTCAGGGGCTCCGCTCATGGGGCCACGCTTATTGGCCCGGGGTTTCTGGAAAAATGGTCAGCGCAATCCGCCCGCGCGCTACTCGATTATCAAATCAGCGCCATGCCCCCAGGCCAGAGCCATACGCTGTCTGCCGAAGAACACATGGCGATACTTGAGTATGTTGTCGGCGAAGCGCCATTTGAAGAGACCAGCACCCTGCGCACCTCGGTCGACGCGCTCGACTCCGACACGGCCGATGCCGCGGAGGCAGTTGAATTTGCCGCCGCTGGCAGCGTCATGGATTTCGCGCGCAACGCCGGAAATCACTCCATGCGGAGCGTGGATAATTTCCGTCCGGTAAGCACGGCCGAGCTGAACGTGCCTTCCCCCGCTGATCGGCTCAACTGGCGTCGTAGCCCCGACGGTCATGGGCACAGCCCGCTGACTGAGATATCGCGGGATTCAGTGGCAAACCTCACATTGAAGTGGTCTATGGCAATGCATCCGGGTAGCAACCAGGCAACACCGCTGGTCCGGGATGGCGTCATGTTTCTCACACACGCAAACAATAAAATTCAGGCGATCGAAGCGGACTCCGGCGAACTGATCTGGGAGTACCAATACGACTTTCCACCCGCGGCCAAAATGTTGGGCGGACCGACGCGCAATATCGCGCTGTGGCATGACAAACTATTCCTCGCAACCTATGACGCGGCATTAGTCGCCATCGATGCAGCCACCGGCAAACAACTCTGGCGTAGCGAGAAAGCAAACTACCGCGAAGCCTTCACACACAGCGCCGGACCCATCGTCGCAAACGGTGTCGTCGTGAGCGGCATCAACGGCTGCGAGCTTTTCACAAAGGCCGGCTGTTTTGTCACGGGCCATGACCCGGAGACAGGCGAAGAGCTGTGGCGCACGTCGACACTCGCCCTTCCCGGCACACCGGAATACGCCTCCTGGGGCCATGTCGCCCCGGATCGGCGCGGCGGCGGTGACATCTGGATTGCGGGTTCGTACGACCCTTCACGTAACTTGGTCTACTTCGGCACGTCGCAACCCAAACCCTGGGCGGCGCCGAGTCGGGGCATGTCCGTCGAGGACGCCGCGCTCTACACCAATTCGACGCTGGCCCTCAATCCCACCACGGGCGAGCTCAAGTGGCACTTCCAGCATATCCCTGGCGAGACCATCGATATGGAGGTCGGCTTCGAGCGCATCCTGGCCGATATCGACGCCACGCCAGTGGTCCTGACCGTGGGCAAAGACGGAATCCTATGGAAACTCAATCGGGAAACGGGAGAGTACCTTGACCTGCTTGACACGATGGATCAGACGATTTTCAGCGTGGATAAGGCAACGGGAGCGTTAACGTATCGCGCCGATATCGCCGACGCGGGCATTGGCGACACGTACACCGCGTGCCCCGGCATATACGGCGGGCACAATTGGCAATCTGCGACCTATTACGCTGCGCGTCACCTTTTATTCTTGCCGGTTCATCAACTGTGCTCGGACATGACCCCCCGCGCCGTGGATCTAGGCCCGGGCGGTGGCGGCTATGGTGCGGACGTAGCCACCTACCTGATGCCCGGCAAAGAAGGCAAAGCGGGAGCTTTGCTGGCAATTGACGTGTGGACAATGGAGATCAAATGGCGCATTGAGCAGCCCGCCTTATTCCTCAGCGGTGCGCTATCGACTGATGGAGGGCTTCTCTTCATTGGCGACCTGGATCGCAACTTTCAGGCGTTTGATACCGATACCGGGGCCAAGCTGTGGTCTTCTCGGCTACCCGCGCCGGCCCACGGCTACCCGATTACTTATCAAGCTAACGGGCAGCAATTCGTTGCGGTGCCATCCGGCATCGGCGTATTCAGGGCGCTAACCGCGATGATCTTCCCGGATATATATCAGCCCCCGGATGGCCAGGGGCTGTTCGTGTTTGCTCTGCCAGATCGGGTGCGTTAATCGAGACCCGTGCGGCCCGCCTCACGTTGCATAGGCTTGTATTCGTTGAATGCGGGCTCGCCCGCGGTAGAGCCTGTCGTCAACCCCGCATCCACAGTTAACGTGAGGCCACTTGTATAACCCGACTCATCGCTCGCCAGCCACAATACCGCATTGGCAACATCCTGCGCCAAACCCGGTCGGCCTTTGAGGGGAGATATATCCACCAGAGCGGCTACCGTGTCATCAAGCTTTGTATGGTCGCCCAAAAAAGCCTCTGCGACCATAGGAGTCGCTACTGCGGAAGGAGCAATACAATTAACACGAACGCCAGAGGCACCCACCTCAGCAGCTAAGCTCTTAGTCATTCCCACCACTGCGTGCTTAGCTGCACAGTATGCATGTGGACCCAGTCCACCCATTATTCCTGCGGTACTCGACATGCTGATGATCGATCCCGATCCAGCTCGTTTCATATGCTTACTCGCGTGCTTCATGCCATAGAACACGCCATTTATCATAATATCCGTCGTAAGCTTCCACTCCGCCGCAGGGGTCGTCTCCATCGGTCCCATTGCACCGACAATACCCGCGCAGTTAAACATGACGTTAATGGCACCGAACTCAGAGATCGCAGTCTCGACCAGCTGAGCGACATGTTCCTCAATGGTCACATCGCAAAGGCGAAAAACTGCAGCCCCGTCACCACCTAGGGCCTGAGCCAGCTCACTGCCTGGCGCTTCCTGAATGTCACCTAAAACCACCTTCGCGCCATGTGCCACCAAGGTTTTTGCAGTGGCTGCTCCGATACCGCTGGCCGCCCCCGTAATGACGGCAACCTTTCCCTCTAGACGTTTGTCCATTTGTCCCACCCTCTTTCCTCTTTGTTATCCCTCAGGCGCACTCAGCGTAGTGCCCGCAAATTGATTGAAATGATGAATTTCTACTTCCCGCTCTGCGATTTTCCAAACGCCTCCTCGGCGCTGAAATCGATCACGATAAGTCGCACCTACAAACGTTGCCTCTGCGCTCTCGGTCAACAAACCCATGCAGTCAACGTCACAAATACCAGTCGCATCGTCCGAACCGATAAATTCAACCACTAAATTGGAAGTCACGTGCTGGGAATGGGTCCAAGCCGGCCACAAGACGTCATAGATAGCAGAATGTATACCGTCATGGCCCGCAAAGTCGCCGAAGGGAGGACCAATCTTCCACACGCAGTCCGACCACCAAATCGACAGGAATGTTGGGTAATCCCGTTTGTCGAATCCGTGGCAATAGTTACTCACCAATGTCTCGATGGCACAGCGACTCTCGAGTCGGTCCAGCCTTGCCAATATGTCTTCGCTCATACCTGCACTCCTAGGCTTGATTCCAAAAACCACCGCCGCATATGGCAACCTGCGGGCACTGAATTCTAGGGTTTAGGGCGCTTCCGCCCAGAATATATCGGGCCAACTCCACCACGCATTCAGCACGGCGCATATAAAACTCCGAGGCAAAAAAATGCCTGCGCTAAACGCAGGCACTTTTTTGCAAGCTCCCAAGCTTCAGAGCTTTACTGGCCAAAGTTGTAAACCAGTTCTAGTCCATAAGTTCGTGGCGCTCTCACCGCGGCATACGACCAAAGACCAGCGACATCGTAGCCATGTGAGTAGCCGTCCTCATCAGTCAGATTTCTACCAAAAAGGCTGAACTGCAATCCATTGTTCATCGCGTAATTTATAGACGCATCAACCAGGCTCTGGCCACCGTTCTCAAGTTCAGGTGAGTTCGTCACATTAGTGAAATGACCGCCAATGTAGTGATAGGAACCTCTCACCCATGCAGTGCCGCCTGCCGTGTCCCACTCGTAAGTGGCATCAACGGTACCAGTGACGTCTGGCGCACGGCGGAACTCCAACGCAGAAAGGTCGACGACGCTACCATCGAGGGCCGTATACTGAAATTCATCATACTCCGTATCGAGAAAGCCTATATTCGCTCGCAAGCTTAGGTTGTCTGACACGTAAGCCTGCATGTCGACCTCGATACCCTGAATGGTAGCGCTGGAAGCGTTCGTCACCACAGTCTTCTGACCCGTACCGGAAGAGTCGGGGAGTTGCAACTCCTCCTGCTTGTCCTCGTACTCCATGAAGAAA
>Ga0181596_10001987_pt1 | contig 20176 bp, 17 predicted proteins | sample 041ome_6_FD_148655 | JGI IMG/M metagenome (GOLD analysis project Ga0181596, IMG submission 148655) | Coastal salt marsh microbial communities from the Groves Creek Marsh, Skidaway Island, Georgia - 041402US metaG (spades assembly) | ecosystem: Environmental > Aquatic > Marine > Intertidal zone... | reverse complement strand
AGATGATGACATAACACAAAGCTCATATTCCTCCCCAAGGTAGCTAATATGTCATCTAAAACACAAGGACGAAGGACCCCCATCCTTCGTCCTTTTTTCGTTTGGATATTTATTAATAAATATTTAATATAAAACTTGTAACTAGGAGAATTAAATGAATGATCAATCCAAACCTGTAATACCAAAGGCATATAACGGACCAAAACCTCAAGGAATAATTCCAGATATTTTTATACAAGATAGTTTCTCTAAAGATGATGACAGACTTTGGGTACCTTTGTCTCCAGGTAGATGGTCTAGACCATTATGCTTTAATATTAGTCAAGGTTACTGGGTTCATTTAACAAAAGTCATTGGAGGTGGTTTTTTATCTAGACATAGACACCCGGCTCCTGTTCATGGTTTTGTTATTAAAGGTTCATGGAGATATCTTGAACATGATTGGGTAGCAAGAGAAGGTTCATATTTATTTGAGCCTCCTGGAGAAATTCATACCCTAGTAGTAGATGATGATTGCGATGAGATGATAACGTTATTTCATAATTCTGGGGCTCTTCTTTATTGTGATGAAAATGGGAAAACAATTAATTCAACAGATGTTTTTGATAGAGTTAAAGCTGCTAGAGAACATTTTGTAAAAGTAGGGTTAGGAGAAGATTACGTTAATCAATTCATTAGGTAGCTTGAAGTGTCGACATTCTCTTGTAAACAAAGTAACTACCCGCCAGCAACAAAATAGCAGCGATTATCATTCTCACTGGACTTTGCATAAGAAACAACGGAAACGACAGGACTATCATTGAAATAGGAACAAATAGTTTTGAAAACAATGTGTCCTTACTTGCATTTTGATAAAATGGAAAAAGCACTGAAACTAAAGCCATTAATATGAAAAACAAAGACCAGGGTCTAGTTATAAATAAAAAATAATCATCACTTGTTCCAATTGCTCTAGCAAGATTTAACTCTGCTAATTTTCCAAGAACAACACCTAAAATCATTGGAGCTAAAGGAAAACCTAGCTTTCTCATAAAGTAACCTATTACACCAAATGCAAACATAACCCATATATCAAAAGTAATATTATGCAGGGCAAAAACACCAATAGCACAATAAGCTAATATAACTGAAGCTAATACATACATTGGAATTCTTGTTACCAAGAGAAATAATTTTAATGAAAAAGCTTGCAAACCTACCATAAAAAAATGGGCAGCAAAAAAGGCTATAAAAACACCATAAGCTAGTAATGGTTCATCTTGAATAAATGAAGGCCCAGGAATAATATTGTGAATCATTAAAGCACCTAGCATAACGGCTGTAACAATATCACCAGGAATACCTAAAGCCATCATCATAATAAGTGCACCACCCGCAGTAGCGTTATTAGCAGCCTCTGGTGCAATTATTCCATCAACTGCACCTTTACCAAATTCACTCCTATTCTTTGAAGCTTTTTTAGCTTGATCATAGGCTAGAATATTTGATATTGAACCACCAGCAGCAGGTAGAATACCTGTAAAAATACCAATGAAACTGGACCTACATAAATTTATCCAATTTTTAATAACCAGTGCGATTGCTTTTCTGTGTTCAACTCTTACAGGATCAGCTGTTTTAGCCATCAAAGGAGATTTTGCTTTTACATTATCTTCAACATCACTTAACAGCTGAGAAAAAGCAAACAAACCTATTAAAACAGGAAGAAATGCAAATCCTTGCCTAATATGATCTGAACCAAAAGCAAACCTGGCAACACCATTAATCTCGTCTTCTCCGACACAAGCAGCAAAAAGGCCAAGCAGGCCTGCAATCAAACCCTTAACCATATTATCACCTGATAAACTTACAGTAATTGTAAGAGCAAATACAATTAGGGCAAAATAGTCCCAAGGACCAAATTCTAATCCAAGAAAAGCTAATTGTGGAGCTAGTGCCACTAAGATAATAGCACTTATCATGCCACCAAAGAAAGATGACCAAAGACCTAAACCTAGGGCTAATCCAGGTTTTCCAGATCTAACCATGGGAAAACCATCAAATGTTGTAGCGACAGAAGAGGGTGTACCTGGGATCCCCGTCAACATTCCTGACATTAAACCTCCAGATAATCCTCCTACAAAAACTCCCATCATAGTTGCTAAACCTTGAATTGGGCTCATTCCAAATGTAAATGGCAGTGTAAGAATAACTCCCATAGCAATAGTGAAACCAGGTATTGCACCAGCTAATAAACCCGCCAAGGTACCTAAAGCCATTAATCCTAATGTTAATGGGTCAAGTAATACCGAAGCTCCTGCTTGGAGAATTACGTCAAACATTGTTATACCTACCAAACACGTAAAATTTCCCCTTCTGGCAACATGACCCTTAGACCAAAAGTAAAAACCATCCACATAAATCCAATACTTAAAACAGAAATAGTAAGATGCTTAATAATTAGATTTAAAGAAAAACCACCCAAAAATGTTAATAGGCCAAACACAAACGCAATACCACCTAACAACATGCCTAGGTAATCTAATGTTGAAAGAAAAAACAAAAACATTCCAAAACAAATAAAGGCGTTTTTAAATTTGGAAAAATTTACTTGAAAAGTATTGTTATCTTTATGCCCTTCTGTTTTAAGTTGAATATATGATTTACCCAACATAACAGATGACATTACCACCAGTAACCAAAGGACAACCCTTGGCCAGGCATCTGCTTTCATACCTTCAAAGCCAAGATCTCTAATATTAGAGGCATCATTTATCATTATTCCAGAAAAACAAAGTAGGAAAATAGCTATGATTATATCTGATTTATTACTAGTCATTTTATATCCGAAATAACTCAGAGAGAGTTAACTCTCTGAGTTATGAATTTATTTTCTTTTATATACACCAACTTTTTTTGCTATTGGTAGCCATTTATCATATGTGGCTTGAAAATGATCTCTGTAATCACTAGCATTTTTATAAGTAATTAAAATACCCTTTTTATGCATAGCGTCTTTAAATCCAGAATCTGCAGCAGCATCCTTAAGCAATGATGCATAGTGATCAATTATTTCCTGAGAAGTCCCTTTAGGGGCAACGATACCTCTTTCAACTGCATAAACTAGGTCATACCCTTGTTCCTGAGCAGTTTTCATATCAGGTATTTGATCTAATCTTGCAGGATTAGTCACACCAAGTGCCTTTAACTTCCCTTCTTTAATATATTTAATTGCTGCGGCTAAGTTAATTTCACCTAATTTAATATTGTCAGCTAATAAAGCAGTCATCCTTTGTTTTGTACCATCATAAGAAACATGCTTAAATTTTACACCAGCCGCATCTTCTAATAAAAGAAAGACAAATTGACTAGTAGACCCAAATGTTCCACCTGCAGTTATTTCTCCAGGTGCCTTCTTAGCTGCTTCAACTAATTCGGTTAAATTACCATAAGGAACATTTACATTAGCACCAATAATAGAAGGTGTTGATGTCATCATAGAAACAGGTTCAAAGGCATCCCATGTTATATCAATTCTTCCCGTAAAATAACTAGTTATAGCGCTTTGGTGTATTGCAAATAATGTACATCCATCAGGCTTAGCTTTTGCGGCTTGTTTTGCACCTTTATTTCCACCTTGCCCACCAACATTTACTACTTGTAATTGAGGTTTCGCTCCACTTTTATTAACTTTTTCTACTATTTGACGAAAAATAATATCTGTTCCGCCACCGGCACCCCAAGGAACTATTAGTTTAGCTGTGCCACAGGGTATATTAGGTGCTGAAATGGCTCCTGTTACTGAAAAAGCGAGAAAAGCCGCTCCAGCTAATCCAACTTTTAATAAATTTTTAATTGGCATTGTTATCTCCACATATTAGTTTAATTTTAAAATTATAAAGAAGAATAATTGCTACATTAATACGTAGAGTCAAATTTTTTATAGGTTTAAGAATGAATAAATTTACTACTAGACCGGAAATTACTGGGAATTTTGGTGTTGTAACATCAACTCATTGGATTGCAACAGCTGTTGGTATGTCAATTTTAGAAAAAGGTGGAAACGCTTTTGATGCTGCTGTCGCCACTGGTTTTACACTTCAGGTTGTAGAACCACATTTAAATGGTCCTGGGGGAGAAGTTCCTCTTATTCTTGCGCCAAATAAAAAAGAACCAATAGTTATATGTGGACAAGGCGTTGCTCCTCAATTAGCCACACTAAAAACTTTTCATGACCTCAATTTGAATATAGTTCCAGGAAGTGGTTTATTACCAGCAGTGGTACCAGGCGCTTTTGATGCCTGGATGTTGTTATTATTAGATTACGGAACAATGTCACTTAGAGAAGTTATGGAGCCAGCTATAGGAATAGCCACAAAAGGATATCCACTTGTTCCTAATATTATTAACACAATAAAATCCGTTGAAGAGCTTTTTAGAAATGAATGGAAAAGCTCAGCTGAAATTTATTTGCCTGGAGGTAATTTACCAAAGTCTGGCGATTTCTTTAAGAATATAAAAATGGCAGAAACTTATCTTAAAATAATCAACGAGGCTGAATTAAAATCTGGTGATAAGAAAGAACAAATCCAACACGCCAGAAAAATTTGGAGTCAAGGCTTTATCGCAGAAGAAATTGAGAATTATTGTAAAAATAATGAGGTTATGGATACAACAGAAAGAAAACATAAAGGGTTGCTGACGGGAAATGATTTAGCCAATTGGTCAGCTACTATTGAAAAACCTCTATCTTATGATTACAAAAATTTTAGTGTTTGCAAAACTGGACCTTGGGGGCAAGGACCAACGTTTTTACAACAATTAGCTTTATTAAAACATTTTGATTTAGACTCTCTTGACGAACTTTCTCCTGAATTTGTTCATCTTGTTATTGAATCAACTAAGCTTGCATTTGCAGATAGAGAAGCATTTTATGGTGATACAAATTTTAATAATGTTCCTATGGAAACTTTATTAAGTGATGAATATAATAATGACCGCAAAAATTTAATTTCTGAGAATGCTTCAATGGAAGTGAGGCCAGGCAAAATTGAGGGTTTTGCAGGAAAAGTTGTTGTAAGGCCAAAGGGTACAACACCAGAATCTTTTTCTAAATTTGATATTGGTGAACCGACTGTAGCAAGGTTTGATGAGCCAAATCCAAATAGCTTAGGAGAAACAAAAGGAGATACAACACATTTTGACATAATAGATAAATGGGGAAATATGATTGCTGGTACCCCAAGCGGAGGATGGTTGCAGAGCTCTCCAATAATTCCAAATTTAGGTTTTTGTTTATCTAATAGAGGGCAAATGTTTTGGTTAGATGAAAATTCCCCAGCATGTATTGGTCCTAAAAGACGACCGAGGACGACGTTATCTCCAAGTTTGGCTCTTAAAGATGGCGAACCATATATGGTTTTTGGAACCCCGGGCGGCGATCAACAAGATCAATGGTCTCTTCATCTATTTCTAAGACACGTTCATTTTGGTTTAAACCTTCAAGAAGCTATCGATGCACCGGGTTTCAGTACTGCTCACTTTCCAAACTCATTCTATCCTAGAGAAACTGATATAGGTCATCTAGCATTAGAAGGAAGGTTTCCGAAGGAAACTATTGAAGCATTAGTCAAAAAAGGTCATAAAGTCTCAGTAGACACAGACTGGAGTCTTGGAAGAATGACAGCGGCTTCAAAAAATAATGAAATTTTAAAGGCAGCAGCTAATCCGAGGTTTATGCAAGGTTACGCAATTGGAAGATAGAAAATAGAGGGCTAAATATTGAAAGTTGGTATTGTTGGATTTGGTTCTATAGGAACCGAAGTTGCTAGAGCAATTATTAAAGGTATAGACAATTTTTCTTTATATGGCGTTTCTTCTAGAAGCAGAGAAAATGCACTTAAAAGAATATCAAATCTAGACCATGAAATTAAAATTTATGATTTAGATCAATTGATTGAAAATTCTGATGTTATAATTGATTGTGCACCTAAAGAAGCATTTAGACAGATTGCTAGCGAATGTATTAATAAAAGAAAAATTCTTATTACCGTAAGTGGTTCGGGCATACTAGATAATTTAGATTTAGAAGCTTTAGCGAAGAAGAACAAAACCCAAATTATTTTAGCCACTGGAGCCATTTTGGGTTTAGATGCATTAAGAGCAGCTTCTGAATCAAAGATCAATCAAGTAAAAATGATTACTCGCAAACCACCAAATGCACTATCTACTGCACCCTTCGTAATTGACAATAAAATAAATCTAGAAAATCTTTCAGAGCCAAAATTAATTTTTAAAGGTTCTGCTTCAGAAGGAGCCAGAGCATTTCCTGCAAATGTAAATGTTGCAGCTGCAGTTGGTCTTGCTGGCATAGGTGCTGACAAAACTAAATTAGAGATTTGGGCAGACCCGAATTTAGATAGAAACACTCATAAAGTGGAAGTGGATGCTGATAGTGCTATCTTTCAAATGTCTATTCAAAATGTACAAACTCCTGAAAACCCTGGAACTGGGAAAATTACTGGTTTAAGTGTTGTAGCCTGTCTCCGGGGATTAAAGTCACCTTTTAAAATAGGTACTTAATTTCAATTTAATGTATCTTGGTATACTTTCATTTTAATATAACAAGACATTAAAATAGGGCATTCAATGTCAGATAATTGTGCTTTTGATATCAAATTTCCAAAGATTTCTTCGTGCTCTGTAAATGATTTTTTTTCAACATCTCTTTGCATTGAGGCCTTTATTGGTGAGCCTGGAGTTGTAATGCTTTTTATAATATTTTTTGCCTCTTCATCTTCAATTACGTAACCACATGATTTTGCTATTGACCTACATTCATTGTATAAATCAGCTAAAATCTTTGGCCCAAAGTCATGTTTGACAATATCTCCCAAGCTACAACTAAATAAAGTGGTTGCACCAGCTACCGCTGATATAAAAACCCATTTTTTCCATAAATCTAAATTAATCTGTTCACTTAGCACAACATCAAACTTTGATTTTTTACAAATTTCATAAAAAGGTATTAAAATATTATTCTTACTATTATCTCTGGTTCCAAATGTTAAATTTTGCCTTAAATTTCCAAAATGTTCTATTGTTCCATCTTGGTGAACAGTAGAACTGATTATGGCAAGGCCTCCCATAACATTCTCTGCACCAAAAGTTTCATCTAACATTTTAAAATGCTCAATTCCATTTAGAAAAGGTATGATTATTCCTTTACCCTTAATGGCACTCAAATCTTGTAAGGCTTGTTCTAAGTCAAATGTTTTACATGATATTAAAACAACATCGTAAATAGGTTTGAGATCTTTAGCCAAAATCAAGTTTGGCTTTATGTGAATATTTCCAAGAGAACTAATTATTTTAAGTCCATTAGCTGATACTATTTTTTCTCGTTTAGGCCTTACTAAAAAAGTGACGTCTGCACCACTTTCATGAAGAAAACCTCCAAAAAAACCTCCTATTCCACCTATCCCAACAACAAGTATTTTCATAAATTCTCCTTTAACATTAAAAAAAGTTACGCTTCTGTAATTCTGAAATATCTTTTAATAAACTATCTGGCAGCGGCCCCATTTCAACCGCTTGAATTGAGTTTTCTAAATGCTCCACTGAAGCCATTCCCACTATTAATGATTGTATTTTATTTGAGGACAGCCCATACCTAAGAGCAAATTGAGCTCGATTTCCGTATTTCTCTCCAGCCAAATGAAATATTTTTTTAACCCTTCTTTCTTCTTCTTTTATATCAATAACATCAGTTACAGGAATTTCTCGACCATGCCTAACATCCGTAGCCAACATACCTGCGGCAAATAATCTTATACCTAAAATACCCATATTTTGTTTTTCACACTCTGGAATCAAACCTGAAAAATCGTGATCATTCCATAAACTTGTTTCTTTAAGTTCTGCTGTAGGATTAAGAAGGTTATAATAAATCTGAGCAGTATCAAAGTAACCTGTTTTCAAAACATTCTTAATTGGTTTAGTATCACCCAAAGCAGTAATTCCTATATTTTCAACTCGTCCATCTTCTTTTAGCTTAAGCATAATATCAGACACACCATTTGTAGATAATATTTCTTTTTCTGTAAGTGCATCAGAGCTCTTATCAATTTTAATTTTATTATGTAACTGATACAAGTTTAACCTGTCTAACTTTAGTCGTTTTAAACTATTATCTAATTTTCTATCTATTTGAGATTCAAACGTTTCGGAACTTTGTGGATCTAGTCGAGCCTTTGAAGAAACGTATAATTTTTCCTCTTTTTTTAAACAAGCTAATAAGGAGCCAATATTTTTCTCTGAAACACCCTCACTATAACTCTCAGCTGTATCTATCCAATTTATCCCTGACGCTAGCGCCAGTTCAATTGCCCTTTCCATGACTTTATATTCTGCATCAATAAAAAGTCCTCCAACCCAGCCACCTCCAAGAGTAATTTGAGAAACTTCTAAGTTTGTTCTGCCTAATTTATTTTTTTTCATAATATTATTATCTTTATTTAATAAAAGTTATGTTAGGTATGCTATCTAATTAAAGCTCTCTTCAATCTAATAGATAACTTTTCATGAATAAAGACCAAATAATTTTTAAAAATCTAGTTTTAGGTTCCTTCTTAGCCTCATTATCAGCGTTTCTTGGAGGATCTACATTTGTGTTTACTAGACTTTTAGTCGAAAATATTGATCCATTCACATTAAGTTTTTTACGTTATGGTCTAACAGGTTTAATCTTATTTCTATTATCAATATCTTATTTTTTTAAAAATAAATTTGATAAAGTTGACCTTATACCAATGAGCCTTCTTGGCTTAGCAATGATTTCTCTTTTCCCAAACTTTATGGCATTAGGCCTTGAACATACTACTGCATCAAGAGCAGGTTTGCTTTATGCAACTATGCCACTTTGCACAATTGTAATAGCCTTTTTTTTTAAAATTGAAAAAATAACTTTTAATAAATCTTTAGCAGTTTTAATTGCAATTTCTGGTGTGACTTTTTGTATGTCAGAAAAAGTTGATGACAATCTAAGTGAAACATTAAAAGGTGATTTTTTAATGATGATAGGTGTGCTAGCGGCATCTTGCTTTACAGTGTTTTCAGGAAAATATTTAAAAAAATATGGTAATATTCAAGTAATGATTTTTGTTATGTTTATAGGGAGTTTAATAAACTGCTTAGTGACAGTAATTTGGGGATCAACTCTTCAAACATCATTCAATTTAGAACAACATGAAATTATTGCCTTTTTAATGTTGGTTATTCCTGGTGGCGTTTTAATGATGTTTTGCTGGGGAAAAGCTTTACAGCTGATCTCGCCAACCCAAGCAGCTATATCACTTGGTTTTAACCCACTCTCTGCCATTTTGCTTGGATACTTAATTCTTAACGAACCAGTTACATTTAGATTAGCAATTGGATTTACCTCAATAATATTTGCAATCTTATTAGCTAACTGGAAATTAAATAAAAAATAATTTTCAATTATTTTAAGCTTTCTTTGAGTAACTTATTTACCAAACCTGGATTAGCCTTTCCTTGAGATAATTTCATTACTTGGCCAACAAAAAATCCAAGGAGTTTATCTTTTCCACCTAGGTAATCTTTAACTTTATCTTGATTTTCTGAAATGACTTTGTCTATTAATTTCATAATTGCTTTATCATCTGAAACTTGTTCTAGACCTTTTTCTTTAACAATTTCAGATGGAGATTTTTTAGTAACCATCATGTCAGAGAATACATCCTTGGCAATTTTACCTGATATCACACCTTTCGAAATCAAAGCTATTAATTCTCCAAGCTTTTGAGGAGTAACTGGACTATTTAAGAACATTATATTTTCTTTTTTTAATGCTCCAAAAAGTTCTGTAATCATCCAATTAGCAGTCAATTTACCATCAACACCATTTGCAGCTTCTAAGTAAAAATCGACAAAATCTTTTTCTTCAACTAATATTGATGCATCATAATCTGTAATTCCATAATCATTAACTAACCTTTTCTTCAGAGTATCAGGTAATTCAGGCAACGTTCCTTTAATTTCCTTTACCCATGAATCTGAAAATTCTAGAGGTAACAAATCTGGGTCAGGAAAATATCTATAATCATGAGCATCTTCTTTACTTCTCATCGATCTAGTTTCTCCAGTAGATGTATCAAAAAGTCTAGTTTCTTGTTTAATTTTGCCCCCTGCCTCAATGATGTCTACCTGCCTTTCAGCTTCTGATTGAATAGCTTGTATAATGAAACGAATAGAGTTTAAGTTTTTTATCTCACACCTAGTTCCAAATGCATCACCTTGTTTTCTAACAGACACATTACAATCAGCTCTAAGGGACCCCTCTTCCATATTCCCATCACAAGCTCCAATATAACGTAGAATAGACCTGATTTTTTTTACATATGCTCCTGCTTCTTGGGGAGATCTAATGTCAGGCTTAGATACAATTTCCATTAGAGCAACACCTGTTCTATTTAAATCAATAAATGATTTAGTTGGATGCTGATCATGCAATGATTTCCCTGCATCTTGCTCAAGGTGCAGTCTTTCAATACCTATTGTGGTTTGATTACCATCATCTAAATCAATTACTATTTCGCCCTCTCCAACAATTGGTTTTGTAAACTGACTAATTTGATAGCCTTGAGGTAAATCAGCATAAAAATAATTTTTCCTGTCAAAAACTGAGGTATTATTAATTTGTGCATTTAAGGCCAAGCCTGTTTTAACAGCTTGCTCCACACAAAATTTATTAATAACAGGAAGCATCCCTGGCATTGCCGCATCAACTAAAGACACACTTGAGTTTGCATCAGAACCAAAAGAAGCTGACGCACCTGAAAACAATTTTGATTTGCTAGAAATTTGTGCATGGATTTCAAGGCCAATCACCATTTCCCAAATACCAGTATCGCCTTTAACCTGTCCTGGTTTCAAATTTAATGTATCATTCATTTTGCAGCTCCTTGAGCAATTACATTAAAATTGGCACTTTTTTCTAAAGTATGAGCTACACTTATTAAATTGGGCTCATCAAAAGAATTTGCAATTAATTGAATACCTACTGGCAGCCCCGCTTTGTCTAACCCGACAGGTATAGATATGCCGGGCAAACCCGCTAAACTTGCCGGAACAGTGAAAATATCATTCAGGTACATTGTAAGAGGGTCTTGCTTTTGTCCTAACTCAAACGCTGTTGAAGGGGTTGACGGAGTTAATAGAAAGTCAACATTTTCAAATGTATTGTCAAAATCTTCTTTGATTAATCTTCTTACTTTTTGAGCCTTTAAATAGTATGCATCATAATATCCAGAAGATAATACGTATGTGCCAATCATTATCCTTCTTTGAACCTCGTCACCAAAACCCTCACCACGGGTTAATTCATACATATCATCTAGGCTTTCAGCTTCTTTTCTTGTTCCATATCTTACACCATCATATCTTGCCAAATTACTTGAGGCTTCTGCAGGAGCAATAATATAATAAACGGGAAGAGCATACTTTGTATGGGGCAAAGATACCGGAATGATTTCTGCACCACTATCCTTCAAAAATTGAATTGATGTTTCATAAAAGCTTACTATGTCTTGAGAAATGCCATCTTGAGTATATTCTTTCGGTATACCAATTTTTTTTCCTTTGATACTTTTATCAAGATAGGAGGTTAAGTCAGGCATTTCTAAATTAGCTGATGTTGAATCTTTATTGTCATAGCCTGCCATTGAGTTGAGCATAATTGCGGCATCGCTCACAGTCCTTGTTAATGGACCAGCTTGATCCAATGACGAAGAAAACGCTACAATTCCCCATCTAGAGCATCTACCGTATGTTGGTTTAAGACCTGTAATACCACAAAACGCAGCAGGTTGTCTTATTGATCCACCAGTATCTGTTCCTGTTGCTGCTAAAGCTGACCTTGACGCAACCGCTGCAGCAGAACCTCCTGATGATCCGCCTGGTGACATTGGAATAGTTTTTGACCATGGGTTTATAACATTTCCTTTTGCAGCAGTCTCATTGCTAGATCCCATTGCGAATTCATCACATGACAGTTTACCTAACATTACAGCTCCATCATTCCATAAATTCTGTGTGACAGTACTCTCATATGTAGGATAAAAGTTTTCTAGAATTTTTGAAGATGCAGTAGTTTTTATGCCTTTAGTACAAAACATATCTTTAACACCGATAGGAATACCTTCCAGAGGTCCTGCTACTCCCTGATTAATTTTTTTATCTGAATTTTTAGCCATTTCTAATGCATAATCTTTTTGTAAATCTATATATGCACCTAAGGAAGAAGTTTTTTCAATTGCATCAAGATAAGCTTTGGTCAATTCAACTGATGAAATTTCTCTATTTTTAAGGGACTTTTGGGCACTAGATAGATCAAGGTTAAGTAAATCAGACATTATTCAATTACCTTTGGCACTACAAAAAAACCACTCGAACTTTCTGGAGCATTTTTAAGAACTAATTGTTCAATATTACCATCTGTTACCTCATCATTTCTTAAGGGTAATTTATGCCCTGTTACAGATGCTAGAGGTTCTACATTAGAAGTATCCACCTCATTTAATTGCGCAACAAACTCTAATATATTGTTTAAATCGTTAGTAAGATTTTGTTTGTTTTTTTCAGGTATTTGAAGACGAGCTAACCTAGCTATTTTATTAACAGTTGGAATATCAACAATTGATTTTATGTTGGACATTTTTATTCCTTCATTACATTGATATATTTTAAATTTATATGAAAGTCTGTTAGCATCAATTATGCCTATCTTCAAGCCTGATGAATTTTTGTTGAATATTTTGCCCAAAAAAAGACTTTTAGGTATAGATCCTGGAACAAAGACCTTAGGGATTGCTGTTAGTAATTCTGATTGGACTATAGCATCTCCAGTTTCTACTATAAAAAGAAATAAGTTAAATTCAGACATCAATCACCTAATATCAATTTTTAATCAATACGAAATAACAGGTTTAGTAATGGGTTGGCCCCTCAATATGGATGGAACTATTGGTCCAAGGTGTGATTCTGTTAGAGATTTTACAATAAGTTTAATGAATGTTGTTGACTTGCCAGTTTTGCTTCAAGATGAAAGACTATCCACAATGGCTGTAGAAAGGCCAATGATAACACAGGATTTATCAAGGAAAAAAAGAAAATCTAGAAAAGACTATTTAGCAGCAAGTTGGATATTACAAACAGCGCTAGACGGATTGCAAAAAAAGATGTAGTAATATTTTTTTAATGAATGATTTATTAAACAAAATTCAAAAAAACACATCCACTTCTCCGGTTAAACTTTCTTCCCATCATCTTCTTTCAATTGAAGGAATGGACAAATTAGAAATACAAAGCTTAATTGACAGAGCAGACTTTTTTGCAAATTTAGATAAACATAGCGATACAAAATTTCTTCAAGGTTATGTAGTTTTAAATGTTTTTTTTGAAAATTCTACAAGGACAAGGGTATCGTTTGAATTAGCAGCAAGAAGACTCGGTGCTGAAGTTATTAATATATCTTTAATAAACTCCTCAATAAAAAAGGGAGAAAGCCTACTTGATACAGCAAGCACATTGAATGCAATGAAACCTGATCTTTTAATTGTTCGACACCCACATAGTGGAGCTCCAATTTTATTTGCTAATTATTTAAATTGTAGCATTATTAATGCCGGAGATGGAAGACACGAACACCCAACTCAAGCATTGTTAGATGCATTAACTATTAAAAGAAGGATAGGATATTTAGAAGGTTTAAAAATAAGTATATGTGGAGATATAGCTAATAGTAGGGTAGCTCGTTCCAATATACATTTACTGACAATAATGGGTGCAGAAGTTAGGTGCGTGGCCCCTCCAACCCTGATGCCTTCTGGCCTGGAAAAATTAGGCGTTAAATGTTTTTACAACATGAAAGAAGGAATAAAAAATTCAGATGTAGTAATGCTTTTACGGTTACAAAACGAAAGAATGTCTGGAACAGAAAATCCTTCTGAAAGAGAGTATTTTAAGTTCTTTGGTCTTGATGAAACAAAGCTTTCTTTAGCTAACTCAAATGCTGTTATCATGCACCCTGGTCCCATGAATAGAGGTGTTGAAATAGCATCAGCATTAGCAGATGATACAAATAGAAGCCTCATTAAAACTCAGGTTGAAATGGGGGTCGCAGTAAGAATGTCTATTATTGAAGCGTTAAATTATACAAAACATCAAATTTGAAAAACTAAATGGCTTACTCAATATTTAAATCAATAAAAGTCGTAAATCCAGAGATCGATGTCAGTGATATTTTTGATGTCATAATTGAAGACAATAAAATCAATGCAATTGTTAAAAATTTTGATGAAGTAATCCTATCTGATAAAAATCCAATAACTTTTTATAACTGTAATGGGCTAACAATGGCTCCTGGATTAGTAGATATGAGAGTTAACATAGGGAAAACTGAAAACTTAAAACTTACCCAAAAAGTAGCTTCAGAAAATGGAATAACTTCTATGGTTCTTCTACCTAATCAAACGCCTAAACTAAACAATCCTTCTATAATAGATCATATTCAAAGACAATCTGAAGACCCTTCTCTTCCTAAAGTTTGGGTTTATGGTGCTGCTACTAAAGATGACCAATCATTACAAATGTGTGAATTAGGGCTTATGGCTGAATTGGGAGCCGTAGGCTTTACTAATGGTAACAAAAGTATAAAAAATAGTTTAGTTTTAAGGCGTGTAATGAGTTACGCTCAAATGATCAACCGCCCTATCATTCAACATGCTGAAGACGAAGATTTATCAGGATTAAATCAAGCATCTACCACTTCTATCAGGGGTGAAATGAATGAAGGTGAGGTCTCAACAAGGCTTGGTTTAATTGGTATACCCTCTTGTGCTGAAGTCATAATGATTGAACGAGATATTAGATTAGCGAAATTAACTGGTGTTCATTATCATGTGGCACACGTGTCAACTAGAGATGGTATTGATGTAATAAGAAAAGCAAAAAAAGAAGGAGTAAAAATAACTTGTGATACTGCTCCACCTTATTTTGCTCTCAATGAAACTGAATTACTTAGTTATAACACAGCATTTAAACTTTCTCCTCCACTACGATGTGAAGATGATAGGTTGGCGGTAATAGAAGGTATACAAGATGGTACGATAGATGCTATCGCGTCAGATCATCGTTCAAGGTCAAATGACACTAAAATTCAACCTTTTTCTGCCGCATCAATAGGTGCATCAGGAATTGAAACTCTATTTTTACTTACATTAGAATTAGTGCATAAAAAAATTATTGATTTAAACAAAGCTGTTTCTCTATTAACAACCAATCCAAGCAATATCTTGAATATAGAAAAAAATAAAATAGATAATAATAAAAAAGCTACCTTTATAGTTTTTGATGAAAACGCTATTGGAAAGATTGATAAAAATAATTTGAAAACAAGCCCTACGCCATTTCATGGACGAAAAACTTCTGGGAAAGTTTTAGGCACTTTTATTAATGGCCATGCTACTTATATCCATAAAGATTTAGAAGAAAAAATCAAAAAATGATCTTAGATCAAAATTTTTTAATCTTTTCATCCTTATTTGTTTTTTTTGGATATTTAGTAGGGTCAATCCCATTTGGATTAATATTAACCAGAGCCAATGGTATTGGAGATATTAGAAAAATAGGAAGTGGAAATATTGGTGCCACTAATGTTTTAAGAACAGGTAACAAAAAATTAGCTTTAATGACCCTATTACTTGATGGAGTTAAAGGAGCATTAGCAATTTATTTGGTTAAAGTAATATCTAATTATGAAATAGTATCAAATTTAAATAATAATAATTTTTTTGAATGTGTTGCAGGTGTTTCAGCCGTTATTGGTCACTGTTATCCAATTTGGCTAAAATTCAACGGTGGAAAAGGTGTGGCAACTGGTTTTGGTGTAATACTTTACTTCGACTTTTTCATTGGAATAATAAGTCTTATTATGTGGCTTTTAGTTACTAAAATATTTAAAATAAGTTCGTTATCTGCGCTCACTGTTTATATTTTAATTCCTATACTAATGTTTATAAATTCAATAGAAAATGTCTTTTTGATTTCTTCTATAATAATTTCATGCGTTTGCTTTATTAAACATAAAGACAATATTAAAAGACTTTTAAAAGGGTCTGAGCCAAAAATATAGAAATATTACTATTGTTATTTCACAAAAGTAATGTTATCTGCTCTAAAAAATAATTAAGTCATTAAATATATATATTAAGGCTAACATAAATGAAATTAGTAATAGTTGAATCTCCTGCTAAAGCTCAGACCATTAATAAATATTTAGGTAATGATTATAAAGTTATTGCTTCTGTTGGCCACATTCGAGACCTTCCATCAAAAGATGGAGCTGTTCTACCAGATGAAAATTTTAAAATGTCTTGGGAAATGAACAAAGATAAAGACAAGGTTATTAAAGAAATAGTAGGCGCGTTAAAATTAGCTGACAGACTAATTTTAGCTACTGACCCAGATAGGGAAGGAGAAGCTATTAGCTGGCATTTAAAAGAAATACTTGATAATAAAAAGACCACCCTAGGAAAACCAGTTGAAAGAGTTGTTTTCAACGAAATTACTAAAAATGCTGTTTTAGAGGCTATGAAATCACCAAGGGACATAAACTCTGAACTTGTTGAAGCATATTTAGCAAGAAGAGCCTTAGATCACCTTATTGGTTTTTCAATTTCTCCTATTTTATGGCGGAAACTACCTGGCTCCAAGTCTGCCGGAAGAGTGCAATCTGTGGCCCTAAAGCTAATTTGTGAGAGAGAAATTGAAATAGAAAAATTTAATATTGAAGAATATTGGTCAATATCTTCTATTTTTTCTACAATGAAAAAAGAAGAATTTTCTTCTAGGTTAACTTTTCTTAATTCTAAAAAACTAGCAAAAATGGATATTAAAAATGAGAAAGAAGCTAATATAGCTCTAGAGAAGATTAAGAAATCAAAATTCAATATTGTAAAAATTGAAAGCAAAAGAGTTAAAAGAAATCCTTTACCCCCCTTCACCACTTCAACCCTTCAGCAAGAAGCCTCAAATAAATTAGGTTTTAATGCTTCGAGAACTATGCGTATTGCACAGAAATTATATGAAGGAATAAATGTAGGTAGTGAGACAACAGGATTAATAACTTACATGAGAACAGATGGAGTTCAACTAAGTTCTCAAGCAGTAGAAGAGTTACGCGAGGAAATTACTAACCGTCATGGAAAAAATTATATTCCTCAAAACCCAAGGATATACAAATCTAAAGCTGCGAATGCTCAAGAAGCCCATGAGGCAATTAGACCAACTACAATATCACGTGATCCTGATAGTATATCTAAATATTTAGACACTGAACAACTTAAACTTTATGATTTAATATGGAAAAGAACTATCTCAAGTCAGATGCAATCTGCTGAACTAGATGAAACCGCTGCAGATATTTCAAATCAAGACCAAACAGTTACTTTTAGAGCTAACGGCTCTCAAGTCATTTTTCCTGGCTTTTTTATTTATAGAGATAGAGAAGATGATAGATTATTACCAAATTTTGTTGAAAATGAAAGTGTCAATTTAATTGATCTTAAAAGTGAACAACATTTTACACAACCACCGCCTAGATACACGGACGCAAGCTTAATTAAGAAAATGGAGGAGTTGGGTATTGGTAGACCATCTACATATGCCTCTATTTTACAAGTTTTAGTCAATAGAAGTTATGTTGAAAAAGAAAAAGGAAAACACATACCGCAAGAAAGAGGTAGAATTCTAACTGCTTTTTTAAATAATTTTTTTGGTAAATATATTGAGTATGACTTCACAGCAGATCTTGAAAAACAATTAGATAAAGTATCTGATGGAAAACTTAATTATAAAAATTTATTAAAGGAATTTTGGGATGGTTTTAAACCCCATCTAAGTAAAATGTCTGAACTTGAAAGAGACAAAATACTTGAGGCTTTAGAAAAGGAATTAGCTGAACTATTCTTTCCTACAGATGATCTAAAAAACGGAGCCCCTAATAGGAAATGTCCTACTTGTTCTAATGGTAATTTAGGATTAGAATTAGGTAAATATGGTGCTTTTATAGGCTGTTCAAATTACCCTGAATGTAAATTTACAAAACAGATTGCTAGTAATCAGGATAAAGATGAAAATAATACTAATGATAATTTCATTCCTGATAATGATGGTGTTTTAGGCATTGATCCAGTTACAGGATTAAATGTTTTTATTAAAAAAGGACCTTATGGCGTTTACCTGCAACTTGGTGATGAAAAGAAACCCAAAAGAACTAGTATTCCTAAACTCGTTAGTGCGAAAGAAATAAATTTAGAAAAAGCTTTAGCTTTTCTCTCTTTACCAAGATTGATAGGAAAACATCCTGAAACTAACCAAGATATTTCTGCTGGAATAGGAAGATATGGACCTTATTTAAAATATGATATCAATTTTATAAGTTTGCCGGCAGACGAAACAGTTATCAATATAGGTCTAAATCACGCTGTAGTTTTGATTGCTGAAAATAGTGAAAAATTAGGTAAAGTGTTAGGTGATCACCCTGATGGGAATGGTAAAGTTTTTGCAAAATCTGGTAGATTTGGACCTTATGTTGAGCATAATAAAATTAGGGCAACATTACCTAAAGACACTTCTTTAGAAGAAATAAATTTAGAATTGGCTATCCAATTGTTAACTGCCAAAGCAGCAAAACCTAAAAGATCAACTAAGAAAATTAATAAGTCTAAAAAGAATAAATAGTTTTAATGATAATTCTTCAAAATATAAAAATAAAAAATTAATAATTTGGTAACATCTAAAGGTACCAAAATTTTATCAATAACAGTATTAAGCTTGGATGCTGATGGTTTTGCTATTGGCGAAATTTTAGATAGTACTAATCAAATAGAAATTCCGTTTAATACTAATAATATTGATTTTAATTTAGGTGACATTTTATTAGTTGAAGCTAAAGAGATAAATAATGTTTGGATTTTTATAAAAATAATAAAAAAAGTTAATATCGAGAGAAAACAGTTTTTCGCTATAGTTAAATTAAAATCAAAAAATCTTATACTTCAAGAATTAGAAAGAGGTTCAAAATATAAAGAAAAAATAGAACCTATACCCTCAAACAATTATTCAATCAAAGATGGTGATATAGTCAGAGCCCAAATAGCTTCGGGTAAAATTTTAAACAAGATTAAAATCAAGAAAATTAAAAAAAACAAATTACAAAACAAAAGAGAAAAGTTATTTGCTGAAATATTAGAGGTAATTGGCTCGAGTTTTGACCCTAAAACATTTTCTTATCTTTCAATAAAAGAGAATAATATTAGAAATGAGTTTAACGAAAACATAAAAAACGAACTAAAATTAGTAAATGCATCTGATATTAATAAAAGAACAGACATAAAATCTATTCCATTTGTAACAATAGATGGAGATGACGCTAGAGATTTTGATGATGCTGTTTTTGCTGAAAAAACTCATGATAATATGTGGCGAATATTAGTGTCTATTGCCGATGTATCTCATTTTGTTAAACTAGATTCAAACTTAGATAAAGAGGCCAAGGAAAGAGGTAATTCTGTTTATTTACCTAATCTAGTTATTCCTATGCTTCCTGAGGAATTGTCAAATGATCTATGTTCATTAAAGCCCAATGTAGATAGATTATGTTTAACAGTAGAGATAACGTTAAATAATGATGGAAAGAAATTATCTCATAAATTTTTTAGATCGATTATTAATTCACAAAAACGCCTTACTTATCATGAAGTTGAAAACATTATTGATAATAAAACACCTTACACTGATTATGATAATAAAGTTATAGAAGTTATTGAATCCTTATATGAAGTTTATCTAATTCTTCAAAAGCTAAGAAAGCAAAGAGGGGCACTTAATTTAGATTTACCTGAAAAGAAAATTTTATTTGATGATAAAAATTGGCCCACTGAGGTGAAAAAAGTTTATGGGTTAAAAAGTAATAAAATTATTGAAGAATTAATGATATTAGCCAATGTTAGTGCGGCAGAAGAAATACAGAAATATAATAGTGAATCAATTTATCGTATTCATGAACCCCCAAGCCCAGAAAAATATAAAACCTTAATTGATTTAATAGGTAAACCCC
>Ga0181596_10001963_pt1 | contig 20304 bp, 14 predicted proteins | sample 041ome_6_FD_148655 | JGI IMG/M metagenome (GOLD analysis project Ga0181596, IMG submission 148655) | Coastal salt marsh microbial communities from the Groves Creek Marsh, Skidaway Island, Georgia - 041402US metaG (spades assembly) | ecosystem: Environmental > Aquatic > Marine > Intertidal zone... | reverse complement strand
CTTCCTCAAGAACGGAAAAGACCCAGCGGTTGCCTTGCGCAACACCACCTTCATCGGCGCCTTGCTCTTTTGGATCGGCGGTTACGCCGCCATTAGCCAAGGCCTCATCAACGTCGAAATGGGCATTATGCACTCCGTTGTGCTCGGCAGCATCGTCGGCATCCTCATCGGTCTGGTCACTGAATACTACACGGGTATTGAGCCCGTAATGGGCATCAAAACCAAGGCCATCCCTCACATTGGTGAGATGTCCAAAACCGGACCTGCAACCAACGCCATCGCCGGTCTTTCCGTCGGTATGATGTCAACCTTCGTGCCCGTCGTGCTCATCGCCGCCGGCATTCTAGGCGCTAACCAGTTGGGCGGCGAAACCTACGGGCTCTACTGCATCGCCATGGCCGCCATGGGCATGCTCGCCACGGTCGGCGTCACGATGACGGTTGACGCCTACGGCCCTGTGGCTGACAACGCCGGCGGTATCGCTGAGATGAGCGGACTGGGTGACGACGTCCGAGCCATCACCGACGAACTCGACTCCATCGGCAACACCACGGCAGCGGTCGGCAAAGGGTTCGCCATCGGCTCCGCTGCGTTGACGGCACTCGCTCTCTTCGCCGCCTACACCTCGGCCATCGGCCCTACCAAACTCGACCTCACCTTGACCAACCCCATGGTCGTGGTCGGCCTTCTCATCGGAGGCGGCCTGCCCTTCGTCGTGGCTGCCATGACCATGACCTCGGTCGGCAAGGCTGCCGGCGACATGGTGGTTGAAATCCGCCGCCAGTTCAAGGAAATCCCCGGTCTCCTCGAAGGCAAGGAAGGCGTGAAGCCCGATTCCCAAACCTGTGTTGACATTTCAACCAAAGCCGCCCTACGCGAAATGGTCGGCCCCGGTGTCGTTGCTGTCGTCGCCCCCGTTCTCGTCGGCTATGTTCTCGGCTGGGATGCTTTGGGCGGTCTCCTCGCCGGTTCCCTCGTGACCGGCGTGCTCATGGCCCTCTTCATGGCCAACGCCGGCGGTGCTTGGGACAACGCCAAGAAAGCCATTGAGCAAGACCACATTCCCGGTGCTAAGAAGGGCGACCAAGCCCACGATGCAGCGGTGATCGGTGACACCATCGGTGACCCGTTCAAGGACACCTCGGGCCCTTCGCTCAACATTCTGATCAAACTCATGTCCATCGTTGCCGTCGTCCTCGCTGGCGCTGGCAAGATGACCCAGAATGGTTTGCTTTGAAGCCAAACCTTCCGTCGACGGAAAGCGTTAGGCTTTCAAGGACCGGTCCGGTGAGTCCATCATGCGTGGACCGTGGTTGCTGGTTGCACTGATGGCCTCGCTGAGCCTTGTCGGTTGTTTGGAAGGGCCTACGGTCGATTCAGATGGACAAGGCAACACCACGGCGGACGAACTCGTGCTCCCCGCATGGGACGTCGGCGACCAATGGTTGTACACCTTCAGCACGCCTCAGTTTGGTGAAGACAGCGCCCGGCTTGTGGTCGCTGAGGTATCGGAGGATGACGGGCTTTACCGGCTTGGCATCTCGAGCGAGCGGGAAGCTCAGCGCCACGCCGTCATCAATCACAACCCCTTCCTCGGACGAATCACCATGGACGCTCTCTCCGTGTACGAACAAGGCGAGGCTCAACCCGTGTTCAATTTCCCTTGGGAGGTGGGGCAAACGTGGACCTTCACGTTGCTTGGCCAAGCTTGGACGGCGGAAACCACCTCCATCTACAACGGCGTGGCAGACGTGGTCGCACAATCCGATGAAGAGCACCGTTTGATGTACAGCTTTAGCGGCCGTGAAGGCTTCCTTGAATCTCTGGTGTGGACCGATGGCGATTTGGTTGAACAACTTCGCATGACACTCAATCAAGCCAAATCGGGATACGAGGGGGATGTCCACTTTTATCAGGCCCGAGATTTGCTCGACAGCATGTATGAGGAAAACGACAACGATATTTACGATTCCTTCCTTGACAGTGGCCATCCAGACGGCGAGGATTGGGACGTTCTCGTTTGGTACCTCGATGTGAACATCGCCAGTGGCGGTTCGGGTACGCTGACCATGAAAGACCACCAAGGGGCTTCGCCCTTGACCCGTGCCTGGGGTTCTGGAGCGACCGAAAAAGGCGCCATCGGGACCGTTCCCTCCATCAGCGGAGATTACTCACTCACCGTCACGCTCCGAGGCGGCGACTCATCGTTGCATCTGAAAGTGGCGGGCGCCATCGCCACCCAATGGACGCTGTGAGGCCTCGCCATGCCCACGCTCATCATGATGCACGGCATGACCGGTGACGCCTCCATGATGCGCCCCTTTGCCGAGAAAATCCTCCCCGAAGGTTGGACGCTCCTCGTCCCCGAAGCGCGTTTTCGCCACCCCCAGCGCGGTTTTACCTGGTGGCGTTACGAGGACTTCGATGCCGATGTGACCCGTCGCCTCAACCTTTCACGCCGAGAATTGATGGATGTCGATGCCAGCCTTTCGCAACTGGAGCGCTTGATCGCAGAGGAGGCACCGATGGGCCCCTTGGTGGTCGGAGGGTTTTCACAAGGCGGCGCCATGGCTCAAGAATTGCTCCAACTGCCCATCGCCGACCGCATTGAAGGCGTGATTTGCATGGGCACTCGCTTGGTTCGTCCGATGGAGTTGCGTCTCCGCCTTGAGGAACTCGGTGCGAAGCGGATGTTTTGGATGCACGGCGAGAAAGACGTTCGCGTCCCCATTGAAGATGGCTGGGCCATCGCGCACCTCTTCGAGACGGCTGGATGGTCCGTTGAATTGGTGGAGCATTCCAAGGGGCATATGATTCCTCAGGAACACCACGATGCGCTGCACGAGTGGCTATGCACCTTCACTTGAGGTAGCGCTTGGTCTCGTCAAACCCACCGATGAACATGGTTTGTTCACCTCGGAGGTCGAACACCACCGGGACCGTTCGATGTCCTGTCGCTTGAACCACGGCGATGCGCATTTCGGGAGGATGCTCGTCAAAATTGTGTTCGGTGAAGGTCAATTCTTTGCTGTTGAGAAGATTCTTCAATGCCCTGCAATAGCCGCAGAAGTTCCCCGTGTAGACCAGAAAGTCCGTGCCTGCCCGTTCAGCATGCTCGAGAATCAACTCTTCAGCCACATGATTCTTTGGTTGGCCGTGGTTTTTGATGCCTTCGTCGTCGTTTTCCCTTTTGAGTTGCTTTGGGTCCTCCGAGCGAACTTCAAGTAGTCTCTGGGGTGTGGAGAATGCATGGTGAGGATGGCGTGCATTGATTGCGGCACCGTTTTCTTCGAGGCAGCCTCCTTGCGTGAAATGCTCACGGCCATGATGCCGCATTATTTTGAGGAGCACCAAGACATCATGGCAGGGGAATCCTCGGTGTCGAGGGACGCGTGGATGGAACGCTTTACTTCGGCGTTCAATGCGCTTGACCACGGCTAACCCTCGCCGGTACTGGGTGCTATACTGGGCCTCATATAGCCGATGACCTCATCGGAGATTGATGGCCCATCTCACCTTCCTTGTCGCCTCGGACGGCAACAATGTCGCGTTGGCCGAATACGTTGGCGAACGGGCTGAAAAAGCCGGCCATTCGTTCGATGTTGTCCACCTCAACGCGTACGATTTCCCGGTCTACACCGCCGTTCGAGAGAAGGAAATTGAAGCCTTGCCCGGGTTGGATTCGTTGATGGAACGGCTTGAAAAAGGGGATGCATGGTTCGTTTTCGCACCTGAATACAACGGCTCCTATCCCCCGGTGCTCAACAACACCATCGCTTGGCTCAGCCGCCAAGGCGACGACTTCAGGCGTTTGTTTCGAGACCGCACGGTGGCTTTGGCCACCCATTCAGGAGGCGGTGGGCTACACGTTATCATGGCGATGCGGGCGCAGTTTTCCTTCCTGGGATGCAACGTCGTGGGGCGTTCCTTGGTGGTCACCCGCAACAAAGCCATCAACCCCGAAACCGTCGAAGCCATCCTGAACAGTTTGGTGAGGTGAAGCCATGCAACGTACCCTTCGCTCCATCGTGCCCACCCACACGGTGCTTGAAGGAGGCGGGTTCAAAGTACGCCGACCGGTGGCGATGGGCCGTTTGATGAGCCCCTTTCTCCTTCTGGATGAAATGGGACCGGTCACCTACGGTCCGGGAGAAGCCGTTGGCGCTCCAGACCACCCTCATCGCGGTTTTGAGACGGTCACCTACCTCTTGGCGGGAGGTATGAAACACGCTGACTCCGCTGGGAACTCGGGAGATCTGAACCCTGGCGACGTTCAATGGATGACGGCCGGGCGGGGGGTGATTCACGCCGAACTTCCCCAAGACCACATGTTGGAACACGGCGGTCTTATGCACGGTTTCCAAATTTGGGTGAACCTTCCTGCAGCCCACAAGATGATGTCGCCTCGCTATCAGGACATTCCGTCACAGGCCATCCCCGAAGTCACCTCTCCAAACGGCGAGGTGTGGGCCAAAGTCATCGCCGGAAAGGCCTTGGGCGTGGAGGCGGTGATCGATACGGTCATCCCCATCACCTTCATTCATCTCAAGTTGAAACCCGGCGCTACGTACGTCCATGCCACCGAGGTCGAGCACAACCTGATGGTTTACGCCTTTAGTGGAGCGTTTGAAATCGGCGAGCGAACCTTGGGGGACGGAGGATTGGGAATCCTTTCCCAAGGGGACACTCTTACCCTCGTTGCCGGACCGGAAGGTGGGGAATGCCTCTTGCTCGGAGGCCCAGAAATTGATGAACCCATCGCCCGATACGGGCCTTTTGTGATGAACACGCGTGAAGAAATCCATCAGGCGATTGTCGATTTCCAAAACGGAACCTTGGCTTGATTCATTGAGAGCAGTGGGCGATGATGGCTGCATAGTCGGGTTCTTCGCCCAAACTCTCGCAGGTCCAAACGTAGCCCACCGTTCCGTCGCCCTCAACGATCACCACGCCTCGGTTGGCGACGGTGTAGCCGTCGATGACGAAGTTCTCGAAGGTCATTCCGTAGGCCGTGATCATCTCGCGGTGGACGTCGGAAAGCAGCGTGAACTCAAGGCCGTTCTCTTTCGCAAAAGCCCCGTTGGCGAAGGGCGAATCGACCGACACGCCGAACACGGTGGCGCCAATATCGTTCAATTGGGCCATCGAATCTTGGAAGGTGCACATTTCGGTGGTGCACACGCCGGTAAAGGCTGCGGGGTAGAACGCAAGGACGACTCGACCACCTGCGTGATCGCTTAGGCTGACCTTGCTCTTGTCGGTGGCGGTGAGGCTGAAGGCGGGTGCGATGTCTCCTACGGTGACCATGATTGCGGCTGCCGGCTGCACCCCTTAACCTTCTCGCACGGGAGCTTTGCACCGTGATTAGGTTCGGTTAAACCAGGTGTTTCCGGGATCGGTGTGCCAGATGGCGCCTTCAATCTCCATGTCGTTGAGCGCCTGTTGAAGCTGCCCGTTTCGAATGAAATCGCGAATCTGGGTGCCGCTGTTGAAACCGTGACAGAACTGGACCGTCTGGTCCTTTCCGGCGTATTTGCACTCTTCTTTGATGCGTTTTTTCGCTTGGTGCAACCCGTGGTTGTGAAGGTCCACCTTGTTGATGTCGGAACGCTTGACGTGGTGCTGGTTCATGGTTTGAACGGGGACAGCATGTCGCTGCTGATTCGATTTGGAGCCTTTCGTTTTCCAACCCTTTCCGTTGCCGTGCATGAAGCGGCGCATCTTCCGTTCCCGTTGATTGGACATGGTTGATTTCGGACTGCGAGACGGTATAAAGGCTCTTCCAGAATTGGAAAAACGCTTTGCTGCAAGCCTAGAATGCTAGTGCCGGGATTCGAACCCGGGTCGACGGGATGAAAACCCGTAATGATGGACCTGACTACACCACACCAGCGGTAATGTGCCCATCCGTGGCCCGTTGATAACCGTTCCCGTTTCAGCGGCTCAGGCGGGGTTCTCATTGTGATGACCCAACTTGGCCCACCATCGCCACATCACGAACACGACGGCGCCGGAGGCGAGAAGGCCAACGCCAAGAAGAATCTCGTTGTCCAAGAACCACGCCATGGCGTCAAGCGCTTGCTGGCCGTACAGGCCGATCAGCAACGCTTCAAGCCCGAAACGCAAGCCTCGCCCGAACAAGCCGGCCACAATGAAGGGTTTCTTGGCCATGTGGCCCATGCCAGCCATCCAACCGAGCACCTTGTAGGGGATGGGTGAGAAGGCGGCGATGAAAATGCCCCACGAACCAAAGCGTTGGGTCAACGTCTCCAATTTGACCAACTGCCGTTCCTGACCAAACCGATGCATCAACGATGTCCCCCATCGCTCCCCGATGGCGTAGCCGACCAGCGAACCCAACACCGAGGCCACCGTCACCACCAGCCAGAGCCATAGCACCAGCGGGACATCACCCATGGCGTTGGCGAGCATCGGGATGTACATGAGGTCGGGCGGAATGGGTTGAACAATCGCTTCGGTGAACGACAAGAGAAACAGGCTGGCGGGACCGAAGACCTCGAAGGCTTCGAGCACGGTCTCCTTCCAACTCATGGCCTCGGGTCGCCTTGGCCTTTCATGAAGATAGGGGTGGGCGGTGCCTTCTTGATGAGGGTTCTGCTGTCAACGGCATGGAGCGGGTCCTCGACACGGCGGCGTTGCTTCACTGGCCGGTCGAACGCCTTGGCGGCGGCGTCTGTGCCCTCTCTCAACAGGAGGAGCTTCGCAACCTGAACGAATCGCGTTCCTTGCTCATGGAAACCGTAGCCTTGGATTGGCGGATTGTGCCTCCAGAATGGCGTGTGCTCGCCACCCAACGGGCGAGCGAGACAGGCGATTTACCCCGTTTGTCCGATGTCGATCTTGACGTGTTAGCGCTCGCTTTGGGTTTGCAGGCGAACCTGGTCACCGATGACTATCGGCTGCAAAACACATACAAACACGCCGGAGGAACCGTGGAGCCCGTTGCGAACAAGGTCTCCAAAGCGGTTTGGTTGTGGGAATTACGTTGCACGGGTTGTCGCGACGTCGCTGTCGTCCCGCCCGACGTTAAGCGCTCAAAGGACGAACCTGCCGGAGAATGCTCACGATGCGGCTCGCCCATGGTTGTGAAGCGGCGCCGAGGATAGGTTCATTCCGACGCTTCGGGATTCTTGAGGGCTTCAAGGGCGTCGACTTTGGATTGAAGTTCATCGACGTCCATGCCTACCGGGTCAAGACCAACCGATTTCGCACGCTCCATGAGTTGCTGGTCCGGCGTTCGGCCACCGGCTTCGAGGTCGGCAACGGTGCTGGCCACTTTGGCTGCGGAGGTGGCTTCGCTCAAGCCTTTCTGAAACTCGCCCTTTGAACGGCCGAGAGCGTTCGCCAATTCGGGCAAGCGTTGCGCTCCGAACAACACGAAAAACAGGCCAAGCAAAATCGTGAGTTCAAGCGGGCCGATTCCACCGATCATGGTCCTTCCTCATCCCCCGGTGGCGTTCCCCGTTGTTCAAGCCTTTCCTTTCCAAAGGTCCATCACGCCCAATCATCCGCCGCTTACGGGGGGGAGCAACGCCAATTCAACATCGCTGCTGAGCGGCGTGTCAAGGTCACATCGGCTGCCGTTCACGGCCACGGAAAGCCCAAATTGAATCCAGGATTCAAGGCCGAGGGTCATCACGAAGTCGCGTATGGTCGTGCCGTCCTCCACCTCGTGTTCGTGGTGGCGTCCTCCGAGTTGCTCGCCGACTTGGCCAAAGGCCAACACACGGACGGTGTGATTGGAGGTCGTGGAGTCCATGAGGGGCGCTCGGTGCAGGGATTTATCAATGCAATTCCCTTTCGTGAGGTCATGGTCCCCGCTCTGCAGGCCTCCGGCCTTTGGAAACTCTACCAGGCAGGCGACTCGACGGTTGAGGCCGTTCGCGGGGTTGACTTAACCATCACTGCGGGGGACATGGTTGCTGTGATGGGTCCGTCAGGGTGCGGGAAGACCACCTTGCTCAACATCCTTTCCGGGATTGACGAGCCCACCTCCGGAGCGGTTCTCGTTAACGGCGAGGCCCTGTACGGCATCTCCGACAACGCACGCACCGACCTTCGCGGAAGAGCGTTTGGCTTCATTTTCCAAGATTTCAACCTGCTCCCGGTCCTCTCGGCAGTGGAAAATGTCGAACTCCCATTGTTGCTTTTGGGCAGTTCGGCCAACCATGCACGTCAAGAAGCGCTCGAAGCGTTGGGGCGCGTTGGGCTTTCTGACCGAGCCGACCATCGCCCCAGCGAACTTTCCGGAGGTCAACAACAGCGTGTGGCCGTCGCTCGGTCCATTGTTCATCGCCCTTCCATCATCCTGTGCGATGAACCGACGGGAAACCTCGATACGGGTACCTCTCGCAACGTTATGGATTTGCTTCGAAGCATGAACGAAACTGAGGGCACCACGTTCCTCATCGTGACGCACGACGAGGCGATTGCCGCACAATGTCAGCGCACCATCGTCATGAACGACGGCTTGGTCGTCAAAGAGCAGTTGGCTGAAATGAACGAGGAGGAATGATTCTGTTTTCCCTCCTCGTCGTTCTTGGCGGGGTCCTGTTGACCTTGGGCGTGGGCGCCCTCCTTCTCTCCAACCATGCATGGGGCTTGCAACGGTCGCATCAGTTCTTGCTTGTCGTGGCAGGACCGGTTGACGGCGTGTTGTCGGCCTTGCTTCTCGACCTGCTGGGCGTTTCCGCCACAACCGCCGTCGTAGGGGGTTTCGTTGGAGGGGTGCTTTCCATGCTGTTCATGCAGCCGATGTTCATGCCTCAACGGCTCATGGTGTGGCGTATGGCTCGTGAAAACCTTCGGCGTCGCAAACGCCAAACCGCGCTTCTCATCGCCGGTCTTGTGATCGCATCGGCCATCATCACTTCTTCGTTGGTGGTGGGCGATTCCCTGGACGCCACCGTGGCGTCCGAGGTCGAAGCAGCATGGGGAGAAACCGATGTTTCCATTTCGGGTCTCGACCCGATGACCGGGTCGATGGTTCGGTTTGAAGAGGGTTTAGCCGAGCGAGTTTGGCGTTCCGCTCTGATTGATGATGCATTGGGTTCTGCGCTTGAAGGTCGACAATACGGTATTACGGCCACCGTGAGTCTGACCGCACCCAGCGGGCTTGCCGAACCCTCTGTTGGGTTCTTTGCTCGCAACGCTTCGGTCGATCAGGAGGGCGTTTGGGCACCCCTTGACCTCAACGACGGCTATCGGTTCTCAACACTGGCGGCACTGAACGGCGTGGAGGGGACACCATCGCTGGTCATTAACGAAGTTGCAGCGGAGCAACTCGAACTTCGTACCGGAGAGAAGGTTGAACTCGGGTTCTTCGTTCCAAGAGATGGAGGGATGGTACGGACGTCAGCGTCCTTCATCGTCGACCGCATCACGCCCAACACCGGCCAGGGCGCGATGGCGGGTTCCCTCTCACCCGCCGTTTTTCTTGACCTTGGCACCGCGCAGAGCATCATGGAAATGGAGGGCGAAATCAACTCGCTTTCCTTCGCTTTTGCGTCAGGAATCGATGACGATGAACTTCGCTCGTTGGTGGGCCGGGTGGACGCGCTGCTCAACACTTCCATGACGGCCGAAGATGCCGGCATGCTCTTTACCGCCGAACCCTCAACATCCTCGTTATCCATCTCTTCGCAAAGAGGCCTCCAACGCATCGCAGGAGATGATGTGGTTGCCCTGCGGGAGAACCTCAGCGACCTTGCTCCGGGTCTCGCCATGCTGGAGGTGATGCAAGCTCCCCTGGTCGATGTGAACCTTGGGAACGAGTCCTTGCTGACCCTTGCCGACGCCGAGGTCCGAATGCTCCGCGTGGGGGAAGCCGCTTTGTGGCATGTCGCTCCAAGCGGATTTGGCTTTGAACCACTTGAAGGAGGGGATGCATGGCTCTGGCAGGCCCAAGAAGGTGACCTTGTGAGGGATGTTGCATGGACCGCTTCGGGCTTCTCTGCACTCGTTGCCCATCGTGACGGGCTTCTGCTCGTGGATGAAGCCCTCGACGGCACGGAGGTTCGGGAAGTGCACGAAACGGGCTTTCCGACGGTTGCTGTCACCTCAACTCCAGGGGGTTGGCTGGCGCTGGAAGAGGGTGATGGCGCGCTGCACCTCCACCGATTTGACGCCACTCTCAGCCTTCTGAGCACCGTCGAAGTTGACCTTCAACGTCCTTCGACCGTCCTCGGTTACGAATTGGCTTTTGACGGCGAGGTGCACCTTTCCATCGAAGGTTTGCTCTCCACCACGTACCATGTCGCACCGCTTGACTCCGGTGCATTCGCTGCAGCCGATTTCACGCAATGGCCGACGGCGCAGGATGACCATGATGGCTCTGCAACCGACACGTTGGCTTCATCGCTGTGCAACGGCGTCGCTGCGGTGAACGTTCTTGGCGGCCAATGGTGCACAACGACGGGAGGTCTCGCTCGCATCAATTTGAGCAACGGTGAGGTAGAAAGCCTCCGTTTGCCGGTGCTCTCAGATGCAGAAGGATTCGGAAGATTTCCTCAGATGGTGCTCGCTTTTGGCGGAGAGAACGCGAGCTTGTCGGTGGCTCCTGGGGAGATGTTAACCTCGCAACGGCTGGCTCCGCTGGAAGTTGACGGAATCCTCCCGCCGCTGGAGGCGACGGGTGCGCTGCCCTATGCTTACGGAAACGCCTCATCGCTGCCGTTGATACCTTCCGGACGGTACACCTCGCTCGCCGGTTTTGAACAACTTGCGGATTTGGACGCCGTGGTGCTCGGGTTGGTGAGCCTTGAGGATGCTGAGGTGCTCGCTCTCGCCGGCGAGGACGACCGTTCGCTGCTGATGTTCTCAGGTCCGGGCTTGAACGGAACGGAAACCGCTTCACTTGATGCGTTGAAGGCATGGTTTGACGAGCGAAGCACCGGTGACGACATCCACCTTGAAGTCCGGGCCGTCAAACTTGATGCAAAAGAGCAGGCTGAAGCCTCTTCAGGCGTGCTATCGGCCATGTTCTTGGTCTTTGGGACGTTCACCATCGCAGCCGGTGTGTTGCTCTCGCTCACCATCATCATGCTCTTGGCCGACGTCCGTCGAAGTGAATTGGCCACGGCCCGGGCGCTCGGTTTACGACGAAGCGATGCTCGGGCCATGTTCGTTTACGAGGGTGCTCTTGCTGCCGTCGTTGCAGGTGGCCTTGGATCCATCCTGGGCTTGGTGTTGGCGTGGCTGATCTCCGTCGGCTTTTCCTCCATCTTCCAAAGCGTTGGAGCCCAACGATTCAGCTTTTCATGGACGTTGGACTCCTTCGTGGCAGGCTGGGTTTGGGGCGCTCTTCTCTCGTTGTTGCTGTTGCTTGGTGCTGCTGCTTACAACGCTCAACTCAACATCGTCCGGGCGCTGAAAGGTGGCCGAACACCCGTCCCTGTTGGTGTTCCTTGGGGCCTTTTCATCGTGCAAATCGTTGGCTTCGGGGGTGCATTTCTTTGTGGAGCAGGGCTGTTCTTGTTCGGCTTTGAAAGCGCCCTTGCTTATTCGGCCTACATCGGAGCCGGTGTTGGGCTTCTCCTCACCTTTGTTCCCTTGTTCACATGGGAGGTTCCCGTATGGATGGCCCGTGGGGTTCGAACCTCCGCCGTACGCCACGCTGCACGTAACACCCTCGGAGCGCTTGGGGTCCTGTTCTTACTTTGGACCTCGGTGCTTGATTCGGTGGATCCGTTTCGGGCAAGCATGGAAGCCAACGAGTTAGCGTTCATCGCCATCGGATTGCTTCAGGTGCTGGCTGGCGTGATGGTGTTGACGAGCTGGGCGCCCATGCTCGTTCAATTTGTGAGCAAACGGGCCATGTTTGGCGGCGGCCCCGTTCGTGCCGTCGCCCTTGCACATCCCTTGGCGCATCCCGTACGCACCGCCGTGGTGATGGGCATGTTCTCCATCACGATGTTCTCCGTGGTGGTTCTTGCCGGTTATACCGAACAATTCGACACCTATTCTGCTGACTTTGTTGAAGAGGCGGAGGGCGAGTTTGAATTGTTGCTCACCTCAAGTCGTTCTCGTCCCATCACCTTGGGCGAAGACCCCGATGAATGGGGGGTGAATGCATCCATCATGGCGTCCATCGACGCTGTGGGGGCGGTTCACCGGGCGCCGGTTCATTTGGAGGATAAGGATGGGGAACGGATGCCGTACATCTTACGTGGCGTCGATGAGGGCTTCATCGCCCACGGCGGCTTGCCCCTCCACCTCTGGGATGAATCGTTGGGTTCCACCTCACAAGAGGCGTGGCTGTCCTTGGGACGGTTCGATGACGTGGTGTTCCTCGACGCCTCGTTTGGCTTGGAATCTGCAGCTGATGGCACGACGCTTGTCCCCCTTCAATTTTCAATTGGAGATTCGATTTTGCTAATTGATTTCTCAAACCCTCAAAACACCAAATCTGTCAAGGTCGGTGGGTTCCTCAAACAGTCCTCATACATCTTTTCCCCCGGGGTTTGGATGGGGGGTGAAGTGGTTGAGCATCGGTTCGGCGGCGAGGTCACGAGAATGTATGTGAGCGTGGCTCCAACCGCCCAAGCCACCGACCCCACGTTCCTTGAAATGGACCTCTCTGCTCAGGGCAAAACGGTCCAGGAACGACAGGCTGCTGCTGAACTTGAGGAGGTGCTCGCCCGTGAACTTGCCCGAAGCAACATTAACGTCCAAACGGTCGCCGATGAGATCCTCGTCATCCAATCCCTTGTTCTGGCTATTCTTTCGCTCTTTGAGGGCTATTTGGCCTTGGGCCTCATTGTTGGCGTCGCCGGGATTGGTGTGGTCACGGTTCGCAACGTGAGCGAACGGCGACGCACGGTTGGCATGTTGAGGGCCATCGGCTTCCGGCAAAGCCATGTTCACCGCATGTTTTCCACAGAGGTCTCTTGGGTGGCGGTCTTGGGTATGCTCAACGGTTTGCTCGTAGGGTACGGCTTTCACATGATGTTGTACAACGCTCTGTGGGCGGGAGAGGGTGTTGCTTTTTCTTTCCCGTGGCGTTCAACCATCGGGGTGTTTGTCTTCGGGTGGTTGGTCGTTCTCGCGACTACCGCCGCACCCGTGCGCCAGGCTGCGAAGATTCCTCCATCCGCTGCTCTTCGAACTCGATAAACGCCCTTTTCACTTTCCGCCTGTTTTGATGTCGGGTTTTCCTCTCTCTCTCTCTCTCTTCGCGCTCAAAAGTGAGGAATTAGGCGCCGAATGTGCCGAAAAACTTCCATTTGGCCTTTTTTTGGGGGTTTTTCAGAGGATGAATCAACCTTCCTATAGTATAAATACCACGCATGCCGTGGGGAGGGATACCGAACAATCGGGGGTAGACGCATGAATAAAATGACACCTGTACTTCTCGGAATGCTCTTGCTGACCAGTTACTTTGCCGGCATGAACTTTACCGAACTCGAAAGCCAAGGAACGATTGAAGAGACGGGTGCCCGCGCTGGCGCTGACCCGTCGCTGGTGGCCATCACCTCGCCAAAGGAAACCTCTTGCGACAACCAGAACGGCTGCCGCAACACCATTCAAGTGGGACAAGCAACCACGTTTTCGGCCTTCATCGCGAACAGCGGAGATGCCGACATTACCGAACTCACCTACTCCGTTACGGTTTACCTTGCTGACTCGAACGGCAACCCCGGAAACATCGCCAAGGACAGCTCTGGCAACGACCTTTCGTGGGCCAACAACGATGCCATGTGCGACGACGGAGCCGTTTGCGACTACGATTCCTCGGTTACGCCTCTTGCCCAAGGAGCCTACCTCGGTGGCGGCAAAATCACGCTCCAACTCCAAGGCGGTGCCGGCGACATCACGTGGACGCCAACCCAAGGAGACTACGTGGTCGAAGTTGAAGTCGGCGGCCCCGAAGATGCCGACGTGTCCAACAACAACAAACTCATCTACGTGGTTGTTGAAGACTGGTATGACATCGAGGTCGACCTGTCATGGACCAACGACCCGAACGGAAACGAGGATTCCATCAACATGGCCAACCTCCAATCCGGTGAGTTCACGCTCAGCGTGACGGCCAACGGATCGTCAACCTTCTCGCCTCGAGAAGTTGAGGTCCTCATCATCGTTTCCGGCGATTACGATTCAGCCACCCTTGACGGTGTCGACCTCCTGCTGGACGGCCAAGGAAACCCCACCGACCGATCCACGATCACGGTCGGAACGGATGCAACGGTGCGTACGTTCGAGCACCAAGACGACCCCACCAACTTCACGGAAGAGACCCGATCGGTGCTGACCTACCAGAACACCGAGGTCCTCAACGGGGAATTCGTGCCGAACAGCAACAGCAATGCCCGCTTCCAAATCACGGCAGAGATCATCGGTTACACGAACTACGGCCAATTCACTGATTGTGAGGAGATTATCGACGGTGGAGAAGGCAACGAGACCAACTCGACCACGCTCCGCCACTTCTGTGAGGTTTCGGCTTCTTCCGACGACCGCCCCAAGACCGATTTCGACGAACTCACGGGCAGCTCGTCAGTTTTCGACGACATCCGTATCTCTCGGATGGGCGTTTACCAAGGCTACAACTACGACGAAGAGTGTAGCGGCCTTCCCGCCAGTTTCACTCAGGAAGGTACGGGCGCTGACTTGAGCGTCGGTTGTGGCCTCGTCTTTGCAGACGTTGAACACCGCGGTAGCAACCTCCAGAAGAACTACAATTGGTGGGTCAATTACACGATTTCCCACGAGGACGCTGAAATCCCAACCGTAACGGGCACCATCAACGAGTGCACCACCGGCTTGGAGACGCCCTATTCCTTCACACCGCTCGGTGGTGGAATGGGGGCCTCTTTGGTCGGTATGGCGTGCACCTTCGTCAAACTCGTTCCCGGAGAATACACCTTCACCTTTGAGCTCGTGATGGACACCAAGGGCAACGCTACGGCCCCCGTTCCATGGGAGGGTGCTGTGGACGGAGACGCACGACCCAGCAACAACGACGTGACCATGGTCGCTGATGTCTTGAACAACCTCCCAATTGTGACGGCTTTCGAGCTCGTGACTGAAGGCGACATCGTCCTGAACCAGAACGAATTACTGCAACTCTCGGTGAACGCCTTCGATGTTGATGACCCGTCCGGCGCTGGTCTGAATTTCACCTATAACTACCAAGGCGGCTCGCTTCTCAACTGCGGCGGCACCCAAGCCGAAGGCGGCACGAGTTGTGTAACGCCGTTGCTCCAAAGTTACATCGGCAACCTCGTGGTGACCGTCATCGTCACAGACGCCCACGGCGGCGAGGTTTCGCAAGAAATGAGCATCGATGTGTGGAACGACGCCACGGCGTCGGCCTCGACGGCCACCGGTGTCTCGATCGAATACCCGCTTCAATATTTCGCTTTAAGCAACTTTACCATCGCCACCTTCGAAGACTTGGACGTCTCGGCCTACAGCGGCCAGCAACTCGAGGGCTTCTCCGGTACATACGACGCTGTGGCTGCCGTTGATTACGCTCCCAGCACAACCTTCCCCGCAAACGACATCCTCGGCCAGTCCCTGTCCGTGTTGGTTCCAACCAGCCTCGAGGCCACCTCGCTGTGGTACATTGACGGCTCTGGAAAGTGGATCCTCTTCTCGGATGCCGCTGAGGAGGTTGACGCTACCACGGAAATGTTCACCTACGACGTGCCAGCCAACAACCCTGTTGTCCCGGCTGGGAAACTCATTCTCATGGGTGGCGAACTCGCCCAAGCCAGCATCCCCGATGCCTCCGTCAGCGGATTCTCTGCTACGGCACAGAAGGGTGGAGCCATCGCTCTTGCTTGGGACATCACCGGTACGCTACTTTCCTCGGACAGCATCACCGTGCACATCTGCGAAGCCGTTGAGGAATGCGACGACGCCTTCATGCAAAACGTGGCTGACGAGGACCGCTCCTTCACCTACAGCGGTGCATCGACCACCCACGGAGAGACCTACTTTGTTACGGTCGCCGTGTGCAACGAGGAAGGATGTTCAACACCCGGACTCGCCACCGTGGTTGCCGACAAGGAAGTCGACGGCGACTACACCGTCAGCAACCTGCGCGTTGAGGTTGGTGCAGACGGACAGAGCTGGGACTTAACCTGGGACGCCTCGGGTGACACGGATGATGTTGCGATGTGGCACATCTGTCGCAGCACCGATGCCTTCGATCTTGCCAACATGCCTTCGGATTGTCCCGATATGGTGATGGCTGGCGAAAGTACGGCCAACGTTGCCATGCCAACGGCGGTCGTCAACGGCAAAACCTACTACTTCACTGTGGTCGGTATGGACGACAAAGGAAACATGGACGCAGCAGCCTACATGAACGAGGCTCAAGACGTTCGAACCGTGGACACCTCCAACGCCAACGACGGCAACGGCACCATCGGTGACGACGCTGACGGCGCCAGTTCCGGTATCCCAGTGTACGCTTGGGGCATGATCGCCGGTGTTGTGGTTGTGGCCTTTGTCGTCGGTGCTTTCATCCTCTCCCGTGGAGATGGCGAAGGCGGCGAAGGCAAGGACTGGGATTACTGATTCCAATCGGGCTTGAGCCATCGCCCACGCCGGTTACCTTGGCCGGGAACCGTACACGCAGGGAATATCCTCTGTTGAGATTGGATGTTCGTATGAGGGGTTGGATTCATCGTATGGTTTGGCTCGACGTGAGGGGATGTTCCCCGGTGCGAAGTTACGTCGTTCGAATTCGTCCGCATGGGGTGGTTGCACACCGGCCACCCATGGTGTTCCAGAAGACGAGGAAGGGTCGTCCTTAGGGTCTCCCTGAACATCCACGAGTCAGCGCTCGTCGTGAGTGAACGTCGGTGAAGTGAGGCGAAGGCGATGCTCCGATCGTGCAATGCTCGCCGATCACAAAGCCTTCAGTTTGCTCTCCAATCGACGTCCAGGTTGGCCAGCGTATCCGGTTTGGGAGAGGTGCAGCGCCCACCCTCCTTTCATTGAACATCCGCGATACCTCAAGCCTTGTCGCATGCATGGCGAAGATGGGCCCCTCTCCAGCTCCATGAGTGGTGGCCCCTTTCGTTTCCCTCGCCGTAATTATCGAACCGGATTTCCGTACATTCCGTCTCGATTTCGCAACGGGGTCCAAACAATTTTTGCCAGATACGGGCCGTTCTCGAAGGCTATTCAAACGATTTGCACCCCAACTCCTATAAGGAGCGTAGAGCGTGGGATGCTCTGCATACAGACCGTATGGGGTGAATGACTATGTTGGGAAACAAGAAAAACCAGAAGAAAACCGTTTTCGGCGGTATCGGGATTGCACTGTTGTTGTGCGCGTTGATGGTGCTCATGCCAATGAGCGGCTTCGTTGACAACAACGACAGTACGACCGTTGAACTTGTTGATGCAGGTTCGAATGGAGCAGAGGATTACTTCCGGCTCCCCGAGAAGATCGCTGAAGCAGACTATGAATACGACCCATCGCTTGAGATACAAGGGATGCGAGACCAAACCACGAAAGCCTTCCTCAACGAGGACGGCTCCATCACGCAGATGTTGAGCGGCGAGCCGCTTCACTACAACGCTGATGGAACGTGGGAAAACATTGACCTGAACATTCAGGCCTACCCCGAAGGGTGGGGTGTGACCAAGAACACCTACGCAACCACCTTCGCTCCGGAAGTGGCCAACGGAATCGCCGTTCAGGCCAATGAATTTGTCGACCCCATTGTCTCGGGTCTGAACCCCATGCTCGTCACGCTTGACGAGACCGGTTCCGCCCCACAGCCCTTTGAGGCACCTCCAGCATCGCAGAGCGTCGAGGTTGGCGGCAACGTCATCCGCTACCCGCTCGCCGAGGGCTACGACCTTGACTACTCGGTCGAGGTCAACCAAGTGAAGCAGAACCTCATCTTGCGAGAGGCCCCCGTGCTGCAGGACAACGCCAAGTGGTTCGGCCTCAGCGAAGGCCTCCGCCTGCCGGTTGGCTACGCTTTGTACTCCGGCGAGACCATGCTGGGCGAGGAGCTTTTCTCGACCCAGGAGGCTTTGCAGATCCGTCAAATCGAAACCGGCGAGCTGCTTGCAGATATTCCTGCCCCGCTCATCCTTGAACCGCAGATGGAGGAGCCTTATGTCGGAACGTTCTTTGTTCAGGTGTACGGCAACCAAGTCCTCTTGATCACGGTCGTCGATGCTGATTGGTTGATGAGCGAAGACCGGACCTTCCCGCTCGCTCTTGACCCAACCCTCCGCGTGGACTCAGCCGCTGGCGGTTACTGTTCCATATACAGTGTCTACTGCTACTCCAGTAACTATCGCTATCACTCCAAAAACTACGGTAGCTACAGTTATGTGCCCTGGCACAAGTACACGTTCAATTCCAACAACAAAATCCTCACCGGAGGCACCATCAACCAAATCCAATGGAAGAAATACATGAGTTACGCCACCGGAAGCAATACGGCCCTCACCATGAGCATTCTCGAAGGATGTGGCCTAGACGCCCGATATAACTATGTCATCTCCACCAATGCTTGTAATGGCAACCTGATTTCGGCTTCCTACTTGTCCTCCGGATACGGTGGGACGGGGCCCCGAAGCCTCGTTTCCTCCGTAGGAAACTCCCCGTCTGCCGCAACGATCAGCAGCACGGGTACCGGATGGAAGACCCTCACCTTGTGCAATTCCGCAACCGCATGCAACGCAACTTCTGGCGGCGTTTCCCATGTTGTGAGTGCAGCGACGAACGGTGCAGGTACAATCGGTGTCGGTGAGCGCAGCAATGCCAGTGTCTACTTCTACAATTATGCTTACATCTCAAGCAATACCAACTCCCATTTCCTTGTGACCTACACGGGCGGAATCGATGCGGATGCCCCAACCTCCGATTTCGTGCCTTACACCGGTCTTGATTCGTACATTGAAGGCGAGCGAACGTTGTTCATCAAACTCACCGACATTGTGGGCATTGACACGACTTCGTCCGGTGGACCCACCCTCCACTACACGACCGACGGCGGCACCACTTGGAGCAGCACGACCTATGGATTGGGTTCAAACAACGAGTTTGACAGTGGCGAACTCGTTTCCATCGGCACCTGCGGCAGCTCGTCTTCCACCTGCACCTTCAAGGCTCGAACACCTGCGCTCTCGGTCGGCGATGACTTCCGCTACTACTGGAAGTACCAAGACTTGTATTCAGGAGCCAACGGTCCAAACGTTGGTTACACGCCTGCCCTCACAGGCTCACAGACCACGCCAACGCCGTACCAAATCGACATCGTGGACTCCGATACTGCGCCACGAACTCACAGGAAGATGACGGTCTTGACCACCGACCTCCACTCCGGTAGTTATTACACGCCACAAGGCTTCTATGACCGCCAGCTGACGTACTACAACAACAACGACGAGTACTTCTACGAGTTTGACACCTCCGATTGCGGTACCGGCGCTCAGTCATGTTTCTACGCCGACTCGGACACATTTTACTCGAATTGGATTGCCCGCTGGAACAACAACCCACCTTCTGGTTCTTACGGCATGAACTCCGGATCAACCTCGGGCAGCCAATCTCTGCATTCTGATGACGGCGGTTTCTTGCAAATCGGTGCTAAGCACGGCCCCGGAATGAACCTCATCTTCGTCTACGACAGCACGCTAAACAAGTGGGCCACCGTTGGCGTTGGTACCGAAACGGGAATCGACACACCGTTGACCGGCGGAAGCCAAGCAACTCCATCGGTTTCCTACGGTTACAACCAAGCCTACAAATTCGCCATCCCTTCCGATTTCACCGGGACACAGGGGCACTTTGATTTCAACAGCACCGGATCCTACCTGAACGAGATCTATACCGATACCTTGGATACGGTCACGAGCCTCACGGTCAGCAACGGAGGCGCCGGCCACTCGACTGCCAACAACGTGGCCACTGCGACCACGGGGTCGGGCAGCGGATTGACGGTTGACGTTACGACCTCCACGGGCGTGTCCGGCCTCACGGTCAGCAACGGAGGTACCGGCCACTCAACTGCCAACAACGTGACCACTGCGACCACGGGGTCGGGCAGCGGATTGACGGTTGATGTTACGACCTCCACGGGCGTGGCCGGCCTCACCGTTTCTTCGACAGGAACCAACTTCAGCAATGCCACTGGCGTGAACACAACCACGTCTGGTTCAGGTACTGGCCTCACGGTGGATGTCACCGTGACGAGCACGACCGTTAACAACACCACCACATCGACCACTTCATTCACGGTGAACACCGCTGGAAGCGGCTATGCCGTAGGGGATACCGTCACGGTGTCGTCCGGAGTTGCC
>Ga0181596_10001951_pt1 | contig 20377 bp, 18 predicted proteins | sample 041ome_6_FD_148655 | JGI IMG/M metagenome (GOLD analysis project Ga0181596, IMG submission 148655) | Coastal salt marsh microbial communities from the Groves Creek Marsh, Skidaway Island, Georgia - 041402US metaG (spades assembly) | ecosystem: Environmental > Aquatic > Marine > Intertidal zone... | reverse complement strand
CTTTGAGAAGTTCATCTGCATGAACAGCGGCTCAGAATCCGTTACGGTGAGCATGCGAATCGCCGATGTGAACGCCAAGAACATGACGCAAGACGGGGGGCGTCATGCGGGTGCCAAAATCAAAATGTTGGCTGTGGAGCAAGGCTTCCACGGCAGAACCGACCGTCCTGCTCAAATGTCGCATTCGTGCAAAGGGAAGTACGACAAGGTTTTGGCAAGTTTTCAAAACAGAGACAACCTTATCCTCGTGCCAGCAAATGACGTGGCAGCCCTTCAGGAGGCCTTTGCCCATGCAGAGGCGAACAACGTGTTCATTGAACTCATGGCGATTGAACCCGTCCAGGGTGAAGGAAACCCCGGTCAATGTGTGGAACGAGCGTTTTACGACGAAGCTCGTCGGTTAACAAAGGAACACGGTAGCCTCTTGCTGGTGGATTCCATTCAAGCCGGTATTCGAGGTCAAGGAACGCTTTCCGTTATCGATTACGATGGCTTTCAAACCGCAGAGGCACCCGATCTCGAAACCTGGTCAAAGGCATTGAATGCAGGACAATACCCGCTCTCCGTCCTCGGCATGAACCAGCGAGCAGCTGATTTGTACGTCACCGGAATTTACGGGAATACGATGACAACGAACCCCAGGGCATTGGAAACCGCCGTTACTGTCCTCGAATCCATGACACCAGAACTACGAACCAACATTCGTGAGCGCGGGGCTGAATTTGTCGAAAAGCTCACGCAGTTGCAATCCGAATTCCCGGATATCATCACGAAAGTCCAAGGCACCGGTCTCCTGTGCAGCGCAGAACTTGAACCGGAACACTTCCCGGTTGTTGGAATGGCGGCTCTGGAGCCTTGGTGCCGGAGGCGTGGACTCGGCGTCATTCACGGCGGCGTCAACGCGCTTAGATTTACACCTCACTTTAACCTCACATCGGAAGAAATCGATCTCATCGTTGGCATCGTGAAGGAAGCCATTGTCGCCTTCATCACTATGAGAGACTCGTGACGATGTCCTCACGCTTGAATTGGCGAGCTGCGTACCACGCTGCACCCAGTGCATAGAGCGCTGAAGAGACAAGCCAAGTCATGATGTGCAGCCCGACGATGCGATTCATCAACAATTCCCGTAGTGCGAGGAGGACGTTCACGACGGGAATCGCAAACCAATAGGCCTCAATGCCGTCCAAGTTGATGACCTGAGTGAAAAGAGCGGGAAAGAGAATCAACAATACGGCAGGACCCAAAATCGAGCCTGCTTCCTTGACACTGTGTGACCTCATAGCCAAGGCCAACTCAAATGCGACGACCATGACGGCGAACAGAAGCACAGCGAGAACGAGAAGCGCGAGAGCCCCGAGGGAGATGTCCGGGAGAGATATGAAATTGGATGATGCGAGGTAGCCAATCGCAAACAACAAGCCTGCGACTTGAAGCAAAACGCCAATACCGGTGATGGTTGCCACGGCAAGCCACTTCCCCATGAGCAATTCCATACGGGATGCTGGTAATGCAAGCAAAGCCTCGAGGGTTCCGCGCTCACGTTCCCCGGCAGTCATGTCGATTGAGGGTTGTATGGCCGATGAAAATGTCCACACAGCTAAGACGAGAGGGATAAACAACGAGAGGGCCATCCCCGCTTGTTCACCTTGAGTTGCGACATCGCTAGATGTGATATCGCCGTTCCAGCGCAATGGATCGAGCGTCTCATCTGGGTCGAGGCCTGCATCGGTGATGCGTTGGATGGTTTCGTTTTGCTCCCAATCCGTCAGGGTGGCAAGGGCACGGCTTCTCGCCTCCAAACTTTGCTCGGATGTTGACATGTAGATGAGGGCATATTCAGTGATGCTTCCGTTCACTCTGAGACGAATCAAAAGGTCAATTGAGCCGTTCCTCAGGCGCAAATCGTCGGCTCCTGGTGATGAGAGTTGCTCAATTTCAGGGAGAGGTTCGAAGGTTACGTTCATGTTTGAATCGTTGAAATCCAGACCCATCTCCAAGCTTGCTTGATCGCTTTGGACAACAACGTCGAGCATCAACGCATCGAGTTCCGCTGCTTCTGAAGCAAGCAGCAAAGGGAAGAGGATGAACAAAACCGGGAACATCAGCAAAGGTATCACCAATATCGCCACAATGGTGCGCCAATCTCTGACGAATTCAACAAGTTCTTTCTTTGCAATGACGCGGACTCGGTGAAGGGTTTTACTCATCTTCGTCCACCCCCTTCGGCAACCTTGGCGTGAAGATGGACCGCCACCATTTCGCGACGCCTTTGAGCGGTTTATCGTCTTCAGACCGTTCTCTTGCAACATCGCTTGTGAGAGCCACGTATGCTTCCTCAAGGTTATGCGCACCCGAGGAGTTCAACAGTTCTTGGGGTGTGCCGTCTGCACGTACTTCTCCGTTGTGAATGATGATGATGCGGTTGCAGACGCGCTCTGCTTCAGCAAGTTGATGGGTCGAATAGATGACGGTGCCACCTTCTTCGCCAAGCTGTTTTACCAACTCCCTGACGGTCCGAGCGCTTGTCACATCAAGTCCTGCAGTTGGCTCGTCAAGCAGCAACACCTTCGGCGCATGCGCAAGCGCCCTCAGCAAAGCGGTTTTTTGCCTCATGCCTCTCGAAAACCCCTTCGTATGGCGTTGAAGGCTCCCCTCCATCCCCAAATATCGGGAGAAATACAAGGTTCTCTTCCAGGCCTCATCATCGTCAACACCCTGCATTCGTGCGTGGTATCGGATGTTTTCCCAGGCCGTTAGACGGGAATACAATCCGGTGTTTTCCGGCACGACGCCGATGGCCTGTCTTGCCGTTGATATGCTCTTTCCGTCACCAAGGTGGACGGAACCGGTGCTTGGCCGGTACACTCCGGAAAGCAACCGAAGGAGGGTGGTTTTCCCCGCACCGTTCGAACCGACCAACCCAATGATGTCCCCTTCGTGAATCTGCAGGCTCACGTTGTGGAGAGCATGGACTTCAGCAAAGGATTTGGAAACATCGTCAACGATGAGCAGTGGTTTGGTCATGCAAGTTTCAACTCGCCCGCCCGGATTCAACGGCCCAATTTAGACCGGGGTGTTTGGTTTCAAGGCGGTCCGCACGAAAAAGCGTTGATTTCAGATGGTCTTGAATCTCAGATTGTGGGACACCCATGTCGACCATGTTGGCGACCAGTTCGAGGGCGCCTTGAATCGCTCCCGCATCCAAGAAAGCCTCGTTTGAAATCGCCCGGCGTGAACGCAATTCCTCAAGACGACCCGCAAGGTAGTGAACTTCTCCCTTCAAGCGCGGTGCATCAATGTGGGGGAGGGCCAGCAGTTGGTCAATACAACTTCGCATCAAATTGACTTGATGCAGGACGATTATAGGTGTTCGCATTTCGAAAGTTCACTTTCGTTGCGTCAACTCCACCAGCACGCCACCTGTTGAAGCCGGGTGGACGAAAGCGATGAGTTTCCCACCAGCCCCCAGCGTTGGCTTCCGGTTGATCAGGCGGACACCGTTTGCATCCAAATGGTCCAGCAAACCTTGGAGGTCACCTACGCTGAAACAGAGTTGCTGAATTCCCCTTCCCCGTTTCGAGAGAAATCGGCCTACGGGGGTATCATCGTGTGTCGGCTCCAAGAGTTCAATCATGCTTGGTTGAGTGTTGGGGTCACCAGGAGAGGTCGAGAAAAAACGAGTGGTCACACCCTGGTCATCCACGGTTTCGTCGTCGCGTGCTTGAACAAGGCCAATCAATCTCCAAAAGTGACTGCCTGCTTCGAGGTCCTCCGTGGCAATCCCGATGTGGTCGATATAAATTGGTCCATATTCCATCTTCATCCCTCAAAAACCACTTGGAGCCGTATATGTCCCGAAAACCGATTTTAATTCGCCAACAATCTCGCCAAGCGTCGCTCTGGCTCGAACTGCTTCAAGCACGTGTGGAAACAGGTTTTCATCGGTTTGAGCAGCCGTTTGGACCGATTTGAGAGCATTCAAGACCCTGTTCTTGTCTCGGCTATCTCGAAGCACTTTCAATCGAGATGTTTGGGCCTCTCCTAGGGAAGCGTCGGTTTTCAGAATTGGGATTTTATCATTCTCCTCCATCACGCCGTGGTTGATGCCAACGATACGGCGTTCGCCTTTTTCGATTTCGTTCAGATACGCATATGCAGAGAGGTGAATTTCATGTTGTTGCCACCCCTCTTCAATGGCGTTGAGGGCGCCACCTTTTGCTTCAATCTGGTCGATGATGGAACGGGACCGCTCATAGATCTCCTTGGTTAACCGCTCAACATGCCATGAACCGGCCATCGGGTCGACTGTATCCGCGACACCGGATTCTTCAGCAATGATTTGCTGGGTTCGAAGGGCAACAGTAGCGGAGGTTTCTGTGGGGAGCCCCAAGGCTTCGTCGTAAGAATTGGTGTGCAAACTTTGTGTCCCGCCCAGCACAGAAGCCAAGGCTTGCAGAGTAACACGTGCGATGTTGTTCAACGGTTGCTGAGCAGTTAGACTGACGCCTGCGACTTGTGTATGGAAGCGAAGCATCTTCGATTTTGGGTTCTTGGGTTGGTAGCGTTCTGTCATCAAATCATGCCACAAAGTCCGAGCTGCTCGGAATTTTGCAATTTCTTCGAAAAAGTCATTGTGACAATTAAAGAAAAACGAGAGTCGAGGTGCAAATGAATCAATTTCTTGACCAGTTGCGAGTGCAGCATCAACGTAGGCCAGAGCATTTGCAAGCGTAAAGGCGAGTTCTTGAACTGCGGTTGAACCTGCTTCTCGAATGTGGTATCCCGAAATTGAAATCGTGTTCCATTTTGGCACTTCTCGAGCACAGAAGTCAAAGATGTCGGTGATGAGCCGCATGCTTTCCTTCGGGGGGAAGACATAGGTCCCACGTGCAATGTATTCTTTGAGAATGTCGTTTTGGATCGTCCCCTTGAGTTCATCCAACGGTACGCCCTGTTCTTCTCCAGCAACGATGTACATCGCAAGGAGAACCATTGCAGGTGCATTGATGGTCATCGAGGTACTCACGTCCCCCAGAGGTATGCCGTTGAACAAGAGTTTCATGTCTTCAACAGAGGAGATGGACACCCCTACCTTTCCAACCTCGCCGAATGACAATTCATCATCCGCATCCATACCCAATTGTGTTGGGAGGTCGAATGCAACAGAGAGGCCCATTTGTCCTCGGTCCAAAAGCAACTTGAACCGTTTATTTGTGGCTTCTGCACTGGAGAATCCAGCATATTGGCGCATCGTCCAGAGGCGGGAACGGTACATCGTATCGTGGATGCCTCGTGTGTAAGGGGGTTGACCTGGTTCGGCCAATTCAATGCCTGCGTCGGGCACAGCAGAAGGGGGGAGTTCAATCCCGCTCAATGTTTTCCAGTCCGCCTTCCGCTGGGTCGACATGGTTTTGTCACGGGAAGCCACTTCATCAAGACTCGCTTCTTGGTTCAGTGGTGATGGCCACCGGGTCCGTGAGCGTGCCCATGAGCCAATTCTTCCTCGGATGCCGGACGTACTTCAACGACCTCTACCGAAAATTCAAGAGTTTCTCCTGCGAGTTTATGGTTGAAATCAACGGTTACCAAATCATCGGCAACGGCAGTTACGGTGAAGGGACCGATGTCAGACATCAACATCATACCGACCTCCGGATCAATGTCTCCAAACTGATCCCGCTCAATTTGCTGAACGGCATCTTCCATACGAGGCCCATAAGCGCGCTCTGGTTCGAGGGTGAAGGTGCGGCGTTCGCCAACTTTTGCTCCCATCATTTCATCTTCGAATCCGGGAATCATTTGTTTGTGACCAACGAGGAAAGTAAGGGGGTCTCGTCCCTCGCTCGTGTCAAAGATTTCACCACTTTCAGGAAGTTTTCCTGTATAGTGGACGCTGGCTACGGTGTTTTCTGCTAGAGTATCGGTCATTTTCTTCATCTCCTGGTTGTCATCTGCTTGACAAGATTTCTCAATTCGGCTGCTACATCGGCAGGTAAAATGAGTTCCGCTTCTTTCTGTTCAATGAATTCCAAACTATCGTCAACACCTTGACGTTCACCCTTGGCCCAAATTTGGCCGAGGACGTTTGAGCGATGCTCTTCGGGAACACTTGGGTGGTCAAGGAAAGCTTTCGCCGCATACTTGTATTCAAGATATTTCTGACGGTTCAATTTCTTTTGTTGCTTTTGCCGGCCGCCACCTTTTTTGTCAAACCGTCGGCGGCCACGTCGGCGGTCTTGCTTGCTTTCGACCTTGGTTTCAATTTCTTTGAAGACGTTTTTCACACGCTTGTTCTTCGCTTTCACGACGACGACATCATCGTCATCGTCATCGTCATCCTCGTCGTCATGTGTGGCAACCAAAATCTTCGGTTCGGCAGGTTTGGGAGCCACTGGAACTTGAAGGGTGGGTTCAGCTTGAAGGCTGGGGGCTGCTCTCTTCAGCGCTTCCGACTTCCGGCGAAGTTCGGCAAGTCGATCTTCTCTGGAGGACGTTTGAGGGGTTTCTTCCTTCGGCGTTTCAGGGAGGTGTTGTGGAATTGGAGCAGGAGCAACGACAGGGGCGACAACATCCCCTTTTTGTTCAAGTTTTTCAATGGCCTCACGCTGCTTGCGCTCCAGGTCTGCCTGGATGTCTTTTGGTTGAGTGGGTGCGTCATCAACCGGTGGGGGGGTGCGTCGTGTCGCTTGCCGATCTCTCTCATCACGCCGGCGGCGATGTTGCTGAGAAGCATCCTTTGCAAAAGGATTGAACTCCTCCCTACGCCCCCTTCGTCCGTTGATTGGTAAGACCCCCTGCCCTTAACGGGCCCACGACATGTTAAAACCGTATGCCTTCGAATGGCTTCAGGACCACACGATGGGTGTTTGGTCGGTTCGAAGGTATTGGTCGATGGCGCTTCCTTGAAGTTCTGTGGTCCGATGCTCGAGTTCGATGTATCCGAGAAGGGCAATCATGGTGCCGTTGTCAATGCAATACATCCTCGGTGGGGCAAATGACGAGCCTTCGCGGTCGGTGGCCATTTCTTCACACATCGTACGAATGCGCTGATTGCAGGCAACACCGCCGCCAAGCAAAAGTTCGGATTTACCTGTGTGCGCCATGGCCCGCTCGGCGACTTCCACACAGGAGGCGAAAGCGTGCTCTTGGAGCGACCAGCAAACGGCATCCAAAGGTGCTCCGTTGTCAATGAGGCGTTGCGCAGCAGTCAACAGGCCGGAAAAGGCAAGGTCCATTCCACGAACTGCATACGGGAGTTGCAATCCTTCCATGCTTGGCTCTGGCGTACGTTCCAAGTATTGGTTCGCAAGTTGTTCAATCTTCGGTCCACCCGGGAAGGGGATGCCTTGATTGCGTGCAAATTTATCCAGCATATTACCAATGCCGATGTCAAGGGTTTCTCCAAGAACGCGATAGCGGCCTTGCAATCGAGCAATGACTTGAGTGTTGCCCCCGGACACGTACAAGAGAATGGGATCGTCACATCCGCATTGTTGACGGCCGATTTCAATATGAGCCACACAATGATTGACGCCAATGAGCGAGACATCCATTTTGGTGGCTAAACCCCGTGCTATTGCAGCACCAACCCTCAAGCAAGGACCGAGTCCCGGGCCTTGTGAGTAGGCTACCGCGCTGATATCAGATGGCGTAAGGTTGTTTGATTCCAAAACCCTGGCAAACAATTCTGAAGCAACATCTTTGTGATGGTCGGCTGCCTCCCTCGGATGGATTCCGCCTTCGTCAGGCCGAAGGGTGTCTGATGCAGCAGGATAGGGTATGCCATCGGCATCGACCAGGCCAAAAGAGAGCGTATGGGCCGTAGTTTCGATGCCAAGGGTCCACTGAGGCATGGTGACGGGTGCGAGCGATTGTTCTTCAACCCTCTTGCCTCACAGGAAAATGTGCGCCGTGTCTTGTTGAATGCCGGCCCCATCGTCCACTTTGATGGTTTGACTTCCAGCATTGATAAATGTATATATCCTGCAGGAAAGGGAATTGTCATAATCAATGGACAGATAGAATCAATCAAAGATTCAAATGACTTGGTGGATGAATACGGTGGGACCGAGGGCCAATCAGACCCGTTATTGAAGATTCACGACCTTGAGGGTTCTGCGATTATCCCTGGCCTCATTGACGCACACACCCACCTTCTGTGGGCAGGCGATCGGTCACCGGAAGTTCGCTTACGCCGTGAAGGGATGACCTACGCCGACATTGCGAACACAGGGGGCGGGATTCAGTCTACCGTGCGGGCCACGAGAGCTGCGAGTTCAGAATCCTTGTTCAAAACGGGTTATGTCCGTCTCAGAGAAGCACTCTCAACCGGAACCACCCATCTTGAGGCAAAAAGTGGATATGGCTTGGATACTGAAACTGAACTTCGGTTGCTTGGCGTCATGAAATCGCTTGGAAGTGCTGGCCATGTACCTTCCATCGACCCAACATGGATGGGTGCCCACGATGTACCAACCGGCACGTCCATGGAAGCATACGTTGACGAACTCGTTTCGGAACAACTTCCAGCCGTCGTCGAACAAAATATTGCCCGCTCAGCCGATGTGTTTTGTGAACCAGGTTGGTTCGATACTGAAGCTTCTGAGCGAATTCTGAACGAGGCTCGGGCACAGGGTTTGTCGTTACGGATGCATGTTGATGAGTTCAAAGACGGGGGCGGGGGGGCCCTGGCGGCGGACCTGCGCGTTGATACAGCAGATCACGCTTACTGCACACCCCTCGAAGTGAGGCGGAGCATGCGCGACCGAGGCGTGATGACCGGCTTCTTACCAGGAACGCCCTATGCCATGGGCGACAAATGGCCTGATATGGCTGAGGTTGAAGACGAAGCTGTCCCCTATACATTGGCTACCGATTTCAACCCTAATTGTCAGACATTAAGTCTCCCCTTCATGATGTCACTGATGGTCCAGCGTTGTGGAGTCCATCCTCTTGATGCCCTCCGAGCCGTCACGGTCAATGCAGCAAAAACGACGCCTCACCCAACGGGTCTGGTTCATGGGCAAATCAAAGAAGGAGCGATTGCGAATCTGAACATTCTCCAAACGCAACATTGGGAATCTGTTTGTCTGAGGCCAACAGGGAGTCCATTTACTGCAACGGTATTGAATGGTGATTTCATCGCCCATTGAACAATATGTAGGTGCATATTCAAAGAAGGAAATATTATTCTTTTATGAGATAATGAATAAGTGATTATCATGAATGTGATTGAGACGGTCGTATGCTCGGCAAAAGAGGGATCAAGTGCAAAGCTGAGGCGTTTGGTTCTCGCCCGACAAGAATTCAAGCGTCGACAAACCGGCTGCATTGCCGCTTGGGTAGGGACAGCACTGGACAACGACATGATGATCCTCATACAATCCGTGTATGCAACGGCGCATGACTGGAAATCCATCACGGAAAAGGTCCGGCAAGAACTTGACGAAGTCGATGGCGGCATCGAGCGGTTTTTGTTGGGCCCACCCCTTGTTGGCCTGTTCGATGTTGGTGAGTTTTCAGATCATTTGGGCCGTGTCGTGGAATAGTTCAATGTTCCATGCCACGTTAAGTCGCATAATGTGAGTTATGCGACGCGGACACAAGAGCGTGGGACCCCTGGCCTTTGAAGAAACTAAAAATGGCTCGCAGTGCGCGTTTTATGAATCATCTCGGATGGAAGGTCACAAAGTTTTCTGATTTTCCCCCTTCTACCCCCTCCTTGAAGCAGGAAAATGGGTTCTTTTGGGCATTCCAATTCCGAAGTCTTCAAAATGGGAACCTTCTGGCAAGCACGAGGCATATGACGGTTGAAGGTTATTGCATGAAGTGCAAAACATACGGACCGATCCGCGACGGCCAAAGATACACCATGGCGAACGGTAGGACTCGCATGGGGGGATTCTGTTCACAAGCGGGTTGTACCGGTAAGATCTCGAAAATCATCGGGTGATTTTCCAAGTCCCATACCGAATCCGTTTAATACAGATGTCCGGTGGACGAAACACCTAGGGGCTCGTGGTCTAGGGGTTTATGACGTTGCCTTGACATGGCAAAGATCGAGAGTTCGATTCTCTCCGAGCCCACCAATCCGGTTCATCCCTTGAAATTTAATTTTAAGGCCTAAAACAAGGAAATACATTAAATCTCATTTAGATGGTAAAAAACTAATCTTCATTAAGAGACTCGGTCTTCGGCACGATTGGTTCTTCTTTGTGAACTGGCGGTTCATCCTCTTCATCGAATGAAAAATCCGTACTGCCGCCGTCCCACGACCGGACGTCATCCGATTCGTCAAAGATTTCCTCTGGGATGGCGGCGTTTGGACCCAACGAGTAGATGCTCGGGTCAATGAGTGGTTCAGTGTCCGCGACTGCTGCTGTTGGCGGGGGGGCTTCCCGCTCATCCAGAATTGCCCCGGAATGAAAAGTTCCGCACTCAGGGCAACGGTAGACGCCTTTTCTGTCAAGGCATCCACACACCGGGCAGGTGACGATGCCAGAGAAGCGTTGAATCGGGTCGGATTCTGCCATGAACTCACTCTATGAACATGTCTTCCTGGTATCCCGTCACGAGATCGCCGGTGCCGTCTTCTTCAATGGTGACGGTCCCTTCGTCATCGTCAAATTCAATAATGGTTCCATAGACCTCTTCATCTTCGAGGACCAATCCAATATGGGACCCGATGTCGATGCTGTCTTCTTCACCCTCAACCTCGGACTCGTCATCAGCGTCCTCACCATGCTCAGCATCGAATTCTTCGTCTCCTTCATCGTTGCTTCCATCGCCTTTGCCTTGATCGTGATCAGCGTCTGGATCACTGGTTTCGCCATCGGATTCCGGGGCTTCATCGCTGCCAGAAGCATCGGCTTTAGCGTCAGCGACTTCCTTCATGGCTTTGACCCGCGCACGCCAGCCGGGGGCCTTCACCAAGTGAACAAATAACGAGGCACACAATCCTGCAACCGATAGAAGAAGGAATAAAATCCCATCCCAATAGAAGCCTTTGGGCATCGATGATGCTCCGTTTTCACCGGCGAGGGGAGTGAGTGAGTTTTTGCAACCACCGTCTTGATATTCATTGTCACAAGGATAAACGGAGATTCCATCAACGAGTTCCATTGATCTTGGCGGAGTGGAGCTTTCCATCTCTTGGAAGACGACGCTTCCTCCAGAACCGTCAACCGGCCCTACGAGGGCGTTGACCAAAACCAATGCGATGAGGATTCCAAAGCCCACGTGCACAATGGGCCATACGTTGTCGTTCCACGTCTTGGACATCATCCGTTTCTGCCAGTCCGTGGGGAATTGTTTCGGTGGCTTCTCTTCCTTGACAACCTCTTCATGATCGTCGAGGTTCTCCATGGATTCAATGAACTCGGTGATGTCAATCATGCCATCGCCATCGGTGTCAACGCCTTCCAAGAGGTCCTGAAGGTTCTCAATTTCCAACAAATCGCCGTACTTCTCAACGAGGGAACTTTCGAGCTCGCCCAGGGAGATTAAGCCGTTTCCATCAGCATCGAGTTCGTTGAACATTCGCTGGGCCGATATTTCATGTTCGTCCATCATGTCAGCAAGCGCTCGAAGCGGGTGTACGGTTGCCTCCTCCTCCATCACATCGGATTCAGCATCGTCGCCAGTTGGCGAATCATCAGCGTAGTTGTCGTCGTCTTCCACTTCCAAATCTGCATCCGATTCAACATCCTCAACATCAGCGGGTTCATCTTCTTCATCCCCTTCAGAGGGAGCATCCTCCACTTCATCAGTAGGGTCGTTGGATTCTTCAGCCCCCAGTTCCTGCTCTTCAACCTCGTCGCCTGTAGTGACCTCACCATCATGGTCGGTTGAAACCTCCTCATCCACCTCGTCATTGAGTACGGGTTCAAGTTCTTCATCGGCATCTCCCATCAGAATCGCGTCGAATTCGCCAAGGTCGATCACACCGTTGCCATCGGCATCGATTTCAGCAACCAATCGGTCAACTTGTGAAGGAGGTAAATCGGCGAGGTTTAGGCCAAGAAGCCCCTTGCGCATCTCGGCGGCATCAATTGTTCCATCGCTGTTTTCATCAAACTTTTCAAACAACTTTCGTATGTTGATTCCGGTGGTATGAACCCATGTTCGCAGAATGTCCACGACATCATCGGCGACAAAGACAACACCGCATTCAGGACATCGTGTTGAATCAAGTGGGACGAGGTTTTGACAAGCCCCGCACTCCCCAAGTGCCTCGTCGGAGACTCCCGAAAATTTAGTGTCGCATTGTGGACATTCGGCCGAATCAAGTGGAATTACCGCCCGACATGCACCGCACTCTGCCATGGGCACGTTTTCGTTTTCGTCTTCCGCCATGCTTCCACCGGTATCTTGCAGGACGACGGACAATATAATGCTTGATGGATTTTTATATGCTCATGGGGAGTAATTCCATAGGTCGCCATGGTTCACCGGAGAACGGGGGAGACCGCATGCAGGGGTTGTTCACGGTTGATTCAGTGGACCCAAACATCGTGTATCCGGCCATTGAATCTCAGGATGGTCACGACGGTTCGCTTCACTGTTACAGCCGCTTACCTATGCGCCAATTGCTTCGATATGTCCCCACAAACAGAGGGAGTTTGTGGTGGCTTTCGGAGTTAGAAGCAGAGAATGCTGTACCTCCTGATGCTGTTGAGGTTCTGGAACATCTTCGTCACCACCCACCGCTCGGTGGCGATATCGTGGTGATCGATGCGCTCCATTGGATGGTTCAAAACAACGGCGAGAAGGTCGTTCTCGACGCATTGCAACAATTGGACTCGTATTCAAGGAAGATGAATTTTGCAGTTGTATTCCCGGTTGAACCCCTTGCTTTTGAACATCGGCTTTGGGCCCGAATACGCCTCCTTGCGCCACTTTGGCCGAATATCCCCTCGCCTGTGGTGAGCAGGAGTCACTTCAACGATATCTCCAACGACACCTCCTCTGGAGTGAATGAAAAGGAGCAACTGGGCATCGTGGTTGTTGCCGGCGAAGAAACCGCCGAGCAAGAGCCACAATCACCAAGCATTGTTCATCTTGTTTCACTCCCGAGAAAGGGGTTCTCTGTTGGTCTGTTGCAAAAACGCATGCTTCAATGGAAGCGGATGGGTTTTGATTTGAGTGAACTTGAACCCGCCCTTGCCTCTGAGAATTTGGACAAGGCGTATAGCCTGTACGCTCGGACGGAGGAGCAAATCACCAATGCGATTGATGTCCTACGGCGCCTTCAAGCCCACGAATCCCTCTTTACCGTCACGGAACGAGAACTCCATGGATACAGGATCATGAACTTGATAGACGTTGCAGCAACAAGACAATTCGTAGACCATGTCATCTCAACGCGGTAAACGCCCATGCTCTGCTTCCAATCGAGAGAGCCACCGTCCCGAAAGCAATTCACCCGCGAGGCCCATGAGTTCATCGGATGTGGACCGGTCACCCTTGAGTGCTGGAGCAACGGTCCGCACGAGCCGTCGCAACCCTTCGACATGAGGTGATGATGATGCGGTTGCATGTTCCAAGGCCTCACAGGCTACCATGAGTTCGCAAGCCAACACTTCGGCCAGTCTTTGGACCCCCGTGAACAAGTTCCATGCTGCCGTCGCACCCATGCTTACGTGGTCTTCTTGACCTGCGGAGGTGGACGTTGAGAAGGCTGAACGTGGACTTGCTTGTCCGTGTAGTTCTGCGAGAGCCGCTCCGGCAACATACTGGACGATCATCAAACCCGATTCAAGACCGCTGTTCAATGCAAGAAAGGGTGGTAAATTGCTTCGCGAAGCATCCAGCATTTGGTCGATGCGTCGTTCCGAAATTGAGCCCAATTCGAAGAGGGCCAGACTCATGCCGTCGCACGTCATCGCTACGATTTCACCGTGGAAATTGCCTTGCGATTTCACTTCATGCGGACCTGGATTGGTCGGATCGGGAAAGATAAGCGGATTGTCTGTAGCGCTGTTCAATTCGATGTTGAGCATCCCGGTCAAGCGCTGGTAGGCTTCGTAAACGGCCCCGTGGACTTGAGGGGCACAACGAAAAGAGTACGGGTCCTGGACTCGGCCACAATTCACATGCCCGGCAAGGATGTCTGAGCCCTGGAGGATGGTTCGTAACCTTTCTGCGACCAGAAGTTGGCCAGGGTGTGGCCGAGCCTGATGAATAAGCGGATGGGAGGGGGTGAGGCTGCACGAACGGGCATCCATCGATGCGGATAAAATAAGGTCCGCGAAAACCAACAAGCTCGCTAATTGTTGCTGGGCAAGCGTTGCAAACGCTGTCATTTGGCTCGTTCCATTGATCAGAGACAAGCCGTCCTTTGCAGTTAATTCAACTGGAATCAACCCTTTTTCAAGCAATACATCCCGCGCCGGCACCCTTCCACCGTCGGACAAAATATACCCCTCCCCCATCAGGGCGAGAGCGAGATGAGACAACGGGGCCAGGTCGCCGCTCGCGCCCAAGCTCCCGATTCTTGGGACGAAAGGATGAATGTTGTGATTGAGGAAGGCTACAAGTTGTTGAATGCATTCAGGTGATATTCCGGAATGACCCTTGCACAGAGAATTCAATCGAACGAGCATCATCGCCCGGACTGAACGTTCATCCATGGGTTCACCAAGAGCCGTGGCATGGGAACGGATGAGGTTGACCTGAAGTTGTGCGAGGTCCTCCGGTGAGATTCGTTCGCGCACGAGCGCCCCAAAACCGGTGTTGATGCCATAAACCGTCTCCCCAGATGAAACAATGCGGTCAACCACCGCACGTGCCGCGTTGATGCTTCCCCAAGCACCATCTGATACCGATACGGTCACTTTACCGTCCGCAACCGCCAAGACTTCCGGGAGCGAGAGGGTGGTGCCATCAACGACCACCACGGCCCCGGTCATTTTGCTTCCCCTCCAAAATGACGCTCCAACAATTCCTCTCCAACGAGGTGTGGCAAGGTGATTTTTAAGTTGGATTCGTGATCCATTGCTCGCATACTCGCTTGCCGAGCACCCGGATTCCGAGCCCATGCCCTCCGGGCAACGCCGTTGTTCACATCCCAATGAAGCATGCTTTGCAAGCGTTGTTCGGCTTCTGCACTCCCGTCAAGGAGCATGCCGAAGCCACCGTTGATGACTTCGCCCCATCCGACCCCTCCACCGTTGTGCAGGCTGACCCATGTGGCGCCTCGAAATGCATCGCCGATGGCGTTTTGCACAGCCATGTCTGCGGTGAACATCGAACCGTCGCGAATGTTCGCTGTTTCTCGATAAGGGCTGTCCGTTCCCGAGACATCGTGGTGGTCACGCCCCAGCACAACAGGCCCAATTTCACCTCGTGCAATCGCCCGATTCATGGCGAGTGCGATCTCGCGCCTCCCAACATCGTCGGCGTACAAAATTCTCGCCTGACTGCCGACGACCAGGTTGTTTTCTCCCGCCCGTTCAATCCACTGTAAGTTATCGCTGATTTGCTGCTTGACCTCCGATGTCGCCTCTGCGAGCATGCGTCTCAAGACATCCGCTGCGATGGCATCCGTGCGAGCAAGGTCCTCGGGCATGCCGCTCGTGCAGACCCAACGATACGGTCCAAATCCGTAATCAAAGCAAATTGGGCCCATGATGTCCTCAACATAGGAGGGGTATCGGAAACTACCATCTTCGTTGACGACATCGGCGCCCACTCTTGAAGCTTCCAGCAAAAATGCATTGCCGTAATCCCAAAAATACATTCCTCTTGCGACCATGGTGTTGACCGCCTCAGCATGACGCCGGAGGGTGGATTGAATTTCAGACTTGAAGGTATCAGGGTCTGATGACATCATGGTGACGCATTCGTCATAGGACCTTCCAGCAGGAAAATAACCACCTTGATACGGGTTGTGAAGGCTGGTTTGGTCGCTTCCGAGGTCAACCTTTACCTCCCGAAGAACCAACCGTTCCCAAAGTTCGACGATGTTTCCAATGAACCCGACAGAGATGGCTTCGCCCGTACGAGATGCGTTGACCATCATGTCAATGGCACCGTCAACATCATCCGTGATATCGGTGAGCCAACCTTGTTCGTGGCGTTTGTGGGCTGCATGTGCATTTGCCTCTGCGACAATGCATGCAGCACCTGCGATCGTTGCTGCCTTCGCCTGCGCACCCGACATACCACCCAATCCGCTTGTCACAAACGTGACCCCTGCGAGGTCAGCGCCTTCAGGAAGGTCAAGGTGCAGGCGGGCGGCATTGAGCAAGGTGATGGTCGTTCCGTGAACAATACCTTGTGGACCGATGTACATGTAGGATCCCGCCGTCATTTGCCCGTATTGGGTGACGCCGAGCGCGTTCATCCGCTCGTAATCCTCGGGCTTGGAATAATTTGGAATCATCATACCGTTCGTCACCACAACGCGAGGCGCATCTGCGTGGGATGGGAAGAGGCCCAGGGGGTGCCCGGAGTACATCACCAAGGTTTGTTCGTCGGTCATTTCGGAGAGGTATTTCATTGTCAATCGATACTGGACCCAGTTTTGAAAAACCGACCCGTTTCCACCGTAGGTGATGAGTTCGTGGGGGAATTGAGCTACATCGGGATCGAGGTTATTTTGAATCATTAACATGATCGCAGCTGCTTGTTTTGATTTTGCAGGGTACGCATCCAGCGGATAGGCGCGCATTGGAACCGATGTTGGTCGAAATCGCCGCATGAGGATTCTTCCAAAGGTGTTCAATTCCTCCAAGAACTCTGGAAGGAGGGTCTCATGGAACTTTTCTGGGATGTACCGAAGAGCATTCATGAGGGCGAGTTTCTTTTCGCCCTTAGAGAGAATCTGTCGTCGATTCGGTGCGTGATCGACGGTCTCGTCCAATTCCTGAACAGGAGGCAACACGTCCGGCATACCTTCCCGTATATCTTGACGCAAGAGCTCAACAAGGGCCTCCATAGTGATTGCCCGTGGTTGGATGTCCTTGAGGATTGTTCTCTTCATTTGCCACAAGGCTGTTCGTGCATAGGCTCAAGAACATCCCCCGTGAGCAGAGGTCAAGGGAGGCACGCACCATGGATGATGCGATAATTGTAGATTCACAGCAACACAACTCACGGGAATTCAATCTTGTGTTGGGTGCCACGCTGGCGGTTTCGCTCGTGTTCCTCTTTCTTTCCGCGGTTTTTGGAGAAGCGCTGGTTGATCTTCTGGTGGACGATGACGACCCCTCAAACGTTCGCGTGCCGGTTTGGGAACGCTCAAATTTGCCCTACAAAACGGATGGGGAGTTTGGCGTTGCCTTGGAAGTGGGCCCGTACGAAATTCTACCAACAGAAAACGAATGGAATTCAACCCACCATTTCATTGAATACTCGCTACCCCTTGAGGAGGGAGGTGCTGCACCTAACGGCCTCATCAGCCTCGCTGTTTGGCGTCCAAACGTACCGGAGGGCGTCAAGGTCCCCGTCATTGCAGAAAGCGGCCCCTACTTCCAAGAAGCAAGTGTTCAGACACCAACCATTGAAGTCCCGGGAAGTTGGCTTGGTCAGATGTTCATTGACCAGATTCTCCCGCATGGTTATGCATTTGCCCAAATATCCGTTTCAGGCACAGGGCGTTCAAACCATTGCATGGATTTGATGGGGACTGCTGAGCAACTTGGCAATGATGCGGCAGTGCGTTGGTTGGCGGAACAGGCCTGGTCGAACGGAGCAGTGGCGCTCATTGGGAAATCATACGATGGGAGCACACCGTGGCAAGCTGCAATGTTCGGTTCGGAACACGATTATCTGAAAACCATCGTCCCGATATCAGGCCTCATCGGCGTCAAGGAACTTATGTGGAAAAACGGCTCTTCGGAAGCCAGAGCGCCCATTATGCACAACGGCGTGTATGGCTCTTACGGCATCGATGGCGACGAAGAGGACTACCAGAATCTCTGCCCGGATTACATCATCGGTCCGGGAACCGGCGTCGGTGCATGGGCATGGGGCGGTGAAGCCGCAGGTGACTATTGGGCAGAACGATACTTCCTCGACAGGGTTCTTGAAAATTACAAGGGAAGCGTCTACTTGATTCAAGGCATGCACGATTGGAATGTCGACCCGCACATGGCCGTACCAACCATCAACAAGTTGATCGATGCCGGCATCGAAGCGCGTGGATTGTTCGGTCAATGGGACCACGACTACCCGGACCGCCCCGTCCAACTCGACGAACGGTCGGACCTTGGGGGGCGAGGCGGAGAGGCGTTTCCAGAAATGATCCGTTTCGACTGGATGCAAGACATGCTCGAATGGTTTGACTATTACCTCAAAGGCATCGGCCCGCAACCGGGCCAATGGATTGAGGTCCAATCCAATCAAGGATCTTGGAGAATTGAAGACCGGTATCCTCCTTCGGACACCACCGAACTCCTGTTTGACTTAGGAGGCAATCTCTCCCTTGTCGACGGCACAACAACGGTGTTGCCTGATGCATCATCGGGACCCGTCTATGAAACGGAACCACTCCCCACAACGTTGCACATCAGTGGGTTACCCCGACTCCATGTCGAGGTGACCACGGCCTCTATCGGTGGACAACTCTATGCCTTGCTCGAAGATTGTGACGAACAAAACAATTGCATCCATCTTGCCCACGCCATCATGGATTTACGATATTACGAGGGAGGTGATGAAGTTCAGACTTGGCTTCCAGTCGCCGAAACGATCACCGCAAGGATGGAATTCTTTGCAATGGACGTAGAAGTGGCTGCTGGCCATACCCTCCGCCTCAGCCTTGCATCAACGGGAGAAGATTACTTGCCTGCAAGCACGTCATCGGTCGTGTTTATCCAAGAAGGACAAGGTTCGACCCTCCAGCTTGATGTCTTTGATCCCGCTGAACGCAGGTACTTCACTCCACCTGTTTGTACGCACGAACGTTGTTTATCCGTTGAGTAGAGGCTCATGGCTTGGTTTCCAAGCGGAAAATACGATGCCCGATGCGACCATGATGGAAGAGAAAATGAGCATGCCCTGTTGGACCGTCAGCGTTGTGTGTTCCATAAGGTATCCTGCAACACTTGTCGAGCATGAAAACGCGACGGACAAAATGAGCATGTCTGCTGAGAACACGCGGCCACGAACTTCATCCTCGACCCAGCGTTGCATCATGATGGTCGACAGGACCCAATTTGCACCGCTTGCGCTGTGCGCGAGGAGGATGAGAAGAACCGTGAGCCAAAGAGAGATGTCCAATGTGGCCCCCACAATCAAGTAGAACATGCCTGAAACCACGATGAGGTTTCCGACCAAGCCTGGCCAGTGGTCTTCGTTTTTGAACAGCGAACGGGCGAGAATAGGCCCCAAGCCGGTCCCTACACCTCGGGCAAAGAAGAAAAGGCCAAACCCAAATGCTGCGCCGAATCCTTCCACGTTTGCCCCTAAAAGGACAAGGTAAACGCCCGCTAATCCACCGCCGGCGACGTTCCACGAAGCCTTGGCGAACACGATGCGGAACAGAGAAGGTTGGCTTCGAATTCTTACCCATCCCTTTCGAATGTTGGCCACTGCTGTTGAAATCCAAGGACCCTTCATTGATGGGTCAATGGTTTGAGGAAGTTTGAGCTTCAGCAAGAAAAGGGTGCCAAGAAGAAAAGTCAGGGAGTCAATGACGAAGGCTGCTTCAGTCCCCCAAAACGAAACAACGACTCCTCCGAGCATCGCGCCAATGCACAATGCGGTTGACCAAGATGCAGCATCAAGCGCATTTGCCGTGGAGAGGTCATCAGGGTCAACGACATTGGGTAAAGCGGCTCGCTCAGCCGTCATGTACACGCCGTGAAGCACCATCATTAGGCCTGAAAGGCCGATCATCCAAACAATGTCACTGCTGTCGTTGACGAATAAGAAACAAAGTGCAAGAACCGCTTGAATCAAGTTTGACCAAATCATAAGCGACTTACGATTGAATCGGTCAGCCATCAAGCCGATGACGGGTTGGAGGAGCGCAAAACCGGCCATGCGGACCGTGAACAACAAACCAAGAAGAAATTCGCTCCCGGTGTACTCCAAAATGAGGAAAAACAGAGCGATGGTGTTGAACCATTCACCCATCATGGAGATGACGGCAGCAATCCATATTTTGCGAAATTCACGATTCTCGCGGACGAGTTGGATATATCCGCGAGAACTCACTCTTCTTCATCCTCCAAGCCGGAAGATGACCCTGAGGCATTGAGTGTACAGATGATCCACTTTGAGGTGGGTGTGTTCGACACGTCTGCGGTTGAATGAAGCGGCACAAGTGCGTTTGCTTCGGGGAAATAACATGCAAGATTTCCCCTTGGGATGTCGTAAGGAACGAGTTTCCAAGATTCGGCAAACCGGGTCTCACCGTTGAAATGGC